>Ga0307513_10006667_pt1 | contig 15064 bp, 16 predicted proteins | sample 15_EM_MG_FD_202174 | JGI IMG/M metagenome (GOLD analysis project Ga0307513, IMG submission 202174) | Populus trichocarpa ectomycorrhiza microbial communities from riparian zone in the Pacific Northwest, United States - 15_EM | ecosystem: Host-associated > Plants > Roots > Unclassified | place... | reverse complement strand
GTCTGATTTCGCCAAGATCGTCTGATGAAAACGGCGTCGTCGCGGAGACGATATAGCGGCCGAAGCCGATGGCCGGCGCCTTTTCGAGCGCCAGCAGATGGGCGTCGACCACATCGCTGATATCGACACGGCGGTGAAGCAGTTCATTGGCCTGCGCATTCTCCGCCGAATATCTGTTGCGAATGCCGGGGTCGTCGTCGTTTTCGGGAAAGAAACGCGATGTCCTGAGAATGGTGACCGGCAGGGCGGATTTGCGGGCAAAGAGTTCGCAGACACTTTCGGCGGCGAGTTTCGTTACGCCGTAGATGTTTCTTGCGACCGGAAGCACGTCCTCCGTCACCCATGCCGCCGGTTCGCCTGTCACCGGCGTCAATGCCGCACCGAAGGCGCTGGTGGTGCTGGTGAAGACGAAGCTCTCTACATCTGCGGCAACCGCCTCTTCCAGCAGGTTCAGCGTGCCCGCGACATTGGTGTCGAGGAAATCGCGATTGCTGTGGGTCGCCACATGCGGCTTATGCAATGTCGCGGCGTGGATGACGTGGCTGATATCAGACATCGCCTGCCGGACGAAATCGCGGTCACTGATCGAACCGACCATATCGGTGAAAGCTGAGGGCTTGATATCGATGCCGCGCACCCACCGGCTTTCGGCTCTCAGGGTGCGCATCAGCGCCTCGCCGAGATGGCCGGCACTTCCCGTCACCAGTATCGTCATCGCATAGTCTCCCGACCATTTCGACGGCGGACGCTACAAAGACCGGCATATCAGGACAACGCATAAATTATGCACGGGGGTGCAGGAAACCTGCAGGCTCAGCCGACGGTCGTGACGAGGCGGCCGGCGCTGCCGTCGGAATTGGACCGTCGGCAATTATTCGGGCTGGCCTTCTAGATCGCCTTTCAAGCGATCGAGGATGGAGAGTGCATGGCCGGCATAGGCGCTGATCCAGCGGTCGTAGATGTGCTTGATCGGTAGGCTGTTCAGGTGGTTCCAGCGCTCGCGGCCTTCCTTCCTGGCGATCACCAGGTCGGCCTCCTCCAGCACTTTCAGATGCTGCATAACCGTGCAGCGGTCCATTTCCGGAAACACTTCACAAAGAGCGCCGGTGGTGCGGGGGCCATCCTTCAGGAGATCGAGGATTTCGCGGCGGCGATGATGCGCCAGCGCCTTGAAAACGGGATCGTCGGTTGATTCGCTTGACATGTTATGTTTTTATAACATAATAGGGCCACGCACAATGGAGAAGAGGAGAAAGTGCTATGTCTCTCGGTATCCGCGTTTCCGGCCGCATCGGCCGTCCCGTGGCGGAGGTGTTCGACGCCGTCGTCAATCCTAAGAAGCTCAGCAGCTATTTCACCACCATCGGTGGGGCGAGCGCGCCGCTCGTTGAGGGCACGACGGTGACCTGGTGGAAGGATGCCCAGGTCGAGGTGGTGGAACTCGTGCCGGAAAGCCGCATCGTGCTGCGCTGGGATGGCGGCACGGCTGAGGACAAGACGACCTACAAGACGCTGGTGGAGATGAATTTCAAGCCGCTGGAGGATGGCGGTACGATGGTGACGATCGCCGAAACCGGCTGGCGCGAGGACGATGCCGGCCGGCGCGGCACCTATCTCAACTGCGAAGGTTGGACGCAGATGCTCTGCAGCATGAAGGCTTTCGTCGAATACGGCATCAATCTGCGCGAGGGCATGTTCCTCAGCGAGATGAAGGGCGAGCCGGCCAGCGCTCCCGATATCTGAGGGAGAGGCTGGTTCTTCGATCCGGCCGGTTCGCATCTGAGGCCCAATAGTCGCATTCGCCAATGTGATCGAGACTTTGCTTGCCTGTCACACTGCGGGTGCTAGTTTCCGGAATCGATACTTCATCTCAGATTCCAGGAGATTCATATGCAGCTTGGCATGGTTGGTTTGGGCCGCATGGGCAACTACATGGTCCAGCGGTTGATGCGGGGCGGTCATGAATGCGTCGTCTACGACGCCAAGCCGGAAAGCGTTGCCGAGCTTACCGGCCTCGGCGCAACCGGCAGCGCCTCGCTCGAAGAATTCGTCTCGAAGCTCACCCACCCCAGGGCGATCTGGCTGATGCTGCCGGCGGCGATCGTCGACAAGGTGTTGGCGAGCCTGATGCCGCTGCTGCAGAACGGCGACATCATCATCGACGGCGGCAACTCCTACTACCACGACGATATCCGCCGCGGTGGCGAACTCATCACTAAGGGCATCCACTATGTCGATGTCGGCACCAGCGGCGGCGTCTTCGGCCTCGAGCGCGGCTACTGCCTGATGATCGGCGGCGAGAAGGGCATCGTCGAGCACCTCTCGCCGATCTTCGCGACACTGGCGCCCGGCGCCGGCACGACGGAAGCCTCGCCGAACCGCACCGCCGAAGCGGCTGCGGCCAGCACCGCGGAGCAGGGCTACCTGCATTGCGGCCCGCACGGTGCCGGCCATTTCGTCAAGATGGTGCATAACGGCATCGAATACGGCCTGATGGCCGCCTATGCCGAAGGCCTCAACATCCTGAAAAACGCCAATATCGGCGCAGCCTCGCACGAGGTCGATGCGGAAACCGCGCCGCTCGCGCATCCTGAACACTTCCAGTACGACCTGAACCTGCAGGACGTCGCCGAAGTCTGGCGCCGCGGCAGCGTCATCACCTCTTGGCTGCTCGACCTGACGGCCGATGCGCTGCATCACGACCCGGCGCTGTCGAAATATGCCGGCCGTGTCTCCGACAGCGGCGAAGGCCGCTGGACGATCATGGCGGCCATCGACGAAAGCGTGCCGACACCGGTGCTGAGTGCGGCGCTCTACGGCCGTTTCTCCTCGCGCGACAACGACGAATTCGCCAACAAGGTGTTGTCGGCGATGCGCGCGGGCTTCGGTGGCCACGTGGAAAAGCCGGCCCCGAAATCCTGAAAGCGGACCACCGTCATAGCCGAGGCCGTCAGTCCCTGAATTTGGGATCGACGGTCCGGCTGCTCCGCCGTCTGCCTTCCCGATGGTCTTCGTTTCTATCCTCCTTGCTGGCGGCACCGGTCGCGGCTATCCATTGCTATCAAAAAACGTTGGCCCCGCTTCGTGTCGGCGGCGGACGCTCCATCGGAGGACGGCAATGAAGCGTGGCGTGGTAGGGATCTCTAGGATCACCGTATTCTGCATAGTGGCGCTGTCTGCACTCTTTGCCGCAATCTCGCCGGTCGCGGCGCAGAATGCACCTTTGGCTCCCGCTGCAGCAGGTCCGCCGTCCGAGGTGCGTCAAATGATGGAACTCATGCAGACGCCTGCGGTCAAGCAGTGGATGTCGACGCAGATGGCGGTGGCACCTGCGAGCGATTCTGCGGCCGGCAACCAGATGTCGGTTCTCTCCGGCCTGCTGCAGCATGCCCGCCGGCACGTCTCGATGATATCCGATGCGGCGATGACGCTGCCCTCGCAGATCGGCAATGCCTCCTCGCTGTTCCTCGGTGAAATAGAGGCTGCCGGCTGGCTGCGCATGGCAGCGCAATTCCTGGCGATCTTCCTGCTCGGGGCGATCGTCGAAAGCCTTGCCCGCTATGCCTTCCGCCGCCGCCGGCACGCCGCGCAGATGGCGGGCATGCATCTCGCACCGCGTGTCATCCCGGCGCTGATCTTTGCGGTGGCGACTGCGCTTGCGCTTCTCAGCCTCAGTTGGCCGCCGTTCAGCCAGAGCATCGCGATCGTCTGCGTCGTGGCACTCGTGGTCCAGCGCTTCACGATCTGCCTCGGCGGCGTGCTGGTCGATCTCATCGGGCTGGCGCGGGCCGAGGAAGAGCGGCAGGGCATCGTTCCTCCGATCATGCCGGGGCGTGCGGTCGCGTCGTTCTGGTATAGGCGCTCTGCGACTTTCGTCATCTATTTCATTTTCGGCTGGGCGGTGATCCAGGGGATGGAGCCGTTTAACTATTCTCCGGGTGCCCGGCTCCTCGTCGGCTATATCCTTGGCATCGGCCTGCTGCTGATCGCGATCGAAGCGGTCTGGTCGCGGCCGCACAAGGACGAGAAGCATAATCACGGAACCTCCTGGGCGCTCACCGTCTATTTCCTGCTGCTCTGGAGCATCTGGGTCGCGGGCTTCAACTGGCTGCTCTGGCTCGGCATTTACGTGCTGCTGCTGCCGCGCGTGCTCGCCGTCTCGACGCTTGCGGTGAAATCGCTGCAGCAGACCGAAGCGAGCTTCCTGGCCACGCGCCACATTGCAGCCGTGCTGCTCGACCGCGGCGTGCGGGCGCTGATCATCGCCGTTGCCGCCATCTGGCTCGGCCGGATGCTCGGCGTCGGCGCCGATACGATGGCGGCCGGCGAAACGATGGTCGACAAGATCGCGCGGGGCGTCATCGGCGGCATCGTCATCCTGCTTGCCGCCGATCTGCTCTGGCATGTCGTCAAGGCCTATATCGACGGCAAACTGCTCGAATCACCCCTGGACAGCGGAGCAACGGACGAGGAGAAGGCCAAACGCGCGCGGATACAGACGCTGCTGCCGATCTTCCGCAATATCTTTGCCGTCGTTCTCGCCGTCCTCGCCGTCCTGATGGTGCTCTCCGGCCTCGGTATCGAGATCGGGCCGCTGATCGCCGGCGCCGGTGTCGTCGGCGTCGCGGTCGGTTTCGGTGCGCAGACGATCGTCAAGGACGTCATCAGCGGCATGTTCTATCTCTGGGACGATGCTTTCCGCATCGGTGAATATATCGAGAGCGGCAGTCACAAGGGCGTGGTCGAGGCTTTCAGCCTGCGCTCGGTGAAACTGCGCCATCATCGCGGGCCGCTGACGACAGTGCCTTTCGGCGAACTCGGCGCCGTGAAGAACCTCAACCGCGACTGGACGATCGACAAGATCAGCCTCAACGTCACCTATGACACCGACCTCGTCAAGGCGAAGAAGGTGATCAAGCAGATCGGCCAGACGCTGCTGGAAAATCCGGAATTCGGCCCGCACATCATCGAGACGCTGAAGATGAAGGGCGTCGAGCAGTTCGGCGAATTCGCGATCGAAATCCGGCTGTCGATGATGACGAAACCAGGAGAACAATTCGTCATCCGCCGCAACGCTCTGGCGATGATCCGCAATGCCTTCAAGGAAAACGGCATCGAGTTCGCCGTGCCGACGGTGCAGGTGGCAGGCGACCGCGACGCGGATGTGGATGCGGCCGTCGCGCGCTATGCCGCGCATGCGCGGGCGAGCGGCGAGCCGGCCGCCTGAACGGCTTCACATTGCGCCGGCGGCGGCTACCAGCAGGCCGCCGATGATCGCCATGTTGGTTTTCCAGCTGTTGATCGCGCTGTCGCGGGCCGTTTCCTGCATGTCCCAGAAATTCAGCAGCATCACGGAGGCGGCAAGGGTGAAGACGATGAGGCCGAATGCCGCAGGCATGACAAAGAGGCCTAATAGCAAGAGGCCGCCGGCGACGATCTGGAACACGCTGGCCGAGAGCAGCACCCCTTTCGCAAAGGGTACGCCGCGGGCTTCGATCGCGTCAGTCAGCGGTACAATGACGAAAAAATGATGAATTCCGCCAGCGACATAGAGGCCGCCGAGCAGCAGACGTCCGAGGACAAGCATCACGAAGGCCGGACCATCCTGCATATCAAACCGCTCTCCCGCTCTCAAATCCCGGCCGCAGGGGCAAAGCTCTTCCGAAGCTTACGAAAATGCAATGCGCCGCGGCGCCCGGGCTGCGCAAATTCGCCCCAATTGAGGATGATTGAGGCGCAAGCGGCGGGGCTGGGGTAGCGGCGGCATGGGCTTCATAGAGCTTATATGCCTCTTATGTTACGTCTTTCGAAAATGATTCCCGCCAGGCTAGCAGTTGCGGCAGGTACGAGATGTCGGGTCACGGCAATTTGGAAGATATGGAAGAGACGGACGGCGGGTTTTCCTTTCGCGGGATTTTCAGGCGTTACAGGACGCCGCTGACGGCGGCAGCGACGCTCGTGGTCTTCTGCCTTGTCGGCTATGCGATCATGCAGCTCACCAACGAGGTGCGCTATGACGACGTCGTCGATGCGCTGGCGGCGACCAAGCCGAGCGCGATCCTGCTTGCATTGTTTTTCACAGCGTTGAGCTTCCTCTCGCTGATCTTCTACGACCTCAACGCCATAGAATATATCGGCAAGAAGCTGCCCTTTCCGCATGTGGCGCTGACGGCGTTCAGCGCTTATGCGGTCGGCAATACTGCCGGCTTCGGTGCGCTTTCGGGCGGTGCGATCCGCTACCGCGCCTATACGCGCCTCGGCCTTTCGCCGGAAGATATTGGCCGCATCATCGCCTTCGTCACGCTCTCCTTCGGTCTCGGGCTCGCCGGGGTCGCGGCGATCGCCCTCATCATCATCGCCGACGAGATCGGCCCGCTCATCGGCGTCAGCGCCTTCCTTCTCCGGCTGATTGCCGGCTCGATCGTCGCCATTCTCGGGGCGGTGATGATCATCGGCCGTGACGGGCGCGTGCTCGATCTCGGCGTAGTAGCAATCCGCTTGCCGGATTCGCGCACCTGGTCGCGCCAGTTCCTCGTCACCGCCTTCGATATCGCCGCCTCGGCATCGGTGCTCTACGTGCTGCTGCCGCAGACGGCGATCGGCTGGCCGGTCTTCCTCGCCGTCTATGCGATCGCCGTCGGTCTCGGCGTGCTCAGCCACGTTCCGGCCGGGCTCGGCGTGTTCGAGACCGTTATTGTCGCCTCGCTCGGCAGTGCTGTGAACATCGATGCAGTGCTCGGCTCGCTGGTACTCTACCGGCTGATCTATCATGTGCTGCCGTTGCTGATCGCCGTCCTTGCGGTTTCGGGGGCGGAACTGCGCCGCTTTGTCGATCATCCGGCCGCCTCCAGCGTGCGGCGCATCGGCGGGCGGCTGATGCCGCAGCTGCTTTCGGCTTTGGCGCTGCTGCTCGGCGTCATGCTGGTGTTTTCGAGCGTCACGCCGACGCCGGACCAGAATCTCGAATTCCTCTCCAACTATCTGCCGCTTCCGATGGTCGAAGGCGCGCATTTCCTTTCCAGCCTGCTTGGGCTGGCGCTCATCGTCGCCGCGCGCGGCCTCGGCCAGCGGCTCGACGGCGCCTGGTGGGTGGCCGTGTTCTCGGCCGTCGCCGCGCTGACCTTGTCGCTGCTGAAGGCGATCGCACTCGTCGAGGCCGCCTTTCTCGGCTTCCTCATCTTCGGGCTCTTCGTCAGCCGTCGGCTCTTCACCCGCCATGCCTCGCTGCTTAACCAGGCGCTGACGGCATCCTGGCTGATGGCGATTGCCGTCATCATCGTCGGCGCCGGCGTTATCCTGCTCTTCGTCTATCGCGACGTCGAATACAGCAACGAACTCTGGTGGCAGTTCGAATTCACGGCCGAGGCGCCGCGCGGGCTGCGCGCCCTGCTCGGCATCACTATCATCTCGTCGGCGATCGCCATCTTCAGCCTGCTTCGGCCTGCGACCTTCCGCCCGGAGCCGGCGACGGAGGAAGCGCTCGCGCGCGCCGTCGACATCGTCAGAACGCAGGGCAATGCCGATGCCAATCTGGTGCGCATGGGCGACAAGAGCATCATGTTCTCCGAAAAGGAGGATGCCTTCATCATGTACGGCCGGCAGGGGCGCTCCTGGATCGCACTGTTCGACCCGGTCGGCGATCATCGTGCTGCGCAGGATCTCGTCTGGCGGTTCGTCGAAGCTGCGCGCACCGCCGGATGCCGCGCCGTGTTCTACCAGATCTCGCCGGCGCTGCTGTCCCATTGCGCCGATGCCGGCCTTCGCGCCTTCAAGCTCGGCGAACTGGCGGTGGCCGATCTCGGGACTTTCGAGATGAAGGGTGGCAAATGGGCGAACCTTCGCCAGACGGCAAGCCGCGCCCAGCGCGACGGGCTGGAATTTGCCGTTGTCGAACCGCAGGATGTGCCTTCGGTCATCAATGACCTTGCCGCCGTTTCCACGGCCTGGCTCGAACATCACAACGCCAAGGAGAAGGGTTTTTCGCTTGGCGCCTTCGATCCGGATTACGTATCTTCGCAGCCGGTCGGCATTCTGAAGAAGGATGGCAGGATCGTCGCCTTCGCCAATATCCTGGTCACGGAATCCAGGGAGGAAGGCACGATCGACCTCATGCGCTTCTCGCCGGACGCGCCGAAGGGCTCGATGGACTTTCTCTTCGTGCAGATCATGGAATATCTGCGCAGCCAGGGTTTCACCCACTTCAATCTCGGCATGGCGCCTCTCTCCGGCATGTCAAAACGCGAAGCGGCGCCCGTCTGGGACCGCATCGGCAGCACCGTCTTCGAACACGGCGAGCGCTTCTATAACTTCAAGGGCCTTCGGGCATTCAAATCTAAGTTTCATCCGCACTGGCAACCGCGCTATCTTGCGGTCTCAGGAGGGGGCAATCCGATGATCGCGTTGATGGATGCGACATTTCTGATTGGGGGCGGATTGAAAGGGGTAGTGAGAAAATGATCAGAACTCTTCTTCTTGCCATGGCATGCGCCTGCATGCTCGCGGCAGCACCCGCTATTGCCGCCGAGGAAACCACGCAGAGCTTCGAAACCGGGCTCATCCCATCGCCGCACATCTTTCTGCCGGACGGGGAGGTGAAGGGCATCGTGATGCTGATCTCGGATGCCGCCGGCTGGGGCGATTATGAGAAGGGCGAGGCCGACAGGCTGGTCGCCGAAGGCGCCGTCGTCATCGGCGTCGACTTCCCCTCCTATGCCCAGGCGCTCGGCCGATACGATGTCAGCCTCAATGACGGCTGTCTCTATCTGGTCTCAGACATCGAATCGCTGAGCCAGCAGGTACAGCGCGCGACCGGCAACAGCGCCTTTCACCTGCCGATCGTTGCCGGCATCGGCGAGGGTGGAGCCCTGGCGCTGGCGATTGCCGCGCAGACGCCGGATGCGACGATCGGCCAGACGCTCGCCGTCGATCCGGCCGCCGGCATTCCGCTTGCCAAGGAACTCTGCACGCCGGCTTCCAAGCAGGTGGTCGGCGATCGTACGGTCTATGGCCTTAGCGACGGTGCGCTGCCTGACCCGATCGTCACGGTCTTCACACCCGATGCCAAGGCGGACGGCCGCGCGCATGCCGAGGCGCTGAAGAAGAGCCATCCCGAGGTCGAGATCCGCGATTCCACCGACGATGCGCAAACGGTGTTTGCCGATACGCTCGACGATCTCGTCACCGCTTCAGGCGCCTTCGGCAATCCGCTCGGTCTGCCGCTGGCAATCCTTGAGGCGACCCCCACCTTCGATACGATGGCGGTGATCTATTCCGGCGACGGCGGCTGGCGTGATATCGACAAGGAAGTCGGCGGCACGCTGCAAAAAGAGGGCATCCCCGTCGTCGGCGTCGATTCTCTTCATTATTTCTGGTCGGAGCGTAAGCCGGAGGAGACCGCCAGCGACCTTTCAAAGATCATCGATTTCTACCGCAAGCAGTGGAAGGTGAAGCATGTGCTGCTCGTCGGTTATTCCTTCGGCGCCGATGTCGTGCCTGCCACCTACCAGTTGCTGAAGCCAGCCGAGAAGTCGGCGGTGGCGCAATTGTCGCTGCTGTCGCTTTCGCACGAGGTCGACTACGTCATCTCCGTTCTCGGCTGGCTCGGCCAGAAGACGGAAGGGGCGGGAGGCGATCCTGTCGGCGACCTGAAGAACGTCGATCCGAAACTCGTGCAATGCATTTACGGCAAGGATGACGACGATGACGCCGCCTGCCCGGCGCTGAAGGACAGCGGCGCAGAGGTCATCGAGCTTCCCGGCGACCATCACTTCGACGAGAATTACGACCTTCTCACCAAGGCGATCATCGACGGGTTGAAGAGGCGGCTGCAGGATTAAAGCGCCGCGCGTCCGATAGGGCGCGCTACGGGCGCTTTATCACTTGAAATTAACGCATCAGCGTCTCTTCGTTCCAGCCGAGGTCCGTGAGTTCCCGGCTACGAAACCTCGCATCGTCGGCGACGATGAATTCGTCGAGCTGCGGCGGGGCGACACTGGTGCCGGAGAGCATCGCATGCACCTGGCCGCGATGATGGGTCTGATGCTGGAAGAGATGGCCGAGCACGTCTTCCATCCGCTCCTGCTGGATGCGGGCGCCGCGGTGGAGGCTGACGGTCGAGACCAATTTCTCCGGCGTCAGGGTCTCGCAGAGCGCCGCCAGGCGCTGATCGACCTTCGTCTGCGCTTCGGCCAGCGATATGACGTCATCGAACGGCTCGTCGACCTCGAAGGCCTTGAGCCCGAGCGTGCCGCCTTCCAGGCCGTCGACATAGAACCAGTCGACCGTGATGATGTGGTTCAAGGTTTCCTTGATCGATGGGAAGAAGCTCGTGCGCGGCGCTTCGAATTCGCCGGCCTTCAATGTCGCGCAGGCCTGAAGCAGGCGGCGGTTGGCAAGGGCGTTGTTGTAGGCGAGTTTGCGAAACGCCCTGACGGGATCGAAAGTGGGCATCGGCTGCTCTCCTCTTCAGGCGCTTGGTTCATGGCGTCCGTCAATTCTTTCCATCGAGGTTGCCGTCGCGCCAGACGAGATGGCGTGGTGCCGGAGGCAAGGTCTCGATTTCATCGGCGATGAAATAGGGCGGGATGTCGAGCGCGGTCAGGGCGCTGCGCGTCGCCGGCACCCATTTGAACTCGAGATGATTGTCGCCGTCCTCCACCCGATGGACGATCTCGCCCGGACGAAAGGGGAATGCCTGCGGAACTTCCATCAGATAATAGAAGCCGAGTTCATGCCAGTCGCGCTTTTCGAAGCGGAAGAAATTCTCGACGATCCAGAGCAGGCGGGAGACGGTGACTTCGACGCCGAGTTCTTCCACCATCTCACGCTTCAGCGTCTCCTCCGACGTTTCGCCGATTTCCGCGCGGCCGCCTGGGAAGGTCCAGAAGGGCTCGTGCACGGCGCGATGGACGAGAACATGCCCGTCGCGAAAGCCGAGGCCGGCGATGCGATAGTTGAAACGCTGACCGCCCGCATTCAGGCGGATGTGAGTACGCTTAGACATGTCGGCGCTATCCGAGATCGATCACGACAATTTCCGGCGGCACGCCGAAACGAACAGGCGCGATCGAGCAACCGAGGCCGCCGGAAACGATGATATTACGCCCCTCTTCGACGATATGGCCATAGGCGTAGCGATTGCCGTAGCGCGAGGGGACCGGCCGAGGAAACGGATCTGTCCGCCATGCGTGTGGCCCGACAGTGTCAGCGAGACGCGCTCAGGCACGCGCGGGAAAATATCAGGCTCATGGGCGAGCAGGATGACGGGCGCATCGTCGGATACCTGGGCCAACGTGCCATCGAGATCGTCGAGACCGAGCATGCGGGAGCGGCCCCATTTTCTGCCCGGCAGCAGCGCCAGCTGGTCTTCAAGGCCGGCCAGCCAGAAGCCGTGGCCGTCTTTCTCCAGCCGGATCGCGCGATTGCCGTAAACAGGGATTCCCACATCGGCAAGGGCCCGATGTCCGAATGTCTCCATCCCGCCGTTCTTCTGGGCGGTCTTGTCCTCCCACCAGTCGTGATTGCCCATGATCGCATGGACGCCAAGAGGGGCCCGCAGGGCGGAGAGCGCCTTGGACCATTGGCTGGAGTGGACGTACCGCGTCACCATGTTCATGCCCGCGGTGTAATCGCCGAGCAGGACGGTCACGTCTCCACCGAGTTGGTTCGCCTTGTCGCAGATCGCTGCGATGCGGTCGACCGACATCCAGGGTTCGCAGGCATGCAGATCGGCAAGTGCGACGACACGAAGTTTCAGGCCGGGCGTCCATCCGGGCGGCGTCAGCGCATAGCGGGTAATGTTCAGCCGCGCGAGCGGCTCGTAGGCGAATGCGTAACCGCCGAGCGACATAACACCCGCGACACCGCCGCCAAGAACCTTTAAAAATCCGCGGCGGGTGATCACTCAGTCGTCCTCCTGGAACAGCCGGAACTGCGCAGCCTCCATATCCTTCGGCGGTTGCATTCCCAGATGTTTCCACGCGATTGCGGTCAGAACACGGCCGCGTGGCGTACGCTGAATGAAACCCTGCTGGATCATGTAGGGCTCGATGATGTCTTCGATCGCGTCGCGCGGCTCGGAAAGGCCGGCAGCGATGGTTTCGATGCCGACCGGGCCGCCGCCGAAATTGACGGCGATCATGTTGAGGTAGCGCTTATCGAGCTGGTCGAGGCCGACATTGTCGACCAGCAGGCGGGTCAGGGCTTCGTCGGCGATCTCGCGGGTGACGGCCTCGGCCCTCGCGACCTCGGCGAAATCGCGCACGCGCCGCAGCAGCCGGCCGGCGATGCGCGGTGTGCCGCGGGCGCGCCTGGCGATCTCGCGCGCGCCCTCGTCTGTTATCGGCAGGTTCATCAGCCGCGCGCCACGGCGCACGATCAGTTCCAGCTCCTCAACGGTATAGAAACTCAGGCGCACCGGAATGCCGAAACGGTCGCGTAACGGCGTCGTCAGGAGGCCGAGACGGGTGGTGGCGGCCACCAGCGTGAATTTAGACAGATCGATCTTCACCGAGCGTGCCGCCGGACCCTCGCCGATAATCAGGTCGAGCTGGAAATCCTCCATGGCGGGATAGAGAATTTCCTCGACGGCCGGACTGAGGCGGTGGATCTCGTCGATGAACAGCACGTCGCGCTCTTCGAGATTGGTGAGCAGGGCGGCAAGATCGCCGGCCTTGGCGATGACAGGGCCGGAGGTCGAGCGAAAATTGACTCCGAGCTCCTTCGCCATGATCTGCGCCAGCGTCGTCTTGCCGAGGCCGGGCGGGCCGACGAAGAGAACATGGTCCAGCGCTTCGCCGCGGTTCTTCGCCGCTTCGATGAAGACCTTCAGATTGGCGCGCGCTTCCGCCTGGCCGGTGAACTCGTCCAGCGATTGCGGGCGCAGGGTGATATCAAGGTCTTCGCCCCGCTTATCCGGCGATATCAGGCGGGCGGGTTCGCTCATGAAAGAAGCTCCGTACCTGGCACGGTCTTGAACGCATGCCGGTCAAATGTCTTGGTCGCCTGGCATCCCTCATCCGCGGCGCGGTAGCCAATCAAGGCATCGGCAAAATCGGCGTTTCGCATTTCCACGGCCCGCAGAGCCTTGATAACCAGAGTCTGGTTCTCGATGTCCAATCCCCTGACGCGTGTCAACTTGCCGATTGCTTCGACAACGTCCTTTTTCTTGAAACCGAACCGTGCGCGCAGCGCCCAATCAAGCTCCAAGAGGTTCAGCAAGGAGAGAAATCCACGATAATCCCTGCCGATGCCTTCACCGAATTTCAGGGCCGCCGCCCTTTGTTCCGGATCATCGTCGACGATAAGTCTCAGCAGTACATTCGTATCCACGCCATAGGCAATCATGCTGCCACATCCGATTTCGATCGCGTGGCTTCATTGACCACATCGCTGCCCGCAGCGCCGGTCACGGCTGCGTCGATCTCCTCCAGGGACGCAGGACCATTTGGAGGCGATCCGAGAAGGCCTGCGAGGTCGTTGAAGTTGATCGATTTTGGTGTGATCACGACCTCTCCGTCGATGATGGAGAAAACGAACTGATCGCCAGGCTGAAGGCCGAGAGCATCCCGCAGCTCTTTCGGAAGCGTTATCTGGCCTTTGGGTGAAAGCGTAAATTCTCCCCGCATCGATCAGTAATCCTATTTTTGCGCGTCAGTTGGAAAATTTGTCAATCGGCAGAAAAATGACAATTCATCCTACTCTACCGCGCCAATTCCTTCAACCCCAGCCGAATCAGCTTAGCGCTGTCGGCGCCATCGCCGGCCGCCTTCATTGCCGCGGCTATCGCGTTCGCTGCCTGGTCTCTGCTGTAGCCGAGGTTGGTCAGTGCAGAAACCGCATCGGCGACCGGTGCGGCCGCGACACCTTCGCCGAGTTCCTGCTTGAGGGCGATATTGATTGCTTCGCCGGCAAAAGCCGGCGCCCGATTCTTGAGTTCGGTGACGAGGCGCATCGCCACCTTAGGACCGACGCCCGGCGCACGGGAGACAGCGGTGCGGTCCTGCAGGGCGATCGCATTTGCCAGCTCGCCCGGCGTCAACGTCGAGAGCACGGCGAGCGCCACCTTTGCGCCGACACCCTGGACGCTCTGCAGCAGATTGAACCATTCCCGTTCAAGGGCGGTCATGAAGCCGAAGAGCTTCAACTGATCCTCGCGCACATAGGTCTCGATGAAGAGGATGCAGGCCTCGCCGGCCGAGCCGAGCTTCGACAGGGTGCGGGCCGAGCAATAGGCGACATAGCAGACGCCGTGCACATCGACGAGCACATAGTCTTCGCCGATTTCATCGATGGTGCCTTTCAGCTTGCCGATCATGGGTCGCGGTCTTTCAAGGGTGCGTTTCGGGGGAAATGATGTCCAATTCCGGGAAATAAGAGCGATAGCGCGCGCCATCGCGCGTCAGAAGCCGGTGCGATCGAACCAGGGCATGCGCACCAATGAAAAAATCCGGCAGAGTGCGCTCGCGCAAGCCACCGCCTCTTCGGTATTGCGCATGCGCCATGCCTGCTCGATAGGCAGCTGAAAACGGCAGGGCCTCGCGGATCAGATTCAATCGTGACAGGAGAAACGCAAGAGTTTGCTCGCGCGGACTCATACTTGCCAGCTCTGCCCAAACGACTGGTGTCATGATGAATTGAGAATCGGAGCGCAAAGAGCTCAGGGCTCGCGCGGACCGTTCCCTGAAAGGGTTTTCAGGACCGAAAATATCTATGAAGATGTTCGTATCAATGAGGACCGATGTCATCACGCGGTCCCCTTAACCATTCCATGAATTCATCCGTCGTCATGCCGTCAGTATCGAGGGTGCCGCTCATACTGCCGAGCCAGGATTCAAAATCGTCCTGCGACGGCTCCACCCTGCTGGATAAGACAACAAGGCGAGCACCCTTTTCATCGGCAATGAAATCCACCTCGGATCCGGGACCGATCTTCAAACGGTCGCGGATGTCCTTGGGGATGGTTACTTGGCCCTTTTCCGTCACGCGCATGGTAATACCTCTCAGGTATTACTTATCAGGAAGTGAGAACAAGTCAAGAACAAGCTACCCGGCCAATGCCTGTCGC
>Ga0307513_10006666_pt1 | contig 15064 bp, 19 predicted proteins | sample 15_EM_MG_FD_202174 | JGI IMG/M metagenome (GOLD analysis project Ga0307513, IMG submission 202174) | Populus trichocarpa ectomycorrhiza microbial communities from riparian zone in the Pacific Northwest, United States - 15_EM | ecosystem: Host-associated > Plants > Roots > Unclassified | place... | reverse complement strand
CCCCTCTATTTTCCCTCCAAGTGCAATTTGCACTTTCAGAAACACCACGTACACTATCTCGAGATTTCCGCGTAACGTGACTTGTCAGGTTACACGAATACCATATGGATCCCTCTGTCCCGCCTTTTGGTTCGAGCCGTCGAAACAAAGGGAAAGGCAAAAAGACCAACCCCCCGCCAACACCGGCAGGTGCTAGGAGCTCCTCCACTCCGGAGGGCGCCCCGACCCTGTCCCCGACTTTCATGCCAGCAGGCCCCCCCTCGCTTAAGCGACCCAGAAGCAACACCATAACAAGTCTCCCACATATCGATGAGAGATACTTGAGCAACGCCCCTCCAAGCGCCTACTTCCTGAACCTTTTTCACAAGATAAATCAGGACCAGGAAATCGGGGCTACCACAGCCAGCAAAGAGAATGTGGTCATGATAGAGATGATCTATCAGATCCATAAAGACTACAGGACGGCCATCGATGCGCTAAGCGATCAAATCGAAGCCCTTACCGAGGAAGTTAGCACACTCAAAGATGCTACACCCCGGCCTGACACCCCCACCCCGATACCCTTCACACTCCCGGCAACGGCCCCTCCACGACCCTCTGCCCCCGACGCCAACCCTTTAACCCTCCCTGCGGCTGCCCCGCCCAAATCATGGGCAAAGGTGGCTAGGAAAGGAAGAAAAGAGAAAACCACCATGGCTGCAAGGGCTGCCCAAGCCCCAGCGAAGCCGAACACCAACAACAGACCCCAACTCAAAAAGGGCCTCACGGCCAGAGAACGCCGCCTTATCATCAAACGGGAAGGCGAGCCACTCCCCACCTCTGCACTAGACCTAAGAGACGACATCAACTTAGCGCTAGCGGCGACCTACGTACAGACTGTCTCCATCCGGGGAAACACGGTCACCCTCACCACGATGGAATCGATCAAGGCCACTTCGCTCAACAGCAAGGTGGGGTCGTTCCTCCACCTGATACCAGGGACGGTTAGCGTTCTTCTGGATACCCCTGTATCACATGTTCTGGTGCACGGCATCCCCACCTCGAAGTCTCTAGTCGAAATAGCTACAGAGCTCACCACTTTCAACACTGGATTGTCCCTCACTGGTCAACCCAGATGGCTTACTACCGACGACGCTAGAGCTGGGAAATCCGCCTCCACAGTTGTGATCACCATTACGGGTCCCAGGGCCTCTGACTATGTCGGGAAACGCCTGGCTGCCTTCTCATCCACCTATAGAACTGAGCGCCGATTGCGTTTCAACTCTCATACTCAGTGTTCCAACTGCCATGGCTACGGACACCACAATAACAAGTGCACCAATCCGGCCACGTGCCGGTGGTGTGCCTCTCCACACCCTACAGGTAATCACACCTGTCCCACCGCTACCTGTCGTATACGCGGCCGACCATGCAACCACACCGTGCTTAGGTGTGTGAACTGCAAAGGCCCACACGACGCCCACACTGCACGATGCCCCTCCCGCCCTATGAATGCTCAGGATGATAAGCCGGATGAAGGCGAGGAGGAGATGACCACTTGATGACTATGATTTATGTTATGGTTATTGCGTAGACTTTGGTTCTACATTTTATTTTTATCAAATAAGGCGGTTATGAAGTTTTTTTTGTTATATTAAGGTTTTTCTAGGACATACTTAAGGGTGCATGCCGGAGTTTTCCTGTAGTTAAATACAAAATAAACTCATAGGATTTTAAAAAAAAAAAAAAAAAAGAGACCTGTGCGCCAGGTAGACGAGATGCATTAGGATGGGTTCCATCGGGATAAGGTGCTGGGTTCCAACGATTACAGAAGAAACAAAGGGGACGTCCATCCTGGTGCCGGTGAAAGGTTTCGTACCGTGCTGGGCAATCCCAATATATTGATGAAACCGCCTGAGTTCCACCCACTTCCGGGTCATGGGAGTCTTGCGACATCTCGTAGTTTGAGTGAGTCTATACCTTTCTGATCTATTAGTTATGAGCGATTTTGAAGAAAAGGGGCAAGACAATAACGAGGCAGTCATACAAGTGAAAAATAATAAAATATTGAGGATCTTGTAAATATAATTACAGATAATAGACGGGGAATTTTATATTTAAGAATACGAAATACAAATATATATAAAAGGAATATGAGCCCTTCAAGTAGGTTATCGAGATATTCAGCTTCAGAATTCTCTATTTCTTCATACATCTCTATCACACTTGCTTGCCTACCACATCAATCTTTGAAATCCATTCCTTGTATGGTATTTTCATCTAAGAACTAAATCACGTCAGAGAAATGTAGGATCAGATATTCAGAGACACTAAGCTGTATAGTTATAATTATACTAGACTTGATATCCCGAGAATGGAAATCTTCAAGGAGCTCCGCTGGTACTGGTATATTTATCAGAATCGAACAGCGAGCGATACACACCAACTCTTTCACCAGCATTTGGTCAGCTTGTCCGATGCTAGCCCAGATACTGCACTAGCGCCACTTTTGCCACCTAGTTTGCGTACACTACAGCGCCATTTTCAAGAATGAGATTTTATCAAATATAACCAGGTGCAATGTGGTTCGTCTCTTGTTACTCGACTATGGGTTCTTTTCTATGACATGGGACTCAACGATTCTGAGATGCTCGGCTTCTTAATCAAGGAAGGGTATCCAATTTCTATTAAAAGGTAGGTTTATTCAATGATATAACTCCTTAGGCTCCGTATATTTCATTCATTTTCTTGTAATGTAAGAAAACAGGGAACTTTAGAACTAATTTCATAGTAGGCTCAAGAGATTAAGACTAGCATTAGGTATGAGACGGCGATTTCCGCAAACCGAATTTACTGCTCATAATGACACCATGCGACAGGCACTGCAGTCTGAGCTTGAGAATGGTCAAATTACACTTTACGGGCGACAATATACCTATCAAAGGCTAAGGCAATGTGGTATTCCGGTCGCCCGAGACCGCATGTTCTGTATTCTGCATGAGCTAGATCCTGTTGGTATTGCAAATCTGCGTCGCCATACCACCTATATGCCCAAAGGTGGCTACTTTGTGCTAGGGCCGAACTATGTATGGTCTATTGATGGCCATAATATATTAAGCATGTATGGAATTGAAATTTATGCGGGAGTAGACCCATATTCACGGTACGTACCATTCCCAAGTGATCTTATGACATAGACCAAACCCCAGTATAGATATGTAATGTGTTGTCACTTTGACGACAATGAGCGATTGGATTCTATTTGATGTCCGTTCGCTTCTTTTTGTATTCCACTACGACTAGGATGCATTTTCTTTTACACAACAGGATGTATGTGTTGTGGATATATTTCATTGGTTAGCCAATTTAGTATTGTGCTATATGCAACCGTTGGCTGCACCCATTATTTTGTCTTGTATGCAGTAGTGGCTGCTCCCGCCCACACTACTGGGGAACCAGGGTTAGTCGGTAAACACTTCCAATATATGGCCTAATGGATATGCAGCCAAGCCCATAACTTGTGAACGAGAAGAAATTCCATGAATCGCGTGCGATTTTGAATTGGCCAGAAGCGGTATTTTGGGTAACTTGACCGATTCAACAGGATCCACAGACTAACATGTGTATCCGAGTACCCGCGGTTGTGAGTAATTCTGTCCAACTACGATGATTAGCTGCATCACCTCTTGGCCACTGATAGAACAGCGTTCGCTTGAGCCTGCCCCTAAGAGTTTAATAGTCTTTTTCCCTTCACTAAATTGCACGGGAACCAACCTCTTGTGTGCTCTGAAAATAGTTTAAATGAACATAAGGTCAGTTAATGAAGTTCGGATTCAATAGACTTTCTTCCAACCCTTACTAGTAGTACAATGGCATGCATGGGAAGTCGGATAAGTGCTAAAGCGAAACTATTTACCTGAGTTCAACAGAGTTTAAGTAGAACCCAGATTCAAAATAGCGTAAACAGCATGGACGCATAAGTTCATGCGCTCAAGAAAATCATGATAAGTACCAAGTCCAATCTTGCCAAAAAGCTTTGACCGCTGACTTGCTGATGGATACGAACATAGAAGAGTGAATAAATGATGATTACATGCCCTGTATAGTCAAGTCAGTTCAAGAACACTACCACATACTGACAATTGTTCGTATATAGATAAGTCTTTAACTTCCCCAAATGAACATTAATCGGTCAACCTGCAACTAAGAATCTAGAAACTTGCACCAAGATATTATCCACTGAGTGAATAATATATACTAACTCACGCCTTCCCTACCTAAACTTGACACAAAATTTAAAAAATATTCTACCCACCCTGGCCCGTTGTAAAAAATTCAATATCCCTATATGATGTCCCATTCGTTCCAAACTAACCATATCTTTTGCTTAACTTGCTTATAATTTAGCTCCATAGAAATTGTAGCCCAACAGGATTATTGTTTCCCCACTTACTGCGCTGTTAATATAGTGTCTAATTCTATATGTTTCAGTCTATATGCTAATATCCACCTACGTATTAATCTATGTATATTCCTTGGATATATGTTGGAATTTCCACCCGAACAGGCATATCCTGCCTGCGGCACTACCAAACGTGGTTTACGGTGATCTGGCTCAGTACCCGGATCCCGCTCACTGCCAAGAGTGTCTAAGACACTACCCCGCACCCATGTAAATACTATATAGATTAGCTACCCGAGTGGATAATTGAAAACAGTAAACTCAACATGCCTCGAAATACTAACATTATGAAAGACAATAAGGAATAGACCCTCCAGAATGCGATTACATATTAAAAAGATAGCCAAAAACCGTCCATCCGAGCGAGTGCAGCGACATTTGGAGTTGCATATTCAACCTTGCGGGAAGGCTGGGAGGTGCGGAGGATAGGGTGAAGGGCTACAGTAGGCTGCAAGCTTTGACAGAGTATGAGGAAAAAGCGATTGTGAGGTGGTGTGCAAAGGTTGATGAGTGGGGTCACCCAGCAACTTTGACAATGGTGAAAGGAATGGCAGAGGCCATGCTTCAGCGGAGGCTTAAGGACCGAGTACTGGGGAGGCACTGACTGTCCCGATTTCTGGGTAGACACAAGAAGCTTGCTTCGAAGTTGAGTACTCGGTTAGATCGTCAACGGGCATTTGCAAGTAACCCGCGTGTTCTCCGTGATTTCTTTCAGAAGGTATTTGCCACCCTGAATTCTCTATTGTAATCCGTTAGTTATTATAAAAGTCACTAATAGTCTACATAGTTAAAACATATAATTAGGTTTTATGAAATTACTGTAGACAACTTCTACAATATGGATGAGAAAGGATTTCTCATAAGTGTTCCTTTACGTTGTAAAGTTATCTGCTCACGAAGCCGGCGCAGCCCTCGGCTGACGAGGGATGGTTCACGCGATTGGGTTACAGTTATAGAAACTATTTCTGCGGATGGGGGAGCTCTTACGCCTTTTATTATTAATAAGGGCACTGCTCACTATTCTGGCTGGTATGCTGGGTTAAAAAAAAGTGACCGAGCTCTGTTTGGAGTATCGGAGAAGCGGTGGAGCAATGAAAAGTTGGCTCTACGATGGCTTAGCGAGATTTTTGAAGTAGAAACCCGTGACAGTTATGTATTAAATCTTTCAACCAGTTATTTAGATAACTAAACTATGAATAGGGCAGATGGAAAGTACCGGTTGCTTATCCTAGATGGCCATACATCCCATTTCAATTGGGCCTTTTTTGAGTTTTGTTTAAACAACAAAATTATTCCGTTTTGCCTTCCGGCACATTCTACCCACCTCCTCCAGCCGTTAGATGTAGGTCTCTTTGGGCCCTTGCAGCGCTATTATAGCAATGGCCTTGATACTTGGATGCGTAAAGGCATTCAAGGTAACTTTACAAAGGCTGACTTTCTTCCGTGAGTTCTAACAACCCCCTCCTCTTCCCCAGTCTATTCCTAAAATATTCTCACAACTCTACTCTTACATTAATTATGAAATCAAATTTAGTATACATATAAATACTAATTTATTTATACAGGGTATTCCTGCCAGCAAGAAAGCTTGCCTTTACGCGAGAAAATATCCTTAGGGCATGGGAAGCGGGGGGGATTGTACCTCTGAATCCTCGACGAGTGATTCAGAGTGAGACACGGGATGATCGCGCTACATTGGCACAATCTTCCCAGGTCTCCAATCCCCAGCGCGTTCCTAATACCACCCGGGCAGTCAGTAGGAAAACGCGTACTGCTATATCCCTTGTTACCCGCAATACCCCTAGTTCTAAAAAAATAAAATCTCTTCTTGGAGAACTTAATGAGTGTTTTCAAGAGGCATATGCAGAGGAAGTACTAGAAGAGGAGGCACATCGGCAATACCGGGAATTGGTGGAGGCAAGCAAAAGGATAAAAACAAATGTGCGGAGGAAGCTTATAGAGGCTACCATCGTTACAGCACACGTGGTATTTAAACTTCGCGAGGAACGCGAAAAGGCAGATGCTCTTAAGGCATCTCGTAAGGCCAAGAAGCTTGCGAAAGCTCTTTACCTTATTACTAGCAGTACTACCCCCAGTACTACCATGCCCAAGCGGTTCTCAAAACAAAAAAAAAAGGGTACTCATTACCCCACCAACCGAATACCCTCCTACCATTCCACTACTGCAAAAAGGGGACAGCGACTGGGAGGAGGAACTTGGAAACCATGGAGAAGAAGATAATGGGAGTGGGAGTGATGGAGGCGAATATCTTTCTGGGATTGGGGCTATTTCTAGCCAGCTTGGGAACTTGCAGGTGGGGGGAAATGTCTTGCCAGGGGCTAGCAGTAACCTTTCTCAAAGTTCTTCTGTAAATATTGGGGTTCTGAGGTCGGGACGTATTCCTCACTATCAGAATTAATATAAGGTCTGAGCACAGAATTGCGCCATCAGGGCCGAGCGGGATCTACGTACTGAGCGGTTTCACCCTAAACTACGTTAGAAGTTGTTAGTCAAACGATTATTTTACCACATTCAATTCGGTCGGATCGAGGTACCGAGACTATGATGATGGCCAGTGCACACTGGCGCCTACATCAAGAATCAGATCCTACCATACAATTTCAACAAAATCTGGTGGTATGGTACATTGACTCTAAATCAGAGAATTGAAGCTTGGTGGCGGCATATGAGTCGGAGTCAAACTCTGACAGGGAAGGTATAACTCCTTTAAACTCTGATATCTCCCCCAGTTCCCAGACGATTGAGTCATTCCCCTGACCCTATAGCTCCATTCACCTCACAGACTTAATATTCCTCACTTTTTCCTCCGACCCCCTTTGGCCTTCTTCTCCTATCGCTTATCGTATTTCAGATTTAAATAGGGGCTAATATTAGTGTAGAATTACTTTGACAATTTGGGGTCGTCAGGCTTATTTACAGATTCAGAGTCAGATAAAATTGCATTATTGTTCGTATACTTCCCTATCATCCGTACAGAAATCTATAACTTTGTCCGATTGTGGGACACCCATCGTATGCGCTATCAGAAAAACCGACCAAGTTTACCAATGGGAAAGCCTAGTGTGCTCTATTTCACTCCTCCTGCTGGAGTTCAAGATTATCAATGTAGTCCTAATCGTACCCTACTTGCTGAGTTGCAAGAAGAGGTTTCAGCATGGGGTGATACTCTGTTAATCTTTCTGTTAAATTATTTTCAATTTATTTGCAGGTAATTTGGTATGTTTAGACCCAGATGAATTCCTACCATCTGTCCCATTGGCCTGGTGTTCTGCACGCCTAAAAGCCTACAACTCATCCCTGGACTGCCCTATTTCCCTTTCTAATCGCCTGGATGATGGGACTTTAATACATGAAAAAGCATATCATGTATTACGCACAGCCATAGAGGATGAAGTTTTTAGTATTGGTTATAGCTTACCACGTTGTTTGCCACCTGAAGGGGCTTATAATTGGACCCCACCTTCAACCACTTATGTGGAGACATTAACAATTCCAGGAGATGAGATTCTACTCGAAGATGTTTTAACTTCTAGCATCATTGATCAAAATACAGAGGGTCAAACACCTATGAGTGGTGATGATGACACTGACACTGACACTGATAACTAGCTTTCTGGTAAGCATTCCTCTCAACTTACAGATATATGTCCTTTATCTTTTCTCTATCCTAACCCCAAAGCCCGCGATCATCAAATATCACTCGTTTTTCACATTTAGCAAGACTGGTAATTTGATCCTGTTCCCGTCTCAGCCTACATTCCATACTTCTAAGATATATACCCCACCATCTACTCTGATATGCTTCACCCTTTCTAAACTAACGATATACTAACCATCAAGCAGTCCAATTTCCCAAAGCCAAGGAAATAAATTACAATATCAATGAGCTAGATCAGTAAACGAAAGATACAAAGCAAAGAAGCAGAAAGTAACCCAAAAGCGCAATATCCAAACAGAAGGGGAATCCCTCATGCTGGCTGATGTATTCCACTGGCGGAGGCATTGGTTGGAGTTTCGCTGCCCTTACCGCTGGGCATCGTAGCCACCGATATATTCCAGGTCGAGGTGGGTGCTCCCTCTCTCGGTGGAGCCGCCTGCCGTTAGGTGGCTAGCCTCTCGTGCCCATTCTGAGGCAGGCTGCGCTGCGTTGCCGTTGTTGAGGATGGTTAACCTGAAATCGGTGAGATAGAGAGACCTGCTCCTCCTGTGAGTACTGAATATAAGCCTTATAGGCATCAGATCTCCATTGTCCGAGGGTTTGGATCTCCCTTTCTGAGATTCCGACCTCTGCTGCCCAGGCAGCAGCACCCCTCCGGGAGCTATGCCCCTTCCATGGCCCAAGACCTAGGCCAGCTGCTATTGCCAGTTGCTGTAGTCTTTCAACAACATATTCCCGTGTAAATGGGAGCTGGGCTACCTGCCCAATGCAGAACAGGGGGGAGAGTTGGTGGCGGTGAGTGTCGGCGGTCAGAAAGGTTGTCATTGCCCGTACGGGGCATCCGCTATCGTGACTTGCGGCAATGGTAAGCTTAATACCCTTCCTGAAGGGATCGGTTTTCGATGAGGGAAGGGTGAGCTCCATGTGGGTCGCTCCTATGAGGCGAACACTAGACTTTGTTAGAAACCAGCTGGGAAAAGAGGGGCCGCTTGCAGTATCAGCTGCTTTATAGGTGAATTCCCCCACGCGGAGGAAGGCAGCAAACGCAAGTGTGAAGGCGGCCTTAAGTACAAGGTGGTTGTAGTCGGTGGTGTTTAGAGAAGTCAAAAGCTGGAGGAGAAGTGGTCGTGTAAGTGGCATTCGGGCACGCCGATCAGGCTCTCTGTGGTCGCGCTTGATACCTTGGATAGTTCGCTCGAGCTGGGGGTCACTGAATACACTGCATTCTAAACCAACGTCCAGCTGGTATGATTTAATTCCGGCCAAGTATAGCTTCATCGTTTTTACTTTCACTGTTCCTGCCAAGGAGCACAGCCATTCTATCAGCCAGGTTGCTTTCACGGGAAAGCAGCCACCATTGTGGTGGCGGTAATCGGAGAGAGTGCAGAAAATCGAAAACTGGGACCTGGGAGTGTCGTAATTCCTCCTCGTAGAGGGGGCAAGTCCTCGCCAGAGGTAGTTTGCGGCTACCCGGGAGAGGCCGGGTTGGTGAATGTGCGGAAACCAAGATTCAGGGGGGGGGATCTGGGATGTATTAACTGCGGAGCTAGGTCAGTTATTTTTATATTATCAAATCGTGAGAGCGCATCTGCCAAAGCGTTCTCCTTTGTAGAGACCCATCGTGCCTCTAGTTCCAGGTCATATTCAGCCGCTATTAACAAACACCTGCGTAACACAGTCATGGAAGCTCCCCGGATTGTGCAGTTTGCTATCCCATGTGCGATTACCTGGGTTGTCTACACGCGCTATCACCTTCATTCCTTTCCACTGGCTTCCCCAGTGTAGTAGCACTTGTTCCACCGCCCGCATTTCCTGGGTGTTAATGTGCTCTCTAGGCTGTGCTAACTGTCGGGGCAGAGGAATTGAAAATGCTGCTCCCGGTTGCGGATGTAACTCTCCCGGATAAAGATAAAAGGCTCCGAGTCCTTTTGTGCTTGCTGCGTCCGACCAGGTCAAGACTTTATTTTGTTCCCGGCGACGGATAGATCTCTCTGGGTTCTGTGATAAGACTTGCGACCACCAAGCAAGATCCTTTCTTGCCTCTCGTGATATCCGTCGTCTCTGGTTTCGGCTACTGCGGGGGAAATATAGCTCCATGTTGTATAGGCGTCGGAGAAATGTACGACCCAAGGGAACCACAATGGCAATAAAGTTTAGATAGCCTGTAATCTTTTGCAGGTCAAGTAGCGAGAAGGAGGTCATTTCCATTGCCTTGCTGACTATAGTACGTGCCTTTTCCAGCTTCTTGCTTGGAAGCCTGACTACCATGCGCCCTGTATCCAGCTCTACACCACCAAAGCTCGCCACTTTGCCCTCCTCATTCTTGGACTCTTTGATTCAGAGACCTAGTGCGTGACATGTAGTCGCAAATATTGCACCACCGTGAGCTGGGCTCTGTGTGGCTGGCAGGACAATTAGAAAATCGTCGAGATAATGAATTACATCTGCGGCGAGGGCATTCTTTCTAAGTTCTTCATTTAGGATCCAATGGAAGACCTCTGCGAAAATGTTGAAGAGGTATGGTGCTGTCCGAACCCCAAAAGGTAGAAATCGTTCCGCATAATAGGTGCTCTGCCACACGAATCCCAGGAGGGGTACATCCAAAGGGGATACAGGTATATGGCGAAATGCTGATTCGAAATCGCGCTTCACAAGCTGGCAATTTCTCCCGTACTTCTGGATTGCCTTGATGGCATCGTCGATCGTACTATAGGTTATGGTGCCGTAGTGGTCCGGTATTCCACTATTTATTGAAGCAGTATCTTCCGCAGGATATGACAGGTGGTGAATTCGTCTTTTACTACCATCGGCTTTGTCTGTCAAACCTAGCGGAGACGCGGTATAGTGATCAGGGAGGGCATCCAAGTTATCGAACTTTTCCAGACGGCCTTTTTTCCATTCAGCCTCAATGTCAGCTGTCATCAGATCGGAGTCATGCACTGCCGTGGCAAGATTGGCATAGATTGTAACTGCATAGCGGTCCCTCTCATAACCTATCCTGGCACTGAACTTGCAGATCCCGAGAACGGCTGAGATAAGCGCTGGGTCTGGGTATTCGCTTGCAAGGGACTTCCATCCACCCGCCTTTAATGGACCTGTAGTCCTTGGGAAAGTATGTGGTGTGAATAAAGGATAGTGTATATGGGTATTTGGGCGTACAGGCTGTTGGCTAACGCCTTGAGTTGGGGGGTTGGGTTCAGGAGTGGTTGAGACTGGCTGGGCTTGCCAGCTGGCAGCAGATATTACTTTGGAGCAGTGAGCGGATTGATGAGAAGAAGTGATAATTTATTTAGGGGTAGGTAGGAGGGCAATTATTACATGATAGTAGAATGCTCGTGAATAAGAGAGTATCAGCAGTTGGGGTATCCTGAACATGAGAGGGATAATGGAAGCCAAGGAGAAAAGCGAGAAACAAGGGAGAGAGAGGAAACGAAAGAGGAAGAGGGGGGGTCTAACGTCGAGCAGGTCCCGTGCGAGTAAGCTGCTGAGACCCACTACTGGCGACAGGGCAGTGGGACAAGCGGTGGTTGCTACCACAGGATATGCATAAATGCTGGTAGCGGCAATGGGAGGATCGACATTCCCGGTAATTCCAGTTACGACATGCATGTCCATTCCGCTGCGATAATGGGCTGCCCGCGGGCATAACGATAGGTGGAACTAGCGCATGATGGCTATAGCTAGCGCGTTGGTCAGGCACCCCAATGCTTGGGGTTGGTGTTGCGTTTGGGTACGTTAACCCGTGCCTGGTACAGTGTCTCGATATGGTAACTCGAATATCCGCCTATTGGCCGCGGGTACCGTCTTGAATGTGGGAGGCCATGATGGCCGGGGAGTAGGGTGAGCAAAGCACTTTGAGGCTACCAGCTCACTATCGAGCTGGCGCCAGTCTTCTGGCTGGTATATGTTCTTGCCGCTCGCCACACGCTTCCGATGAAATTGAAAATGGTATGATCTGACTCCCTCCCAGGTATATTTTTCCAATAAGTCATAAAGGTTCATCGTGTATATGGCAAGGGCTGTGGCTAACTCCCCTTGTAGGGCATGCGGGGCAGCTTCGCTAATATTCCCCCATAGGCAGCCCAAGCCTTAAAAAAGGCTGTCATTCGGTATGCCCCCTCTTTCCCGTCGTGCTCCGCTTGCTCAAACTCAACTCCTCCTATATTAATCGTTCTTTGGGACTCTGCTCGGTCTTTCTCCGTTGCAAGGAGACGGTAAATATTCGTGGGTTTAAAACGGTTCTCGATTATCTGAATCAGGGTTGCTCTTTCCACCCCCGGGAATAGTATCTCAACTGACTCCGCGATTCCAGATGCGCTCTCACTTCCCAGGACTATTGATGAGGGAAGGGGTGGATACATACCAAGTTCTCTTGGCTGTTGGGGTATGGGCTGAATGCGGTCACTCCCCTCTCTAAGCTGGGCAAGTTGGCTCTCTAACTGCGTAATCCGTGTGAGTAGCAGGTTCGATGGAGGAGCAACTGTATCTCTCAGGCGGTGGTGCAGTCCGTGGGGGTTGGCTTCTGCTGGTACTTCTGCTGGTAGATGAGGGGTGGCGTTATCTGGCCGGAGTCGAAGAACAACTTCTTCAACTATATCCTGCTCGTGGGATCTCAGGAGTGCACGGATGCTGGTAAGGTTGATCGGGGTTTCAGTGGAAGGCGTGGCTGCTGCTGAGGTAGAGGGTACACTTGGGGTTGAGAGAATTGTGGGTGGCACTGTGCTGGATATCGAGGGCGGAGCTTCGGAATATCGGGTATGGGGCAGTGTATTGGTCGATGGAGAATGGCTAAACAGGGGGTCACTGGGGTCGATATCCTCACTGGCCGTGGATGGTGTGTTTGGTTCCTCACTGTCGGGTATGCCAGACCCTTCGTCCAAAGGCTGCCCATATCGGTTAGGGGGTTGTCGGTTTCGTGTATTCTTCCGAATACCTCCACGCGTTGTTGGCCTTAGTGCTGGTGTTGTGCTGCCTCCACGCGTTGACATTCTCCTGCGTGGCATTATCTTTTGAGATACGACTAGAAGGTCAGCTCGAAGAGCTTGTGGTGGGTCTCGATTTATTGGTGTGTTGCTGACACTCGGGCTATAGTAACAGGAATAAAGGCTAAAAATAAAGAACGGGGGCGATAGGAAGCAGGAAACTTGGTGACTTGAAGGTTTAGGGGGGATGAACGCTCTTGTAAGGTGTGGAAGTCCACAGACCCCTCGTGTTGGAGCTATGACCCCACAATGGCCAGGCAACCGGCGCTACGTTATTCCGCAGACCCCTGAAGCACCGTTGCCCAATACCCGAGGGTTGGGCGTCCTTTGCCCAATTGGGAATGGCTTGTTCCAAGCCTTTATTTATGAGGATAGGAATAGTGGATTATGAAAACTGAAGAAACGATGACCAGCCAAGAAAAGTGCCGGGTATACAGCAAGATCTCATATTATTTCAAATACTTTCTTTGTTCCTTGCCAATCAATATCTATGACAATTGAGAACCCTTTTTGTTTGTATCTAAGACTGAATAACCTGTTATTATGTTCTTGTTTTTTTGTTTTTTTCTGTTGTTGGTTTCGCTTATCTCAAAATCAAAAATCAATGTTTGAGTTCTGTGGCGGTTTGGGTCGTTGTCGACCGCCGTACGCGTCCTGTTTTGACCGTCTAACACCCAGATTATTAAACGGTTGAAAACAGGGTAAACAGTTTTGCCACGTCAATTGGAATATGTTGCTGGTTGAGACGCCACCGTCTAGTTTCCCCACCAAAATCTCGAAACGCGACGGATCGGTAAACGGGCCCTAATACAAGTATCATACGAGAGAAACTATGATACAAGGGAAACGCCCAATGCCAAGCCCACTCCCGCACAGCCAATCATAGACCTAACCTAAACACAGTGGACAGTCATTAAGGCTAACCCATAGACATGGCCTAAGTGAGTAGCCGTACCTTAACATATCGTATAGCTTACAAGAACCAACAGCCACTGCATGGTATGGAGTAGTAAAGACAAAAAAACCAATAGCGCCAAATTTTAACGAGTAAGAGGGGAAACGCGACGGGATCAACCAAGGCTGAAACCTGTGGCACGGAAGCGATCTAGGCAGGGACATGGCCCTTCTTTCGAATATAAAATTCAACTTCGTCGGCAAGTCTAGCGGAATGACAAGAGCCGGGTTAACCGTCGCAGGGCAGTCTCCAGCATAGAATTCCCTCAGCGTTATGGAGGGGTCCGGTCCAGGATGAGCTGGGGGGGGGGGAAGATGTCCTGTAGTCATAATTCACACATTAGTTGAGCAATTGGAGGAACCACAGCATCCTCAAATTCGTTTCCTCCCAAAATTCGGGTTCCAAGCTAGGCAGGGCAAGTACCAACCTGCGTAGCCCAGAAACTGAATTTGAGGAGAAAAAGAACCGGAGGGTGCTACTATACTATCGAGTATTCGATCAGGAACTAGGAACAAAAGAAAACTTGCATAATGATCGAGTAATTTGGGGCGGCCCGGAGTCACACGAGATATGGACAAGACGGCCACATGTTCCCAAGTATCCCGTCCACCCTGTAGGCACCGCCAGGACTGCAGTCCCGGGCGTCCCGGGCGTCTGTCTCAAGTTGTAGGGCAAGAGGGTCCATCCTCTGGGAAAGACTATCGTCTAAGAGGGTGACTGTAGGGCCCTACAGTCCTCGAGGTATCGGTAACTCCCGAATGGTACCTGCAGTCCTCGCCCGTCATCTGCAGTCCTCGCAAATTACCTGTAGGGCCCGCCAGTTCTTATTTTTGTGATATATATACCGATCGTATGTGAGAAGGCTGGTTTCAAAGAGACGAGTGAGTGTATAGAAAAATGATAGACTGTATTCTGTGACTTGTACTTCAACACTCGAGGGCGAACGAAACTCTTAAGTACAAAAAACAATAACTACTGATGCCCAAATATCAGACCACTTTTCCATC
>Ga0307513_10006665_pt1 | contig 15065 bp, 9 predicted proteins | sample 15_EM_MG_FD_202174 | JGI IMG/M metagenome (GOLD analysis project Ga0307513, IMG submission 202174) | Populus trichocarpa ectomycorrhiza microbial communities from riparian zone in the Pacific Northwest, United States - 15_EM | ecosystem: Host-associated > Plants > Roots > Unclassified | place... | reverse complement strand
GAGCCCGACGCCGATCGCCATCGTCGGCATGGCCTGCATCTTCCCGCAGGCCCCCGATCTGCAGGCCTTCTGGAACAACATCCTCGGCGGTGTCGACGCCATCGGCGAGCCGGTCGAATCGTGGGATGCGAAACGCTACCTCGACGCCGGCCGCATCAAGACCCAGTTCGGCGGCTACCTGAAGGACTTGTACCGCTTCGACCCGCGCGAGTTCGGCATCATGCCGAACTCGATGGACGGCGGCGAGCCCGACCAGTTCCTCGCGCTGCGCGTCGCGCGCGACGCGCTCGCCGACGCCGGCTACGCGCGGGCCGACGCCGACCACACCGACACCGGCGTCATCCTCGGCCACAGCACCTACCTGCATCGCGGTCAGGTCACGGTGGTCCAGACCGACATCGTGCTCGACCAGACGATGGAACTCGTCAAGGCGGCGCTGCCGCACCTCGACGACGCGGCGCTGGCGCAGATGCGCGCCGTGCTGGCGAAGAAGATCCCGCCGATGAACTCGGACACCGCGCCCGGCCTGGTGCCGAACGTGATGACCGGGCGCATCGCCAACCGGCTGAACCTGCGCGGCCCGAACTACCTGGTCGATGCGGCATGCTCGTCGTCGCTGTTGGCGGTGGGCGCGGCGATCGATGAGCTGCGCGCCGGGCGCAGCCGCATGATGCTGGCCGGCGGCGTCAACGCGTCGCTGCCGGCCGACGTGACGACGATCTTCACCCAGCTCGGCGCCTTGAGCGCGCGCGGCAAGGTGCGCCCCTTCGAAGCCGGCAGCGACGGCACCTTGCTCGGCGAAGGCCTCGGCGTGGTGGTGCTCAAGCGCCTGCCCGACGCATTGGCCGACGGCGACCGCATCTATGCGGTGCTGCGTGGCGTCGGCCAGTCCAGCGACGGGCGCGGCACCGGCTTGCTGGCGCCCAGCCAGGAAGGCGAGACCCTGGCGATCCGCCGCACCTACGCGGCCGCCGGCGTCGACCCGGCGACGGTCGGCCTCGTCGAAGCGCATGGCACCGGCATCCCGCTCGGCGACAAGACCGAGATCGCTTCGTTGAGAGCCGCATTCGGCGATCGCAACACGCCGATCGGCATCAAGGCGCTGGGCTCGGTGAAGTCGATGATCAGCCACTGCATCCCGGCCGCCGGGGTCGCCAGCCTGATCAAGATGGCGCTGTCGGTGCACCACAAGGTGCTGCCGCCGACGCTGTGCGACAAGGTCAACCCGGAACTCGGCATCGAGCAGACGCCGTTCTACGTCAACACCCAGACCGCGCCGTGGATCGCCCCGCTCGGCGCGCCGCGCCGCGCCGCGGTCAACGCATTCGGCTTTGGCGGCACCAACTCGCATGCCATCGTCGAGCAGGCGCCGGCCGCGGCGCGCGTGCCGAAGAAGCTGGGCGCCTGGCCGGCCGAGCTGTGCGTGCTGTCGGCCGACAGCGCCGATGCGCTGGTCGCCAGGCTCGAACAACTCGCCGCCGCGCTGACCCGCAACCCCGGCTGGCGGCTGGCCGAAGTGGCGGCCGCGCTGGCCCGCGCCGACAACGCGCTGCCGCACCGGATGTCGATCGTCGCCAAGGACTTGGCCGGCCTGGCCAAGAGCATAGTCCTGGCGTTGGCCCGCCTGCGCGAAGGCCGCGACAGCAACCGCTGGTCGGCCCGCGGCGGCCTCGCCTACGGCAACCACCGCGTCGACGGCAAGCTCGCGTTCCTGTTCCCCGGCGAAGGCTCGCAGTACCCGGCGATGTTCGCCGACCTCGCGCTGTGCTTCGATGAAATGCAGCAGTGGCTGGACTTCTGGCATGGCCTGTACGGGCTGCCGGTCGGCCACACCCGCACCGACATCGTCTTCCCGTCGTCGGAGATCGATGACGAGCGGCGCAAGCAGCTCGAACACCGCATGCACGACATGGACGTCGGCTCCGAGTCGGTGTTCATCGGCGGCATGGCGATGCACGAGTTGCTGATCTCGCTCGGCGTCGAGCCCGACGTGATGCTCGGCCACAGCTCGGGTGAGTCGGCCGCGTTGGGCGCCTCGGGCGCCAACCCGGCGACGACGCCGGCCGAGCGCGCGGCCTGCATCAGCCGGCACTTCGCGGTCTACGAAGACCTGCTGCGCGACGGCAAGATTCCCACCGGCGAGCTGCTTGCGGTGGGCGCCTTGCCGCCGGCCACCGTCGAAGCGACGATCGCGCCCTTCAAGGACGTCGTCGTCGCGATGGACAACTGCGGCAACCAGATGGTGCTGTACGGCACGCCTGAAGGCATCGCCGCGGTGTACAAGGCGCTGACCGCCGAAGGCGGTATCTGCATGCCGCTGCCGTTCGACCGCGGCTATCACACGCCGGCTTTCAGCGATGCCAGCACGGCGTTCCTGCAGTACTACAAGGACGTCAAGCTCGGCCGCCCGAAAGTGCCGCTGTACTCGTGCGCGTCGGTCGGCCTGTTCCCAGACAGCCCGGCGGCGGTGCGCAAGCTGGCCGCGGCGCAATGGTCGACCAAGGTGCGTTTTCGCGAAACCGTGCTGAAGATGCACGAAGACGGGGTGCGCCTGTTCGTCGAAGTCGGCCCATCGGCGAAGCTCACCGCCTTCGTCAACGACATCCTGATCGACCGCGATTTCGCTGCGCTGTCGACCAACGTGCGGCGCAAGAACGGCGTCGAACAACTGCTCGCGGTGCTCGGCCAACTCTATGTCGCGGGCCGCGGCCCGGTGCTCGAGCGGCTGTTCGCCTCGCGCGCGATCACCGCGATCGACCTGGCCGGCTCGCCGCAGGCACCCAAGGGCGTGCTGCTCGACAACACGATGCCGATGGTGCGCCTCAGCGCCGCCGACCGCGAAGCGCTGCGCCTGCTGGCCGCAATGCCGGCCGCTGCCGGGCCGGCATCGGCACCGGTCCAGGCGCCGGTGGCTGAAGAGCCCGCGGCGCCCGGGTTCGCCGACGATGGCCGCGAGCGCGTGATGGCCGAGTACTTCGATGTCATGCGCGGCTTCCTCGACCAGCAGCGCGCGCTGGTCGAACGCCTGCCGGCCCCGGCTGAGTTCGCGCCTGCCGACGAGCAAGCGCCGATGCCCGCATGGCCGTCGACGCATGCGCGCGACAGCCGCACGCCGCTGCTCGATGCGATCGTCGAGTACGACGAGACGCACGTGCTGGCGCGCTGCGACGTCAGCCTGCTCAACGACAACTTCATCCGCGACCATGTGATGTCGGGCCCGGTGTCCGACACCGACTCGGCCTTGTTCGGCCTGTCCTGCGTGCCGTTCACGGTCAGCCTCGAAGTCATGGCCGAAGCCTGCGCGCTGCTGGCCGGGCGGACAGACGTGCGTGTCATCGAAAACGTCAAGGCCTTCGACTGGGTGGCGCTCGATGACGGCGAGCTGAGCTTCGAGGTCCGCGCCGATGTGCTCGACCGCGCGGCGGGCCACTACGCCGCGCGCGTGATCACCGCCCGCGGCCCGGTGCTGACGGCCGAGTTCCGCTTCGAAGCCGACTGGCATCTGCCGGCGGTGGCGCCTTTGAGCGATCCGCGCGAGTCGTGCCTGAACTCGCCGCACATGTATGCCACCGGCATGTTCCACGGCCCGGTCTTCCAGAGCATGACCTACGTTCAGGCCTGGGACGACAGCGGCATCGACGTCGAGCTTTCGGAAGTCGGACTGACTGACTTCTTCGCTCCCGGCCACACCCCGCAGCTGGTGCTGAACCCGGTGCTGCTCGACGCGATGGGCCAGGTCGTCGCCTGCTGGCTGGTGCAGTACGTCGGCACCGAGTTCCATGCCTTCCCGTCGACCATCGAGCGCATCGAACTCTACGAGCCGTGCCCGGCCGACCGCGCCGGCGTCGTGATGCAGATGCGCCAGCGCCCGGTCGACCCGGCTGCCACCGATATCGCGGTGCCGCGTGCCTGGCAGTTCGATTGCATCGACGGCGAAGGCCGCGTGCTGATGCGCGGCCACAACCTGATCAACCTGTTCTTTCGCGTTCCGTCGGCCTACCACGCGGTGCGCAACGATCCGCTGAACGGCTGGTTCGGCAATCCGCTACCGCTGCTGCCGGCGTCCAGCCTGGCGCTGTGGGAAGTGCCGCTGATGTCGGAGGAGTTCTGCGCCCAGTCCGGCGCGATCTGCCTGCGCATCCTGGCGCACGCCATCCTCGGCCCGGTCGAACGCGACGAATGGCGCGCGCTGCAGGGCCACCTGCGGCGCCGGCGCGAGTGGCTGTTCGGCCGCGCGGCGCTGAAGGAGGCGGTGCGGGTCTGGGTCCACGAGCAGACCGGCCAGCTGTTGTACCCGAGCGACATCGTCGTCCAGCACGACGAGCACGGCGCGCCGGTGATCGGCGGCTGGTGGTGCGAGACGCTGATCCAGGCGCCGCGGGTTTCGCTGTCGCACAACGCCAACGCCTGCCTGGCGGCGGTCGCGGCGCCCGACCAACCGGTCGGCGTCGACCTGGAGGAGATCGGGCGCATCCGCAAGCCCGAGCTGATGGCCGACTCGCTGGCGCCGCAGGAACAGCCGCTGGTACAGGGATTGCATGGTGCAGCATTGAGCGAACGCGTGCTGCGTTTGTGGTGTGCCAAGGAGGCCGCGGCCAAGTGCCTGGGCATCGGCCTGCAGGGCCAGCCGAATGCGTTCGTGGTCGTAGCGGCCGACGCCGCATTCGAAAGACTGGTCGTGCAGCACGCATTGGGCACGGTCGAGACCCGGGTCGTTCGGCGCGAGACCACGATAATTGCCGTTGCCGGGCAGGAACTGACCGGCCTGGAGGTTCATGGATGAACGATCTGCCGAGGGACACCAGCATCAACACCGAAGGACTTACCCCATGACCGTGCGCACTCTCTTCATCGGCATGGACGGTGCCACGTTCACCGTACTCGACGACCTGATCAAGACCAAGCCCGGCGAAGACGGACCGGTGATGCCGTTCCTCGCCCGCATCTTCGCCGGCGGCGTGCGCGCCAAGCTGCGCTCGACGCCGAACCCGCTCACACCGCCGGCCTGGGTCTCGCTGATGACCGGCCGCGGCCCCGGCCATCACGGCGTCTACGACTTCGTCCGTGCCGAAGAGCGCGGCGACAAGGTCTTCATGACGCTCTATGACGCGCGCGATTGCCGCGTCGAGACGATCTGGTCGATCGCCAGCCGCCAGGGCAAGAAGATCGCCGCGCTGAACTTCCCGTTCACCGCGCCGCCGCCGAAAGACCTGAACGGCTTCATCGTGCCGGGCTTCGTGCCGTCGCGCCACCTGCGCCGCAACACCCACCCGCTGGATCTCTACGACCGCCTGAAGAAGATCCCGAACTTCGACGCGAAGGAACTGGCCTGGGACTTCGACCAGGAGCAGCAGGCCGGCTACGAACTCAGCGACCACGACCGCGAAGAGTGGGTGCGCTACCACCTGCCGCGCGAACAGCAGTGGTTCCGCGTCGCCGAACACCTGATGAGCGAAGAAGCGCCCGAACTGATGGCGGTGCTGTTCGACGGTGTCGACAAGCTGCAGCACCAGGCCTGGGTCTACGTCGACCCGCGCCTGCCGCAGGACGACATGGGCGAGTTCCACGCCCGCATGCGCAAGCTGTCGCTCGACTACTTCCGCCAGCTCGACACCTTCATCGAGCGCCTGGTTACCGCCGCCGGCCCCGAGGTGCAGGTGTTCTTCGCCTCCGACCACGGCTTCACCGCATCGACCGAGATCGTGCGCATCAACGCCTATCTGGCCGAGAAGGGCTACGTGCACTTCAAGCCGATGCCCGAAGGCGAAGAGGGCGCGAACGTCAACAAGAGCTACTTCGCCTACCTCGACTGGAACAAGACCACCGCCTACTGCCGCACGCCTTCGTGCAACGGCATCACGATCCGTGTTGCCCGCAAGCCGGGCGACACCGGCATCGATGCGAAGGACTACGAAGCGCTCCGCACGCGGCTCATCCGCGACCTCGAAGAGCTGAAGGACCCCGAGACCGGCGAGCGCATCATCACCGAGATCCACAAGCGCGAAGACGTCTTCCCCGGCTCGGCGATGGGCGACGCGCCCGACCTGCAACTGGTGCTGCGCGACTTCGGCTTCGTCTCGGTGCGCAACATTCTGCCGATCGTCGAGAAGCGCAACTACGTCGTCGGCACCCACCATCCCGACGGCGTGTTCCTGGCCTACGGGCCGGGCATCGAGGCCGGCAAGATGATCGGCCGCCGCCACATCACCGATGTCACCTCGACCATGCTGTACAGCCTGGGCTTGCCGGTGCCGTCCGACTTCGAAGGCGTCGTGCCGACGGGCATGTTCACCACCGAACACAAGGCGACGCACCCGATCGTCATCGGCGCGCCCACGGAGGGCGGCATCAACAAGGACCTGACCGAAGCCATGGACGAGGACGAGAAGAAGCAGATTCTCGAGCAGCTCCAGATGCTGGGCTACATGGAATAGACCACGATGCCGACCGCCCTCGTCAATGGTGTGCAACTGAACTACCTCCAGCTGGATGCTGGAGACGGGGTGGTGCGCGAAGACCTGGTCATGGTCCACGGCCTGGCCACCAACATGGCGTTCTGGTACTTCAAGTACGGCCTGCCGCTGTCCAAGCGCTTTCGCGTGACGCTGTACGACCTGCGCGGACACGGCCGCTCCGAGATGACCGACAGCGGCTACTCGCCCGCGGTGCTGGCGCAAGACCTGGCCGGCCTGATGGACCACCTGCAGATCGAGAAGGCCCACTTCCTGGCCCACAGCTTCGGCGGTGTGGTGACGCTGAACTTCGCTTGCTCGCAGCCGCAGCGCATGCGCAGCCTGGTGCTGGCCGACAGCCACTTCTCGGCCGGCCGGCATGTCCAGGCCCGCGAGGAGTGGGAGTTCGGGCAGAAGATCCAGCCGATCCTCGACCGCCACCGGCTCGATCTCGACACCAGCCATCCGTACTTCGGCCCCAAGCTGCTCACCCGCGTGGCGGAATGGCAGCTGAACGGCTACGAAGTGCCGGCCGAACTGGTCGAACTGGTCAGCCCGCTGCTCGGCAAGACCGGCAAGCGCACCTCGGGCGATTGGCTGAAGCTGATGAACACCACCTCGGCCGAAGCCGAGATGATGAGCGCCGACGGGCTCACCCTCGAGCGCCTGCGGACCTTGCACTTTCCGATCATCGCGATGTACGGCGACAACTCGCCGGCCCGGCTTTCCGGGGCCGAACTGCTGGCGATCTGGCCGCACGCCGAATTCCGCCGCGTGCGTGATGCCGGCCACTTCTTCCCGACCTTGCGGCCGGCCGAGGTGCTGGCCAGCTGCAACCGTTTCTGGGGCGGCGAGTTCACCGAAACGCCGCGCAAGCATCGGGCCGGCGAAGAAAAGCGCAGCTATTTCCGCAGCGACCGCGTCTTCATGTCCGATGGCGCCTGGTACTTCACGACCCGCGACGAGAACCGGATCGGCCCCTTTGCGGCCCAGGAAGAGGCCAGCCAGGGCCTGGCCGACTTCATCTCGGCCGTGAAGGCCTGACGATGACGGTCGTCAACCGGCTCGGGGTGCGCCCCGGGTTGAACCGGGACCACTTCAGGCTGATCGCCTACGGCGGCTTCGGCGACGGCCACAACTCCTACGCGCACTCGATGGTGTGGTTCGACGGGCGTCTGTACGTCAGCACCATTCGCGGCGCCTTCTCGCTGATGCGCAAACGCCAGGCCGGCAGCCTGGGCCTGGACGTGTGGCCGGTCGAAGGGCCGGTGGATCCGTTCGACCTCGACCTGTGCGCCGAGATCTGGGCCTACGACCCGCGGACCGACGCCTGGGAGCGCGCCTACAAGTCGCCGATGATCATGGGCAGCCATGGCGAGATGATCCCGCGCGAGGTCAGCTACCGCGCGATGGCGGTCCACCACGAGCCGGGTGCGGCGAAGCCGGCCTTGTACGCCTGCACTTGGTCGCCGGCGCGCGGCCCGGGCCCGATCGTGCTGCGCTCGGAGGACGGCCGCCACTTCGAGCAGACCTGCGAGCCGGGCCTGGTCGGCTTGCCGGTAACGACGATCCGCTCGCTGGTGTCGTTCAAGGGGCGCCTGTACACCACACCCGCGGGCACCCGCGGCGGCAGCCAGAACATCTCCGGTCACGTGGTGATCTACGAGAGCCGCGATCCGGCGTCCGGCCGCTGGGAGCCGATCTGCGACTTCGGTTTCGGCGACCTCGGCAACAAGTCGGTGCACGAACTGTGCGCCTGGGACGACCATCTGTACGCCGGCACGCTGAACCACAGCGGCTTCCAGGTCTGGCGCAGCCGCTGCGAAGGCGAGCCGCCGTACGAATGGGAAAAGGTGCTCGAACGCGGCGCCTGGCGCGGCCCCGAGAACCAGGGCGTGCTCAGCATGATGCCGTTCAACGGCGCGCTGTACATCGGCACCGGCATCCAGGGCGGCGGCATCGACAAGGCGAACAAGATCGGCCCGGCGGCGGCCGAGCTGATCCGCCTCAACGAAGACCTGAGCTGGGACCTGATCGTCGGCGAGTCGCGCGACACGCCCGACGGCCGCCGGGAGCCGCTGTCCGGCCGCCGGGCCGGTTTCGACAGCTTCTTCAACGGCTACTTCTGGCGCATGTGCGTGCATGAAGGCTGGCTCTACATCAGCACCTTCGAATGGAGCGCCTGGCTGGGCTACGTCAAGCACAGTCGCTGGCCGGGGGCGTTTTCGAACGTGCTCGGCTACGTCACACCGAAGGCGATGTTCGAGAACCAGTCCGGCTTCGACCTGTACCGCAGCAACGACGGCGACAACTGGGTTCCGGTCACGACGAACGGCATGGGCAACCCGTACAACATGGGCCTGCGAACGCTGGAGTCGACGCCGCACGGGCTCTTTCTCGGCACCGCCAACCCGTGGGGGCCGAAGGTGATGCCGCTGGACGGCGACAAGTACGTGTTCAACCCGCGCGGCGGCTGCGAGGTCTTCCTGGGCCGCCGGCCGGCGAGCCGCTGAGCGGAGAAGCGCTTGCGACGGTTCCCTCTCTTGGCCGCGCTGGGGATGGCAAGGCCGGGTCTGGCCGGCTCGTTGGTCGACCGACTGCGCGAGCGCAGCGGCGCCCGCCGTGCCGGCCTGGACGACGGCACCGAGCGCGAGGCGGCGGCGGGCTCGTTCGCGCTGCCGCCCGGTGCGAGCATCGAGCGCGACGTCGCCTATGGCAGCGACCCGGCGCAGCGCCTGGACGTCTACCGCCCGGCCGGTGCCGGCGCCGCGCCGGTGATCCTCTACGTGCATGGCGGCGGCTGGCGGCGTGGCGACAAGGCCATGCCGCAGATGGTCAGGAACAAGGTTCCGCACTGGGTCGGCAAAGGTTTCGTCTTCGTGTCGACGAATTACCGCATGCTGCCGGTGGCCGATGTCGTGGAGCAGGCCGAAGACGTCGGCCGCGCGCTCGCCCTCACTCAGCGCAACGCCGCGGCCTGGGGCGGTGATCCGACGCGGGTCGTCCTCATGGGGCATTCGGCCGGCGCCCACCTGGCGGCGCTGATCACCGCCGACGCCAGCCTCGCCACGCGCCACGGCGCCTTGCCCTGGCTGGCGACCATCGCGCTCGACAGCGCCGCGCTCGACATGCAAGCCGTCATGCAGCGGCCGCATTACCGCTTCTACGACCCGGTGTTCGGCAGCGACCCGGGCTTCTGGCGCGAGGCTTCGCCGACCCATCGCCTGCAGGCCAGGCCGGCGGCCCCGATGCTGCTGGTGTGTTCGTCGCAGCGCGACGACTCGGTCCCATCGGCGCGCGAGTTCGCAGCCAAGGCGACAGCACTCGGCGGCCGCGCGACGGTACTGCCGGTCGACCTGAATCACATGCAGATCAACGACCTGCTGGGCGTGCCCGGCGAGTACACCGAAGCGGTGGATTCGTTTCTCGAATCGGTCGGCGCCGCGTAATGGGATTCGAGCGGGGAATCGCGCGAGGAGCCCAGCGGGCAGCCCAACGGCCGGCGGCACGGGAAACCCCTTCGAAGGCGCACGGCCGCGCGCTCCTAGAATGCTTGTCCATCCCCGTCCAAGGAGCGTCCTGAATGCCGTCCCCTCGCAGCGCCTCCGGCAAAGGGGACGACGCCGGCGCTCAGCCGGGACCGCGCACGCTCAAGAAATACCCGAACCGGCGCCTCTACGACACCCGGACCAGCAGCTACATCACGCTGGCCGACGTCAAGCGCATGGTGCTCGGCGGCGAGGACTTCGAGGTCCGCGATGCGAAGACCGGCGACGACCTGACGCGCAGCATCCTGCTGCAGATCATCCTCGAAGAAGAATCGGGCGGCGTGCCGATGTTCAGCACGCCGATGCTGGCCCAGATCATCCGCTTCTACGGGCATTCGATGCAGGGCGTGATGGGCGCGGTGCTGGAAAAGAACCTGCAGACCTTCGTCGAGATGCAAAGCCGCTTCGTCGGCGGCCAGACACCGGTGCTGCAGAACCTGATGGGCAGCTACCTCGAACAGTCGCGCACGATGTTCGAAAAGCTGCAGGAGCAGATGAGCCAGGCCGGGGTGATCTTCCCCGGCTTCCCGCCCGCCAAAAGATAGGGCCGTGCGAGCTGTCGACTTGGCTTGCAGAGCGGCCGCGAAGAAGTTGAACGGCAGTCAAGACTTCACTCGGCGTGAATGTCGTTGGCCCGGAGCACCGGCTGCCAGTAGCGCTGCTCTGGCCTTCGACACCCGACCCGAAGCGAAAAAGGCGAACCACTCCTTGACCACGAGGTCGGGACGCCCCTCTCGACGAACGACGGAACATCAGGAAGGTAGGCGCTGCGCGCCGGCCCCGAAGTCGCAAGCACTCGCACGCGTCGGCTGGCGTGGTGCTGTCGAAGCAGGCCTTTAGGAAGCGCGAGCGCGGCAATCTGGCCGCCCAACAAGGCCGTCACCGCAGGCGGCCCGCCGGAGTACGCGACATGCTGCCACGCGACAGCTTCTTCGCGGAACAGCATCGCCTCCAGAAGGTGAGGCAAGGTGCCGGTACCCGGCGAGCCGATGTTGGCGTCGCCCGGGTGTTTGCGGATCCAGGCGATGAAGTCGGCGAGCGTTGTGATTTCAGCAGGCACCGCCGGGCCGACCGCGAGACCGAGCGACATCTCGCTGGCCAACGACACGGGCTGCAGGTCGACCGCGGGATCGTAGGCAAGCTTGGCGTAGAGATACGGATAGACCGTGGCGATGGCGCCTTGCGCCAGCAGCAGCGTCGATCCATCCGCCGGGGCAGCTTTCAAGGCGCTGACACTGATCTGCCCGGCCGCACCCGGCCGGTTGTCGACGACGGCACGCTGGCCGAGAGTGGCGAACAGCTGATCGCCGACGGCGCGGGCCACCCAGTCGGGGATGCTGCCGGCAGGCCCGCTGCAGAGTATGTGCATCGGATCGCTGCGGGCCGCATCGGCGCGTCGGTCGAACGACAGCGTGGCCAGGGCCGCGAGCCCTGCGGCCCCGGCGCGCAGAAAACGCCGCCGCTCAGGCGCGTCTTCCTCGTGGACCGAGTGTTTCATGGCGACTCCTTGGGGCGGCGTCCCGCCGTCAACAGCAACTCGTTGGGGCCCTCCCAGCCACTCGGCGTGGTGAATGCCGTCAACCGATCCCGCATCTCGCCCCAGGCGGCTTCGGCCGAAGCCGCGTCGAGACGACCGAGGATCTGCAAGATGGGACTTGCCGAGCTGCGAACGAAGGCCAGGTAGTCGTCGACCGACGGCAAGCGGAACACCGCGTCGAATGCCGTTGTCGCGACGTCATGGAATCCCGCCGACCGGAAGAGTGCGTCGATCCGGCCCGGCTGGCCCAGGCTGAGCAGCCCACCGGCAACGAATGGGTCGCGCGCCGGCAGGCCCGCGTGCTTCAGAGCCGTCGACATGAGGATCGTCAGGCACGGATTCTTTTCAGCGCGAGAGAACACCATCGTGCACACGCCACCGCCGGGCCGCAGCGCCCGATGAATCTCGCGCAAGCCCCGCAGCGGGTCGGGAAAGAACATCAGCCCGAGTCGACAGACCGCAGCGTCGAAGGAAGCCTCAGCCACGCCCAGATCTTCGCCATCCGCCACCCGGGTCTCGACATGCCCGAAGCCGGCGCGGGCCGCGTTGTCCCGCGCCAGCGCCACGATCGCCGGCGACAGATCGGTGGCGAGCACGTAGCCCTGCGGGCCCACCTGCTCCGCGATGTCAAGGGTCTGGTCGCCCGCCCCGGCGGCAACGTCGAGCACGCGCGAGCCTGCCGTCACCCCGGCCATGCGGCACATGGCATCGGTCGGCTTGCGCAGCCATGCGCGGATGTCCGCCGTGTGGGCGTTCCAGCCCGCAGCGGCGGTGTCCCACTGGACACGCATGCCCGCCTTGAAGGCCTGTCGGTCGGTGACTGATGAGGTGACCGATGAGTCCATCTCGTCAGCTCAGGCACCGAGGCTTCGCGGCGTAGGGCGCTGGCTGTGCAACGCCGGGGCGACTTGTTTCCGCTGCAATCGCCGACGCTGACCCGCGCTGCGGCGCGCGAAGAGGTGGCCGCCGAGGATCGCCAGTCCCAGCGCGGCCAGCGCCGCGCTGCCGGGCTCTGGCACGGGCGACGTGAAGAGGTTGTCGACCACACCCGCTTCCACCGAGTTGGCGGTGTAGCCGGCAGGCAGCGCAAACACCGGCCGATCGGTGGCGAAGCTCAGCGTGTTGCCGAAGTCGCTGAGCGCGCTGGTGACATAGCCGTCGGAGAAGACCACCCCGACCCGGGCCGACGTGTTCAGGATCAGGGTCAGGGTGAACGGCGTGTTGACGGGCAGCGTCCACACCGGCGTCTGCACGTTGGCGCTGGTGCCGTTGAAGCCGGCCAGCAGCCCGGTTTGCGTCGGCGGGCTGATCAGGCCGTTGTCGTAGTGGAAGTTCCGGGTGCCACTTGCGCCGTTGCTGTCCGCGAACACCGTCAGGGCGACCGTGGACTCGACGCTGGAGGTGTAGATCGGCGAGCTGGAGGTGTAAGGCCCCAGGATCTGCTCACCGGACAGGTGAAAGTTGATCGGCGTCTGGACCGACGGCGAACCCGACGGGCCGTTGATGACGAAGTCGGTGTACGTGACCAGCGCGAAGGCCGTGGCCCCGAAAGCCAGGCCACCCGAATCGCCATTGGCGATATTGTTGGCGCCGACGTAGGTCGACGCGTGAAGGCCGTAAACGTCTACGCCTGAGCCGGCGCGGCCGTGCCAGGATCGGTTCGGCACGACGTTGTCGTAAAGCACCTGGCGGCTTTCGCTGATCGAGCCGGACACGCTGTAGCTGTCCAGCACCACGGTGCTCGGCACCTCGAACGTGATGCCGCCGCTGATGTCGTAATGCGCTGCGTGGGCGGAAGCCCCCGCAGTGATGGTTGCGATGGCGAACACCACGGCGCTGGCGCCGCGAGCGGCGGCTTGGTTCAGACCGATCATTTCTGGCTTCTCCTGGATTCAAGTACACCCGCATGCCAACCGGCGATGCGGTCCTGGCCACTGAAACGCCGTCGCGGGCGCCAACATGCCATCGGCCCACCCTCCGATCAGGGGGGTCGAGTTGTCGCAGCAGCTTAGGCACCGAGGCTTCGCGGCGGAAGGCGCAAAACTGCACAATGGGGCCGCGATGGCGCATACCCCGCACAGCTTCGACTGGGACGATCTCAAGCATCTGCTGGCCGTCGCGCGCCACGGCAGCACGTTGGCGGCAGGCCGTGCGCTGGGCGTCGACCAGTCGACCGTGCAACGGCGCCTCGTCGAGCTCGAACGGCGCATCGGGCAAGCGCTGGTGCAGCGCCAGCCGAGCGGCTATCGACTCACCGAGTTCGGGCTGGCGTTGCTGCCACACGCCGAGCGCGTCGAGCACGCCGTGACGGCGTTCGAGCAGCACATCGCGACCGCCACCGCCGACATCACCGGCGTCATACGCGTGACGTGTCCGGAACCCATCGTCTTTCGGATCACGCAATCGACATTGCTGGAACGGTTCCGCGCCCTTCATCCGGCGCTGCAGGTGCACTTCGTCATGAGCGACAAATACATCGACCTGACGAAGGGCGAGGCCGACGTGGCCCTTCGTTCCGGCGATACCGACGACGGAGAGCTCGTCGGACGAAAGATCGGCGATTCGATCTGGGCGGTCTACGCCAGCCAGTCGTACATCGAGCGCCACGGCCGACCGGAACGGGTCGAAGACCTGGCGCAACATGCGCTGGTCGGGTTCGACGAGACGATGGCCAAGCATCGCATCGCCGCGTGGTTGCACAAGGTTGCGCCGAGCGCCACGCTGGTTGCGCGCAGCAACAGCGTGCTGGGCCTGCTCTACTCGGCCAAAGCGGGCGTCGGCGTCGCGCCGCTGCCGATTGCCCTGGGCGATGCTGAACCGGATCTCGTGCGAGTGATCGAGCCTGTCACGGAACTCACCCGCATCTGGCGCATGCTGACGACGCCGGAATTGCGGCGCACGCCGCGCGTGTCCGCGTTCTTCGACTTCATCGTCAGCGAAATCGAGACGCTTCGCCCGATCATCACAGGTTGACGCCAGCACTTTCTGGCGGCGTCGAACTCGCCCGATCGGGCAGGGGGCACGCTCACGGCCGATCGGCGAAAATCGCTGCCATGACCCAGGACATCTCCACAGACATTTCCGCACACCTCGCCGCGAGCACCCCGAAGATCGGGTTCATTTCGCTCGGCTGCCCGAAAGCCCTGACCGATTCCGAACTGATCCTCACCCAGCTCGCCGCCGAGGGCTACCGCACCAGCAAGACCTTCGCCGGCGCTGACCTCGTCATCGTCAACACCTGCGGCTTCATCGACGACGCGGTGAAGGAAAGCCTCGATGCGATCGGCGAGGCGCTGGCCGAGAACGGCCGGGTCATCGTCACCGGCTGCCTCGGCGCAAAGGCGGGCGAGGGCGGCGGCAACCTCGTGCGCCAGACGCACCCGAAGGTGCTGGCGGTGACGGGCCCGCATGCGACGCAGGAGGTGATGGACGCCGTCCACCTGCATGTGCCGAAGCCGCATGACCCGTTCGTCGACCTGGTGCCCGAAGCGCGCGCGGAGTTTCGTGGCGTGGCCGGCATCAAACTCA
>Ga0307513_10006664_pt1 | contig 15068 bp, 11 predicted proteins | sample 15_EM_MG_FD_202174 | JGI IMG/M metagenome (GOLD analysis project Ga0307513, IMG submission 202174) | Populus trichocarpa ectomycorrhiza microbial communities from riparian zone in the Pacific Northwest, United States - 15_EM | ecosystem: Host-associated > Plants > Roots > Unclassified | place... | reverse complement strand
CAGTACTGCTCGGTGACCAGGTCGAAATCCTCGACGCCCGCGGTGATCGGATGCTCGGCGGCCGCCGGAAGCATGTTCACCGTGTACGGCACGTAGTTGTCGGACTGCTCGCCGGTCGTCTCGGACGGGTGCTTGCCCGGGTGGCAGGCGAACAGCCCGCCGATCAGATGCTGGTAGTCGGAGGTGTTGCGGTACGAATCCGCGATGCCGCCGTGCCATCCGGCCAGCCCGGTACCGGCCGCGACCGCCGCCCGCAGGCCGTCGACCTCATCGCGTTCGATCGTGGACATCGTCACGCACTGCATGATCAGGTCGACGCCGGCCAGGTAGGAGGCGTCGGCGTACACCCGCGGGGATTCCTCCACCCGCACGTCGTACCCGTTGTCGATCAGGTGCGGGATGAACAGTTCGGTGGCCTCGATCGGCTGGTGTCCGTCCCAGCCGCCCCGCACGACGAGTGCCGTCCGGCGCTGGGTACTGCCCACCCCTGATGGGAATTCAGTCACGGAGTCGAGAATACGACCTAGGCCAAATCGACCGTGCGGTGATCATGCACGCTTGCTCGCGCGCAAGCGTGCATGATCACCGCAGAGGGGTTCGGCTGAGCAGGAGCGGCTACGAGACGACCACGGTGACGTTGTTCACCGCGCCGGACGGTGTGACGACGGTGCTGATCACCCAGGTGCCGGTCAGCTTCAACTTGAACTTGACCGTCGCCTCACCGCGCTTGTCGACGCCGTCAGCGTCCACCAACTGGGTCATCGGGCTGCCCTGGTGGGTGGCGGTCGACGTGACGGCCGAGGTGGGATCCAGGCCGGTGAACTCGACCGTGTAGTTCTTTCCCGCCGGGCTGGTCGGGTTGCCGGTGGCCTTGGCGTCCAGGGTGACGAACTTGTTCTTCGCGTGCTCCTTGTTGCCCTTGGTGCAACCGACGGTGCGAGCGCGGACCGAGTGGGTGCCGGGCTTGGGGGTGATGAAGATGTGGATGCTGCTGGTCCCGGGCGGCAGCACGACCTCGTTGCCGCCGTCCACCTGGATCCGGGTCGCGCAGGTCGGGTTGGCGTTGCTGACGGTGACCAGGACGTCGGTGGTGTTCGGGTGCGCCGGGTCGGTCGACGGAACTGCGGTTCCGGCGACGGTCAGGTCGGTGCCCGGCGGGTAGGCGAACGCCACTCCCCCGCCGAGGACGGCGGTCGCGACCAGTGCAACGACCGCGAACTTTCTGTTGAAGAGCGTCTTTCTGTTGAAGAGCGACATGATGGTGTTCCCCTTGTTGGACGAGTGCTTGCGGGAGACGCTCGTCATCCCCGCGTTACGGACGAGTTCTCGCACGCCGTCAGTGGTTTGGTACTGACGGTGGCCGGCTTCACCATGGGTTGGGTCAGCACGACCGGACTGGTTCCGACGTCTCCATCGACGGCGGGGGTGGTCATCACGACGTTGACCGTGCGGCGCTGGCCGGCCTTGATCGGCACCCGTGCTCGCCACACCGTGTGGTTGTTGTCGAGCCCTACGACCGGGGCGAAAGACTCCCCGTCCAGCGAGGTGAGAGCGGCGTTGCTGCCCACCGGGCCATAGATGTCGAGGAGGATTCGGTTACTGCCGTCCCGGGTTTGACGGCCGCTCAGGCCGTCGTTCAGCAGATCGCTGCGGACGTTGACGTAGTCCGGCAGGCCGCTGCTGGGGGCGGTATTGGTCAAGGTCACGGCGATCTGGCCGACCCGGGTGCCATTGGTGCACCGGCCGGGCTGGTAGTCCGTGTGCACCTTCAGATACGCGTCGAGCTTGTTCCCGCCGCCATTGTTGATCACGGCCATCGCGAACGGCCCGTCGTCCGACGGCAGGGATCCGGAGATCCGGAACCGGGCCAGCTCGCTCTGCTTTTCCGGGTCCGCGGCCCAGAGCAGCAGCCGGCGATCCTGCAGCGGCCGGCGCATCGCCTTGATCAGGGTCGGGAGATCGAACTGGCCGACGGTGAACTTGGCGAAGACGGCGTCCACCAGCTCGGTGGTCACCTTGTCCACCTCGTGCGGGTCCTTCCACTGCCGGTAGACGTCGCGGCTGAGGAAATCGACGGCGTTCTTGTCGTTGATGACGGTGTTCCGGACGGTCACCGGGCCGGTCGCGGAGAGCATCGCGGCAACCACGTACTGGTCGACCGCGGCCACGTAGTTCAGCGGCCGGGTGTCGCTGCGGGCGTTCCAGCCGGCCGACACCAGCTCCCCGGTGTACGCGAAGTGCGGGCTGGCGTTGAACCCGGCCCACTCGCTGAGGTCCTTGCCGTACAGCGCCCGCAGGCTGGCCGGCAGCTTTCCGACCGGGATCGCCGGACCTCGATCCAGCACCCCCCGGGACTGCGCGGTGACCAGCTTGATCTTGCCGCGGTCGGTCTTCACGACGGCGTACGCACCGACCAGTCCCCCGGTGCCGCGCGCCTCGGCATCCTGCTGGAGCAGCACCACCCAGGATCGCTGCCCCTGCGCGCCGAGCATGTCCGGGATCGTCCGCAGCATCGGGACGGCGTCGGCCAGTGGGCCGCGACCGCCGCTGAGCGCCGCGTTCAGGGTCATGACGCCCGAGCCGATCTGCGGCCGGAGCTGGGTCGGGTCGAGTTCGCCGACGCTGACCGCGCCGGCCGAGACGGCCCTCGAGACGTTCGGCAGGGTCTCCGCTAGCCGGCTCAGCGCGACCGTGTCGATCTTTCCGCCACCGGCCGGGATCAGCCCCGGATCGAGTTGCGGCAGAACGGTTTCCAGAGGACGGGAGGCGACGGTCAGGTCAGCGAGGACGGCACTGACGGTCCGGGCGGCGCGCAGATCTCGACCGAGGAACGGGATCGAGCCGGCTGCTGCCCAGATCGGGTCACCGGTCAGCCGGTGCGCACGATCGGCGTCCAGCCTGACCTTGGTCAGCGTCGGTCCGGCCGCGACCAGGTCGTAGCCGGCCAGCTGACGCTGCAGCTGCGCGCCGTCGAGCTGCAATTGCGCCATCGCGGCGGTGGCCTCGCGGCCACGGATGGCGACCCAGGCACCCGCCCCGAGAACGGCGATCAGGCAGCCGGCGGAGATCACCGCCCACCGCGGTGGCCTGGGCATCTTGCGTCGCCCGCCACTACGGCTGCTGTTGTCGCTCGCTCTCCTCCCCACATTGGGAGTCTGACACAGAGTGAGTGAACGGACACTCTATGTCGATAGGTATGGGCCGAACGTTCGACCGGACCGATTGCTGTCCGTGCCGGTCGATGACCGGTCGGGCCTTTGCCCCCTGCCGCCTTCGCGCAGGTCAGCCCCCACTTTCGGGGGACACGGCAAAGCTTGCGGAGAGGCCTCGGGCGATGTCCCGAACGGCGTGATCGACACGCCGAAGCACCCGCTCATGGTCGCGATAACTGCCGGAGGTCGGGTCGTCCAGATCGTCCTCACCCGGATCGACCGGGCGGACAGAACCGCGCAGCCCGGCCAGTTCGGCGACCAGTTCGTGCGGACCGCGGACCTCCGCGGGCGCCGAGGCGGTCAGCCGGGCGAACTCGACAACGGTGAACATCCGCCTCCGGACTCCCGGCCGCAGGGCGGCCGCGTCCGAACACTCTGCTCGGGAGACGGTCAGGATCAGGTCGGCCTGCGCCAGTCGGCGTTCGGTCAGCCGGTGCGCCTGATGGCCGTCCGGATCCGTCCCGAGCTCGGACAACGCCCTGGCCGTGAGCGGATGAATCGGCTCACCGCTGGCGGCCGCGGTCCCGGCACTACTGAGCACCAGAGCCGAATCGGTGCCGAGCGAGCGCAACCGGGTCTTGAGGATCCGCTGGACGGCCGGACCCCGGCTGATGTCGGCGGCGGAGACCACGACGACCCGGAAGGCATCGTTGGCTGTGCCGGTGCTACCGGCGATCCTGTCTTCGATCACGGTCAGTCCCCAATGTGCGACCCGGTGTAGTTTCGCGAGCGACAGGTTAGGGCATCTCCGAACGCTTCCAGACCACCCGGCCGGTAGCTCCCTCAGGCCGGGAGTTCGCCGGCCGGCGTGAGGCAGAAGTACTCGATCGCCTCGCGCAGCGCTTCTCCGGCCCCGGTGCCGGCCAGGCCGGCAGCCGCCGCCCCCACCCGATGCGCGCTGGCCGCCACGCCGTTGATCCGCTGCGGCACCGGCAGCTCCAGGACCGGTCGGATCGCCTCACGTGCCCCCGCGACATCACCCGAGCGGACCCGAGCCAGCGCCAGGTCGCACCGCGCACCCGCCTCGTCGCTGTAGCTGCGCTGCCCGGACGGAAGCAGCTCATAGGTCGAGATCGCTTCTCCAGCAGCTCTTTCGGCCGCGATCTGCTGCTCCGGAATGGACGCCAGGGCATCCGCGGCGTAGTACAGCTGCCGCGCCGGGGAGAAGCCGAGCAGGCCGCCGATCTCGTCCAGGTCGTCGCCGGTCACCCGGTCCCGGGTCCATCGGGCCCGGTTCAGGGAGGCCAGGGTCGCCGACTCGTTGCCGAGCAGTCCCCAGGCCCGGGCCTCCTGGGCGGCGATCCAGACCGCACCGGCGCCGCGCACGGTCTTGGCCGGCTCGGCGCCCAGCCGGGCGTACCGCAGAGCCTCCTGCGACCATCCCGCCCAGTAGCAGATCAGTGACTGCAGGCCGCGCACCCAGGTCCGCAGGCCGTTGTGGTCGGCATTGTCCGCACAGATGTACGCGGCACGGGCCTGGGTCATCGCGGACCCGGCGTCCCCGAGATCATGACTCGCCTTGGCCAGCATGCCGGAGGCAATCCCGGTCAGCAGGTAGAGGCTGGTGGACTGCGGCGGCCGTTGCCGGCCCTCCAGCAGGCGGAACCCGATGTCCTGGAGCTGAGTCAGCTCACCCACCAGCGGGCCGATCGGCTGTTGCGGGTACCCGATCGCGAGCCGGCGCACCTCGGACTCCAGTTCGGCCAGCGTCTCCGGCCCAATATTGCTGCCCTCAACCATGGACGAGAACCGGAACGCCCGGCGCGCCGCCTGGGCCATCTGGCCGGGGGCCCGGCCACGATCGTCCACCGTCCCGACGGCCGTGCTCGCACTGACCACCGACGCCACCCCGGCGCCGGGGATGGCCACGCCGGACAGCGACAGCCCGGCCAGCTCGGCCTGCTCGGAGGACTCGTGCTCGGACACCGTGCCGCCGGCCAGCCGGATGATCACTTCCCGTTCACGGGGGTCCAGCAGGTCCAGTGCGTCCGGGGTGAGCAGCCGCAACGGCTGAGTGCCGTAGGCGGTGGCCAGGGCCATCAGTTGGACGGCGAGCGGAGTCCGGCTGCCCTTCGCCGGAAACTGCTCCAGCCGGGACAGCGTCGGTTGGTCGAAGCCGTTGCCGTTGCCTTCGGCCGAGCGACGGCAGCGGGCCACCGCCTGCGGCTGGCTCAGGCCGTGCGCCAACCGGTAGGACGCCAGCCGGCTGACATTGCAGACCGCCCGCACCTCGTCCGCGATTTCGTCGATCCCGCGGCCCTAGCTCAGCATCACGTCTCTCAAGCGCGTGATGTCCGCCTTGGTCCACCCGTTCATCGGCGATTCCCCGTCCGGCCGCATAGCTGATGCCTCTCGTCCGCATAACCCGGGCCGGACGAGTGCTGGGATCCCCTCCCAGGCATCCAAACCTACGCATAGAAACCATGATGTTGCACCCCGTGACGACCGGCCAAAAGAAGGGTTGACTATGGCCATGCGCTCAAGCAGTGGGCAGACCACCGAAATCCGTTCTCCGCACGCCATGATCGACCCCATCGGCAGCCCCCCGACCGGGGAGGCACCGCGGGAATCGGCCTTCTTCGTCGTCGCCAACGAGCGCGAGATCGCCGGCGTCAACCACCGGGTACAGATCCTGCTCGGGGCCTGGCAGCTGCGCCGGCTCGCCGAGACCGCGGCCGAACTGGTCAGTGCGCTGGTGGTCGCGACGGTCCCGTTTCCCGGACGGCAGGCACACGTCCGGTTGCGGGCCTACCAGACCAGGATGCGCTGCGAGGTCAGCGGCATGTATCCCGCGGAATCGGCGCTGGGACATGCCCCGCAGGTGTTCACCGTGTCCGAGCCGAGCGAGGCGGTTGTCCTGCTGGAGGACCACACCGCGGCCTGGGGCCGGCAGGACTTCAACTGGGGCCGGACCTTCTGGTTCGAACTGGAGCTCAGCACCCCTTCCCCGTAGTCACCGCGGGTTGGTCAGCACGGTTCGGACGACGTCCCGCATTCCGCGGCCGGTACCGCCACCGCTGATCGCCGCGTCGGCGTAGTCACCGGCACCGGCCCTCAGCCCGGCCAGTTCGTGCTCGTCGTCCCGCAGCCGGATCAGCGCCATCGCCAGCGCGCCGGAATCGCCGGGCGGCACGATCATCGCCGCTGCGGGGACCGAGCGCAGTAGTCGATCGGCGTCGCCGTCCGGGTTGATCGCCGCCACCACCGGCCGACCGGCCCGCAGGTAGGTCTCCAACCGGCTGGGCAGGGTCCGGTCCGGGCAACCGGGAAGTTCGGTGACGACCAGGGCGTCGGCGGCGGCCAGCAGTCCCGGGTACTCGCCCGCGCTCACCGGGTTGAGGAAGCGCACGTCCGGCAGGTCGGCCGCGGCCGTTTCCAGTGACTCCCGCTGACTGCCCTCGCCGACCAGCACCAACCGCAGGTGCTGGGCAATCGGGCTGCCGAAGCGGCGGGCGATCCGCCGCGCCGCCCGGACCAGCGTTGGTACGTCCTGACCGAAACCGATGTTCCCGATGTGCAACACGACGAAATCGTCCGCGGCGACGCCGATCCGGGCTCGCGCCGCGGTTGGCTCCGGCCTCTCCGGCAGGGTCAGGGACCAGTCGGCGAGCACGTCGATCCGCGCCCGGTCGACCCCGAGGGCGACCACCGGCGTCCGCAGACCGGCTCCGATCAGGACCACCCGAGTCGCCTCCCGCAGGGCTTCCGCCTGTCCGCGGGCAACCGCCGCCCCGACCAGCCCACCGTCCCAGGTCAGGCTCGCCGCCAGGTCCTGGACCACCAGGATCAGTGGCACCCGACAGCGGTGCGCGATCCGCGCCGCGGCGACCGCGGCACCGACCGAGGGCAGCACGCCGATCACCACATCGGGTGCGTTGCGCAGCGGCGACCGCAGGACCGCCCGGAGGAAACTGCGCTCGTACCGGGCCCGGCTGAGGCCGCTGAGCCCGCCCAATCCACTCAGCCCGGCGAGGCCAGGCATCCCGCTCAGCCCGGCCGGGCGGTTCGGCTGGGACGGCAGGTGATGCTGATGCCGGACCACCCGGACGCCGCGATCGTGCTCGACATCGCGTCGGGTCTGGGTCGGGATCCGCGAAAACGCACTGCGGGCGGACGCGGGAGCACCGGTGAACACCACCACCTGCTCCGCGATCGCCGCCAGGTCACGGGCCATCGCGGTGCTGCGCGGAGCGAATCCACCTTGCTCCGGCGCATAGTTCACCGCGACAAGCAGCACGGACGCGGTCCGCAGCGGATCCACCTCGGCGCTCAGCCGGTCGGCTTCCACCCGCAGCAGGTCGACCTCGACACGCAACGGATCCAGCTCAGGTCCGGGTGGATCGATCTCGACCCGGAGCAGGTCCACCTCGGCGCTGAGCGGATCGCGCTCAACCCGGACCAGGTCGATCTCGGCACGCAGCGGGTCGGCCTTCTTCATCGGCCCACCGCGGCTGACTTCGCCGCCGTCCGCAGGGTCCGCCCGGCGATCTGGTCGAAGCTGCCCATCGCCGACGGCAGCAGGGCTCGCCACAGCTCCACCCGTTCCTCGGCCACCCCGGCCGCGGCGACCCGGTTGCGCAGCTCGGCATTTGTCACCGCCACCCGAGTCGCCCGGCGCAGCGTGGTGATCTCCCCCCAGGACCCCGGCGCATCGCTGTTGACCAGGGCCAGCAGCGGCGCACCAAGCCGTTCGGCGACCCGGACGGCGGCCAGCGACGAACCCCGGCCGGGCAGGATCGCCACCACCAGATCCGGTCGGCCGAGCACCCGCCGGCCCAGCAGATCGGCGATCACGCTTCCGGACGGCAGGATCGAGACCCGACTGCCGACCGATTCCAGGTGCACCGCGAGCGCGTTCACCCCGGGCCCTTCGGCCTCCGCGGAACGTCCGCTGACCAGCAAAAGGTGCTGGCCGGCCATCGGGGTCGCTGGGACCGCGGTCGGCACCGGTTTTGCGGCACCGGCCTGGGTCGGGATCACCACCGGGCGATCCGTCGGGGTCTCGGTTCGATTAGCTTTGGTTCTCATCGATTCCACCCCCACCAGGGCGAGCCGGCCTGCCGGCTCAGGGTTCGGACCGCGATCTGCTCGAGCGTCGCGGCCGCCATCACCGGGCTCAGGTTGGCCCGGGTGTAGTGCCGCGCGGCCGAGGCCATCACCGCAAGCGCCTGCGGCTCGCTCCGCAGCACGTCCATCGCGTCGGCCAACTGCTCCGGCCGGTCGGCCGCCACGGTGACGACAGCGCCTTCGGCCCGGGCCAACTCCGCGGCCAATTGGTCGCCGTCCGCGAGCGCCGCGATCGTCGGCCGACCGGCGGCCATGGCGGCCGCGAGCCGCCCCGCAGTCGCGCCGTCCGGACGATCGGCGGTCTCCGTCAGCACCAACAGGTCGGCCGCGAAGAGCGCCTTCGCGTATCCCTCGTCGGGCACCTCGGCAACCATGACGTTCGGGCCCTCGGCGGCCGACGCCGACAGCGCGCGCAGCCGTGGACCCCGGCCGACCAGGACCACCTGAACGTCGCTACCGCGGGCGGCCAGCTGGTGCGCGGCGGCGACCACGGCGACCAGTCCGGAGGTATCCGCACCGACCGGGCAGACCACGAGGAATCCGGCAGGCCAACCGAGCGACCGGCGGACCGCCGCCCGCTCGGACTCCACCTGAGGTCCGGAGCGGACCGCCTCCGCCCAGAACGGCAGCGCGTCGATCCGGTCCTGCTGCACGCCCAGCCCGAGCAGCCGCCGACGCGCCGACTCACCGGTGACCGCCCAGCGATCCGCCCGTTTCAGCGCCCGGCTCTCCAGCTTGGCGGCGAGCCGGGCTCCGCCGGTCGCGGCGTCTTCGGACAACGGCGACGTCTCACCCTGGACGATGACCAACAAGGGGACGTCGTGTTGATCGGCCAGCTCCGCGGCGGCACCGGCGGCACCCGGGCCGGGGAGAACGGCGACCACCAGGTCCGGCGTCCCGGCCGGTGCCCCAGCTGATGTACCGGTTGATGTACCGGCCGCCGCGCCGCTCGGTGAGGCCTGGAGCGGCCGGCTCACCTGACCGACGTGCTCGACCAGCAGTCCATGCAGCGAGCTGGTGAACCCACCGAAACCGGTGATGTGCGGGCTGACGTCGGCACCGACCAACGCCACATACCTGCTGTTCAGCGGGCCCACCGACGATCCGCTCCGACTGACCAGGCGTAGTGATCCGGCGGAGGTACGGACGCGGTTCAGCCGGGTCATCGTGCCGGGCATGAGGACCTTTCTTCTGGTCGAGTCATATCCGCCTAAACACCACAACAACTGAACAGTCGCAACAAGATGAACCCGATGAACGACTTATCAACACCGACCGACTGTTCTACTGCGGGCAGGTTCCCCCGAACGATCAGAGCACGATCATCCGTTAGGCGGAATCCGGGCCGCCGATGTGTCGAATGCCGACCAAGGCGGCCGACATTCTGCACCGGTTAACGTTCTGCCTCGAGCCTAGTCCGGATGGGCGCTCGGGCGCGGCGGTATCGACCTCGAATAGGGCCTGGTGCCGGCGCACCTGATCATCGAATATCGCGCACCGTAAGAATGATCATTTCCGGCACTACAGAGGAAGCGTGGATACCAGCGGGACGACCAGAATCGCCGGTGCCACGCAGTCACCATCCAGTTCACCCAGCAGGCCCACCTCGCCGTCTGTCACCTCAGGACCTGCCTGCCCGACCGGATCTGGATCTGGGCAGCCGGGCGTGTCCCGCGTCGAGCGCCGCGCGGTCGATCGCAGCGCACTGGCGTGGATTCGTCCTGGCGTGGATTCGTCCTGGCGTGGATTCGTGCTGGCGTGGATTCGTGCTGGCGTGGATTCGTGCTGGCGTGGATTCGTGCTGGCGTGGATTCGTGCTCAGAACCGGAAGTCCGCGACCAACCGGCTGAGCTCGCTGCTCATTCCGGACAACTCGCGGGCGCTGTCCTCGGCCTGCCCGATCGAGGCCCGAGTGGCTCCGGCCGCGCCGGCCACTCCCTGAATGCTCCGGGCAATCTGTCCGGACCCGGTCGCCGCATCCGACACCCCCGCATTGATCGCCTGCGTGGTCGCCGTCTGCTCCTCGACCGCCGAAGCAATCGTGGTCTGGAACTCATTGATTCGGGTGATCACGCCGGCGATCTCCGAGATCGCCCGAGTCGCCTGATCCGCGTCCTCCTGAATTGTCTCCACTCGCCGGGAAATGTCCTCGGTCGCTCGAGCGGTTTCCTGGGCGAGCTGCTTCACCTCATCCGCGACCACCGCGAAACCCTTGCCGGCGTCCCCGGCCCGAGCCGCCTCAATCGTCGCGTTCAAAGCCAAGAGATTTGTCTGTTCCGCGATCGAAGTGATCAAACGGACGACGTCACCAATCTCCCGGGACGAATCCCCCAACTTGTTCATCGTTCCGGTCGTCGTCTCCACGGACTGCACCGCACCGGTCGCCACCCGGGCCGCCTCATTCGCATTCCGGGCGATCTCGCCGATCGAGGAACCCATCTCCTCACCGCCGGCCGCTACCGCCTGCACATTGCTCGAGACCTCATCCGCGGTCCGGGCCACCACTTCGGCCTGCGCCGAGGTCTCCGACGCCGACCGACCCACGTCTGCGGCAATGGACTGCAGGCCGTTGGAGGCGCCGGCCAACTGTTCGGCGGTACCGGTGATCCGGGTGAACACCCCGACGATCTTCTCCAGGGCAACGTTCAGCGCCCCGGACATCTCGGCGATCTCGTCCCTGCCGCGGTCGCTCAGCCGGTGCGTGAGGTCACCCGCGGCGACCTGATCGAGCGCGGCGACGACCGCCCGCACCCGCCGGTTCATCGCGCGGCTGAGCAGGATGGTGGAGACGATCACCGCGACCGCCCCGATGCCGAGCATCAGCAGGGTGACGACGGAGAGCAGCCCAGTGGTGTCGTCCGCCTCCTTCTGGATCTTCGCCGCGCCGGCGTCCAGGCTCTCGTTGGTGGCCCCGACCACTTCATCCGTCGCGTCGTTGGCGTCCTGGACCGCACCGAACCCCGCCCGAGCTCCCGCTGGGTCCTTCACCGCACCGTTCACGATTGAGGTGATCATGTCTATGTAGTTGGCGAAGCTGGACCGCAGCTTCACGAGCGCGGCCCGGTCCGCGGTCCGGAGGCTGAGCTGGTCCAAGGTGTCCAGCCGGGTCGTGACCTTGCCCGCGTCGTCCGTGACGTCGGCCAGCAGTTCCTTCGGCGTGTCCGACAGCAGCGCCTTGTATCCGTCGACCTTGAGCTCGCTCGCCCGGGTGTCCAGCTCGCGGACCAGCAACTGGGCCTTCTGGTAGCCGACCTTCTCGTCCTGGAGTCCGCTGACCCGGGCACCGAGGACCAGGGAAGCCCCGTTGCTCAACAGCGCGACGACAAGTCCGATGCTGCCCAGCAGGGCGAGCCGACGTCCGATCGTTAAGCGGGGGCGAGACATGCTGACCTCTTTCGGAGTTGCCATGGTGACGGAGCCATGCAGGCGGGCGGGGCCGAAGTGCCGTGCCGCTGCCGGCTAGCCGGGACCCGGCCGGCGGGCAGCGAGTCGCCACTCAGCTCCATGAACCTGGGATCGACAGGCGTCGACAGGCATCGTCATCAGGCCCCCCTCTGGATCCCCGGTCGCCGCTCGGGCAACCCTGTGGTTGTCCGCCTAGGTATCGGCAGGCAGTCGCCGGGGCTGTAGAGGGAGCTCGAACAGCACGCGTCAGCCGTTGGCGGCCTTCATTCCGCGCAGCTCCTTCTTGAGCTCGTGGATCTCGTCCCGCAGCCGGGCCGCCAGCTCGAACTGAAGCTCGGTCGCCGCAGCGTGCATCTGGTCGGTGAGCTGCTGGATCAGGTCGGCCAGATCGGTGGCCGGCAGGTTCACCAGATCGGACGCGTGCCGTCCGGCAGCGCCGCCGCCCATTCCGGTCACCGGTGCCTTGCCCCGGCTGCGTTGGCGGCCACCACCGATGAGTTCCTCGGTGTCGGCGTCCTCACGGTTGAGCAGATCGGTGATGTCCTGGATCTTCTTCCGCAGCGGGGTCGGGTCGAGGCCGTTCGCGGTGTTGTAGGCAACCTGCTTCTCCCGGCGCCGGTTGGTCTCCTCGATCGCCCGTTCCATCGACGCGGTGACCCGGTCCGCGTACATGTGGACCTCACCACTGACGTTCCGGGCCGCCCGGCCGATGGTCTGGATCAGCGCGGTTGCCGACCGCAGGAACCCTTCCTTGTCCGCGTCCAGGATGCTGACCAGCGACACCTCGGGCAGGTCGAGCCCCTCCCGCAGCAGGTTGATCCCGACCAGTACGTCGAAGTCGCCCTTGCGCAGTTCGCGCAGCAGTTCCACCCGACGCAGGGTGTCGACCTCCGAGTGCAGGTACCGCACCCGGACGCCCTGCTCCAGCAGATAGTCGGTCAGGTCCTCGGACATCTTCTTGGTCAGGGTGGTGACCAGCACCCGCTCGTCACGCCCGGCCCGGTCGCGGATCTCGCCCAGCAGGTCGTCGATCTGGCCCTTGGTCGGCTTCACCACGATCTTGGGGTCGATCAGGCCGGTGGGCCGGATGATCTGCTCAACGACACCTTCGCCGCGGGAGAGCTCGTAGGCGCCGGGGGTGGCCGAGAGGTACACCGTCTGACCGATCCGGTCCTGGAACTCCTCCCATTTCAGCGGTCGGTTGTCCATCGCGCTGGGCAGCCGGAACCCGTGCTCGACCAGCGTCCGCTTGCGGGACATGTCGCCCTCGTACATCGCCCCGATCTGCGGCACCGTGCTGTGCGACTCGTCCAGGACCAGGAGGAAGTCGTCCGGGAAGTAGTCGAGCAGGCAGTTCGGCGCGGTCCCGGGATCGCGCCCGTCCATGTGCGCCGAGTAGTTCTCGATCCCGGAGCAGGACCCGACCTGGCGCATCATCTCGACGTCGTAGGTCGTGCGCATGCGCAGCCGCTGGGCCTCCAGAAGCTTGCCCTGCCGCTCCATCTCGCCGAGCCGGTTGGCCAGTTCGGCCTCGATCCGCTCGATCGCCCGTTCCATCCGCTCGGGGCCGGCGACGTAGTGCGTCGCCGGGAAGACGTACATCTCCTTCTCCTCGCGGACGATCTCACCGGTCAGCGGGTGCAGGGTGTAGATCCGGTCGATCTCGTCGCCGAAGAACTCGATCCGGATCGCCAGCTCCTCGTAGACCGGGATGATCTCCACCGTGTCGCCGCGCACCCGGAACGTGCCCCGGGTGAACGCGAGGTCGTTGCGGGTGTACTGGATGCCGACGAACTGGCGCAGCAACTGATCGCGGTCGAGCTCGCTGCCGACCCGCAACCGCACCATCCGGTCGACGTACTCCTGCGGCGTACCCAGGCCGTAGATGCAGGACACGGTCGCGACCACCACCACGTCCCGGCGAGTGAGCAGCGAGTTGGTCGCGGAATGCCGCAGCCGCTCGACCTCCTCATTGATCGAGGAGTCCTTCTCGATGTAGGTGTCCGTCTGCGGGACGTACGCCTCGGGCTGGTAATAGTCGTAGTAGGAGACGAAGTACTCGACCGCGTTGTTCGGCAGCAGCTCACGGAACTCATTGGCCAGCTGCGCGGCGAGGGTCTTGTTCGGCGCCATCACCAGCGTGGGACGCTGCACCTGCTCGATCAGCCAGGCCGTGGTGGCCGACTTTCCGGTACCGGTGGCACCGAGCAGAACGACGTGCTTCTCATCGTTCTTGACCCGGGTGGCCAGGTCGGCAATCGCGGTCGGCTGATCACCGCTCGGCTGGTAGTCGGAGACCACCTTGAACGGAGCCACTGTGCGCTGGAGATCCGTGATGGGTCGCATATCTCCACCGTAAGCGTGCCCACCGACAAACTCATTCCTGCCGACCGCAGACAGGCCTCGACCAAGGCTCGATCAGGGCGTGCGCAGCGGCTCGATCCGCTCCCGCCAGGCGTCGTCGACCTGAGCCAGGGTGGCCGTCCGGGAACCCGAGTTGTCGATCACGACATCCGCGATCTTGCGCCGCTCGGCGTCCGTGGCCTGCGCCCGAATGCGCGAGACCGCCTCGCCCTCGGTCATCCCCCGGTCCTCGACCAGCCGTCGGATCCGTTCCGGCTCGGGCGCGTCCACCACGATGACCAGCTGGAATCCGGGGGCCAGCTGGTTCTCCGCCAGCAGTGGGATGTCGTGCACCAAGACGGCGTCCAGCGGCGCAGCCTCGATCAGCGCCTGGGTCCGCTCGCCGATCAGCGGGTGCAGGATCGCGTTCAGCCGGCCTCGCTTCTCGGCGTCCCCGAACACGATCCGGCCCAGCGCGGGCCGGTCCAGCCGACCGTCCGGGAGCAGCACCTCCGGCCCAAAAGCCTCGATCACCGCCGCCAATCCGGGCGTACCCGGCTCCACGACCTCCCGGGCCAGCTGGTCGGCGTCAATAATCGTCGCCCCCAGCTCCCGCAGCCGTCCCGCCACCGTCGACTTCCCGGCCCCGATCCCGCCCGTCAGCCCGATCCTCACCATCCGCGCATCCTAGGTTCCCCGCCCCACTCCGTGACGTGATAGTGCAGGTTGACCCCAGCGCCGGGTCATCCTGTGCGATGAACTGCGCCACCAGGCGACAGGACGCAAGCGCGCATGATCAGCGCGAGGTGAACGGGACAAAGCCGAGCGGAGCCCGGCACCTGAGTGCCGGGCTCCGCTGGTCCCCTACCGTGCAGGGGCGGCGATCAGCTGCCGCCGGTGAGCTTCTCCCGCAGTGCGGCGAGTGCCTCGTCGGTGGCCAGGGTGCCCTCGGCGGGCGCGGCCTCCTCGGAGGAGTAGCTCGACGAAGACGTGGACGAAGCGGCTGCTTCGCCACCTCCGGTGGCCACGGCCTCGGCCTCG
>Ga0307513_10006663_pt1 | contig 15069 bp, 33 predicted proteins | sample 15_EM_MG_FD_202174 | JGI IMG/M metagenome (GOLD analysis project Ga0307513, IMG submission 202174) | Populus trichocarpa ectomycorrhiza microbial communities from riparian zone in the Pacific Northwest, United States - 15_EM | ecosystem: Host-associated > Plants > Roots > Unclassified | place... | reverse complement strand
TCATATCCGAACAGCGTATCGCAAAAACAATGCCAGCGAGGGGAATGCAGATGGACTTTCAAAAATTCAAACAGCCGGTTGCCAAGCAATTCGAGAAGATGTCAAAGCATCCGTTGTTTCGGTTGGACGTCGATAAGGACGCACTCTGGGTCACGTATCTGACCGCTTTCCCAGCCGGCACCAATCCGATGTTCCGTGAGCGGACGGAATACGACTGCAGCTGCTGCCGCCAGTTCGTCCGCGCCATTGGCGATGTGGCTGCCATCATCAACGGAGAAATCGTCAGCATCTGGGACGCGGTCTGCGATGAGCCAGCCTTTCAGTCCGTGGCTAATGCGCTGTCGGCCCTCGTCAAGAGTCGCCCCATCGACAACGCCTATCTCAGTCCTGAGCGCGTGGTCGGCACCGACAAGACATTCGAGCAGCTGACCGATGGCGTGACGACCTGGAATCACTTTTTCGTTAACGTGCCGGCGAACTTCGTTCTGGCAAAGGCTGCCATTGGCCCGAAGCTGTCGGACACTCGGGCGTTGCACGACGTTTTTTACCGCAGTCTCACCGAACTGACGCCTGATGCTGTCGACACAGTGCTAGAACTGATCGCCCAGAACTCGCTGTATCGCGGAGAAGAGAATAAATTTGCCCTGACCGCATTCCGGGACTCGCAGCGGGCATTCGCAAAGCTCACCTCTGACGAGGCGCGGCACGCGTTCGCTTGGTCGCAGATCAGTTCCATGTCCGGCTCGGTGCTGAAAATCCGCAACACCTCAATCGGTACGTTACTGACTGATCTGTCGGAGGGGATGGAGCTGGAGGCCGCCGTGCGCCGATTCGAATCTGTGGTAGCGCCCGCAAACTACAAGCGCCCCACTGCGCTCGTAACGCCGAAGATGATTGAAGCGGCGAAACAGACGCTGACCGAACTTGGCCTGCTGTCGGCGCTTCAGCGTCGCTATGCTCGCATGGAAGACCTGAGCGTCAACGACATCTTGTTTGCTGATCGCTCTGCTAGGAAGATCCTGTCCCCTGACGTGTTCGCCACGTTGGCAACGAAACCGGCAAATCTTAAAAGTCTCGACAAGGTCGAAGAGATCCAAATCGAAACCTTCATTCGCGAGGTATTGCCGCGCGCCGAATCTGTCGAACTAATGCTAGAGAACCGACACGCTGGCAATCTGGTCAGTCTGATTGCGCCGGACGATCCTACCGCCAACGCCCTGTTCAAGTGGGATAACCACTTCAGCTGGTCGTATCAGGGCGACTTCGCGGACTCTATCAAAGAACGAGTGAAGCAGGCCGGCGGCAATGTCACCGGCGATCTGTGCTGCCGTCTGTCGTGGTCGAATCACGACGACCTCGACTTGCACATGCGCGAGCCTGGTTATGAGATCTACTTCGCGAACAAGCGCGTTCGTTCTCCTTCTGGCGGCATGCTCGACGTGGATATGAATGCCGGCATGGGAACGACCCGGACTCCGGTGGAAAACATTTTCTATACGAATCGCGACACAATGAAAGCCGGTGTATATCAGCTGTTCGTCCATCAGTTCGCCAAGCGAGAGAGCGCTGATGTTGGTTTTGAAGTCGAACTGGACTGGCTCGGCACGATTCGCCGCTTCTCTTACGCCAATGCCGTGAAGGACCGAGAAGCCGTCCAGGTAGTTCGGTTCAGCTACTCAAAGTCAAGCGGCGTTGAGATAATCGAATCGCTACCGTCGTCGCAGGCATCTCGTACGACTTGGGGGCTGAAGACGCAGGATTTCCATCGCGTCAACGTCGCCATGCTATCTCCTAATCATTGGGGCAATCAGGCGTCTGGCAATAAGCACTACTTCTTCATGCTGGCCGATTGCCAGAACGACGGCCAAGCACGCGGCTTCTTCAACGAGTTCCTGAAGGAGCAGTTGAATCCGCACCGCAAGGTGATCGAGATGGTGGGCGCAAAGATGAAGACAGCAGAGGCGAGTGACCAGCTGAGCGGATTGGGATTTTCGAGCACTCAGCGAAATGACGTGCTTGCCAGGGTGAAAGGATCATTCAACCGTACCGTTAAGATTGTTTTCTAAACAAAGAGGATCAAGGATCATGAACATATTTGAAGTTGCAACCCGCCAGAAGCTGCGATTCGAGACGACCAAGGGCTTGCTCTCTCTTGAGGACTTATGGGATCTCCCACTGACATCCGCAACCGGTAAGGTTTGTCTGGATGAGATCGCCATTCTTCTGCACAAGCAGCTACGCGCCACCTCTGATGTAGTGTCGTTCGTAGACAACACGGCCACTCAGAATCCGACGATTCAACTTCGGTTCGATCTCGTCAAGCACGTCATCGAACAACGCAAGCTTGAGAATACGGAAGCTGCCAACGCCAAGACTCGCGCCGAGACGAAGCAGCAGATTCTGGCGGCGCTGGCCAAGAAGCGCGAGAACGCGATCGAGCAGATGCCGGAGGCTGAACTGCTCAAGAAGCTGGCGGAGCTGTGAGCGAGGCGCTCCCTTCTGAGACTCTGCTCGTGCGGCTGCGCGATATGGCCATACTCTCATCAAGGAAAGACTTTATACCAGTGCCGCGCGACGGACTGCTCGCCCTCGTCGAATGCACGGAGCAAATTCCGGTCTTGATTCAGCTCGTCGTGGTCAAGTACGGCAATCTGCATGAGGACGTGAACGACGTCGTCAACAGGGCAATGGAATCGCTCGCCAAGCTGGAATCCCTATGACCACCGAAACCCTCACCCCGCCATGCCCCAATTGCGGCTCGCAGTACAGAGTGGAGCCGTGTCTAACAACGGACGAAGAGGCATCTGACTTCTTCAATTCGCTCCCGCTCGAAACGCGCAAGGCGCTTTGCGTTCACGCGAATTTCGTTCATATAAGGCACCTAGAGAGCGAGAAGCAACGCCTCAAGAAAGGGTATGAGCGATCTGTTCTGGAGATAAACCAACAGATCAAGAACCTTCAGGAGTCAATCCGTCGTGGCTGAGTTTCCATCAAAAGATGATCCGATGGTGAAACGCCTGCGCAGGAGGGCTTTTGCCGGAGCTGAGTGGCTACACGATGTAGCCGACCGCCTAGAGCAACTGCAGATGCCGCACAACGAAGTCCTGAAGCTGGCCGAACTCGACGAAGGCGCCGACACGCAGGCGATGCTCAAAGCGCTGTGCAGGAAGGTCGAGGCGCAGCGGCGCGAGATTGCGAAATTGAATGAGGTGCGGCATGACGAACGATGAATGCGAGGAACCGAGCGTGATGGGCGCTGGTTGTGGCTTGCCACCGATGCCTACGCAGGAAGATTACCGGGCCGCGCACAAACTCGTGTACGTCCAATTGTTCGTGGATGTCGGCGTTCCAGAAGAAGTCGCAGCCGGATGGCATGACGAGAACTGGGACGACATCAAGGACGGCACGCCGCAACAAGCATTCAACGACGAAGTCCAGTATTGGGAGAACGACGGTGAGTGACCAGCTGACCAAAGAGACGCGCACCTACGCGCAAAAGGTGGCCGATGGCGATTACCTTGCGATCACTCTAGCTGAGCAGATCGAAGAAGTCGGCTCGTGGGATTACAGCCCGATTGGCCAAGCAATCCTCAGCTCGCTTGAGCGACTTCAGGCATTGGAGAATCCGAATGGATAACCAGTCCGCAGATCCGAAGTGCATCCACGGCAGAGGCGTAGTCGAGCGCTGCCTGGCATGCGAGCAAACCACGGGCGATGGTCATGGCGGGTTCGTGCGCGGGGTCACGTCCTCAAAAGACGGAGTCGCCTTACATCGACTGCAACGAGTATTCGCTGGCGAGGTGACTGGCGGACTTACCTGGAAGCGACCGCACACAGCCGAGCTGTTCCAGATCGTCGAGCGCCTGGAGCGAGAGAATCAGGCACTGCGCAACCTCGCAAATAACCTACGCCCTGGCCCGATCTCGGAAGCGCTCTGCGGCAGTATGGACGAGGACTATCGCCGAGCAGGTCTACCGCCGAACGATGATCTGCTGGCTAACGTCATGGAAACGCTTGAGGGCGCTAAGGACAGCAACACGGTGGCGGGAATGCGAAGCCATGTAATTGCTGCGCTTATGACGATTCACGAACACAGATGTCAGGTAAAAGCCATTCTCACGCAAGAGGACGCGCAGGGTAACTGCATCGGAGTCGTGGTCGAGACAACGGCTCCATGCCCAGTCTGCAAACGCTGGTCCGATATCCCCTATGAGCCGGGCGCGCCGCGGCACTTCGCGGGATGCTCTGGCGAGACAAAGCCGCAACCGCCGGTAGTAACTCCAGACGCGTGGCTGGTCATCGAGCCTGACGGCTGGCGCTACCTTTCAGGCGGGGAAGGGGACGCTAGAGCGCACATCGAGCAGCGAGGGAATGGCGGAACACTCCATCCGCTGTATCGAGCAGCGCCCGAGACAAACGCGCCTCGCGCGCTATGTCCAGCATGCAAAGGTCACCAGTCCACGCACAACGACACGCGAGCGTGCAAGACGTGCAAAGGCACTGGATATGCCGCGAGCGAGGGAGAGCATCGATGAGCCCATGGAGCCCATGGCAACAGAGTGTATTGCGGGAGTGGTCCATAGTTGGAATGAACCACTACCACTTGAATGGCGAGCGCCGCCTATTCGTCGCGATGGTTAAGGATGGCCATTGCATCAAAGAGGAAGGCCCCGACGACGAATATCTGTGGAATCGCCTATGCCATCAGGCATGGCGACTAGCCGAGGGCAAGACAGTAACTACAACAGGAGATAGCAAGTGACGACTATTCTGACACTTCCGGACGGGTCTGCATTCGACGCCAGTATGGTGGCCGCAATCAACTGGAACCGCAGCCGACCGGGCGACTATGGCGGCAAGGCGATATTGCGGATTCACGTCTACAAAGAGCCGGGGGGATTCGGCATTAGCAACAGCCGCACTATTGAGCAAGCTCATTACGTCGAGATGGAAAGCGATGAAGCAGCCAAAGCTGCGTGCGAGGCATTGGTAGCTGGCTGGTCAGGGCGCGTTCTAAAAGCAAAGACAATCGTTTAGCGGGACAGCGCCTCAACTATGAATGCACAGATGATCTTGCCGGACGTGCTGGACGCTTGCTGCGGCCCTCGCATGATGTGGTTCGACAAGGCGGACCGGCGAGCCTTGTTCATCGACAAGCGCGCCGAAGTTCATGAGATGGGCGGACTCAATGACCCATGTAGAGCGCCGGTTGTGATCGCGCCTGACATCGTAGCTGACTTCACGGATATGCCATTCCCAGCCGAATCGTTCTACCTGGTGGTGTTCGATCCGCCGCACATCAAGGCGAGTCGTGCCGGCAAACGCGGCCGCTTCAAAAAGATCTACGGCGTGCTGCCGAACGACTGGAAGGAATTACTGCGCGCAGGCTTCTCAGAGTGTTTCCGCGTGCTGCGGCCGCACGGCATGCTGGTGTTCAAATGGTCCGAGCATTGCTACCCGCTGGCAGACGTTCTGGCCCTTACTCCACATCCGCCCCTCTTCGGACACCGGACCACGCGTTCAACGCATTGGTACGTGTTCATGAAGGATGGAGCTGCACTGACTGAAAACGTAACTCAGGAGAAACAATGAACCTCAGTATCGAAAAGCGCGACGGCCGAGACTTCGTGGTCTACGCAGATCACCCAGGATCGGGCCGGCCCGCATCGCCGGATGAATCGATTCTGTTTGCCCACATTGCCGAGCTGGAAAGCGCGCTCAGCGAGATTGAGCAAAACTGCAACGGCTACGGCGACGCAGCTGGCTGGGCTTGTCGACGAGCGGCCAAGGCTCTGCGACCAGAGACGGCAGTTCTATAGTTCAGCATCTCAATGGCAAAGCAGATCTCACTGGAGGCATGGGCAGCGGCGCGGTACGAAGCTGGCAAGAGACGTAGAAGTTGGAAGAGGTTGAAGTGGAAACGTACAGTCTAGAACAGGCCGCGAAAATCGCGAAGATGCATAAGGATACCTTGCGTAAGATGGCCGCCCGTAAAGAAGTGCCGGCGACGAAGATCGGCAAGCCTTGGATATTCCCTGTTCACCTTTTCGATAGCTGGATTGAAAACCGATGTCTATCTACCGACGACGAGGCTCACCACACTGGTGGATCAACGTCTCAGTCGCTGGCCTCAAGACTCGCAAGACGACGGGCACTGACAATCGGGAAGATGCCGAAGAGTTCGAGCAGCGAGAGCGAGAGCGACTCTGGCGACTCCACAAACTCGGCGACAAGTCGGCACATCTCTGGAGCGAGGCGACAACCCGGTGGCTGAAGGAAACACAGAAGCGCTCCAGGGTGAAGGACGAGATCATCATTGCATGGCTCGCACCTCACATCGGGGACGAGCCGCTCTCGGCGATCGATCGGGATGCGATCGAAGTGCTGCGGGGATTTCTGCTCGAGGAAGGTCGAGCGCCGTCGACCGTGAACAGATACATGTGCCTTGTCCGTTCCATCCTTCGCAAGTGCGAGCGCGAATGGAAGATGCTGGACCGCGCACCGGTCGTGCCGATGTACAAGCTGGAAGCAGTAGAGATGCGCTGGCTCACGCACCACGAATGGGATCGGCTGAAGAAGGAACTGCCGGAGCACCTGCGACTGGCGGCTCACTTCGCCGTGCTCACGGGCTTACGCATGCGAGCGATGCTGGCGCTGACGTGGGATCGCGTCGACATGGAATCGCAGCGGCTACGCGTGAAAGGCAGCCAGCAGAAGGCCGGACGGGCATTCGGCATTCCGATCTCGGCAGAATCGGTCAGCGTGCTCCGGGAGCTGCGCGAGCTGAACCCGGACGGCCAGCACGTATTTCAGTGGAAGGGGCAGGCGATCGACGACTGCAATACCGCGGCGTTCCAGAAGGCGCTGGCGCGCGCTGGGATCGAGGGGGCGAACTGGCACACCCTGAGGCACACCTTCGCATCCTGGGCCGTGCAGAGCGGCGTCACGCTGCAGGAATTGATGGGCCTGGGAGACTGGAAAAGCTTCGAAATGGTCCTGCGTTACGCTCATCTGGCACCCGATCACCTGGCCACTGCGGTCGCCAAGGTTGGGACGATCAGGGCACAGAAGAAATAAGCCGATGCGCGCAAACCCTAGTAATATGGTGGCTAGGGCGGGAATCGAACCCGCGACCTCGGCGTTATGAGGACTGCCGTAGTGTGAATAATCAATCACTTAGATACGTATATGCGGCTATAAAAGGCCAGTATTTGCTATGGTCGGCGCACGATCAGGGCACAGCGATAAGGAGTGTAGTCTGATGCTGCTTGCCGATTACTTGCCGCTGCCAGCCAAGCGCGCGAAGCAGAGCGCCGAAGATCGGATGAAGGCCGGTCGATTCAGTTCGATGATGGCGCGGTCAAGGCAGACTGCCAGCGATTGCATGACGAGGGAGGACTTCGACAGGCTCTGGCTGAGAGCTTCCGGGAAATGTGAACTGACTGGCATTCCGTTCTCCCTGGAGCGAATACCGGGATGCCTTAAGCGCCCGTGGTCGCCAAGCGTCGACCGGAAAGACTGCTCAAAAGGCTACGGCTTCGATAATTGCCGTCTCGTCTGCACGGCGGTCAATCTTGCGCTGAATGAGTTTGGCGACAAGGTGTTGCTGACGATCGCTCATGAACTAGCGGCGCGATTCACGCCGAAAGAAAAAATACGAGAACTGACAGAGGCGGACCTTGTAATAATCCGCGCAATGCAGGCTGAGCGCAGACGGATCAAGCCAGAATGGCCTACGCATTGCGGCCTTGGGCACGAATTCACGCCAGAAAACAGAATCGACTCGTGCGGTCCGCCTATCTGCAAAACCTGCGTCAGAGCAAAGGGCCGCATAATGGCTGGCTGGCCAGAGGATATTGCATTCTCTATGCCGGCCCTCAAGCCGGGATATAGGTATAACAGAGAGACTGGGGCGGTCTCGAAGCGTCAATCGGCTGTATATCGGAGAGCTGAGTCTCAGTTGGAGCAACGCCATGGATAACTGGATCGACGCATCAGTTCGCGTGCCGCCAGAGGGCGAGCCGGTAGAGACCAAGATCGACCACGGCAAGGGTGCGCGCAATGAGCAGCGTCTCGTGCGTCAAGGCCGGCTCTGGTACTTCACCGACCTGTCGATGTACGTCTACAACGCGCCGACCCATTGGCGACAATCGTCTCAGCCAAACGAGGATCGCCCGTGAGCGAAGTTTACGAGAAAGCCATGCAAGCAATCGACGAGTTCATGTGCGCGCTTGGCGCAGTTTTGGATGTCGTCTATCCGCCGCGAGACCCGAGCGATCTGGCAGCCGGGAATCACCATGACTAGATACGAATGCTCCTGGTGCGGGCAGACGATCAAGAAGACGATGCAATGCGGTTCCATCTGGGACCGTGGAGCATGCTTCTGGGTACCACTGGTACGCGAGCACGGTGTCCGTGAGGCATTGCGGCACGGTAGGTGCGAGACAGAGGCCAAGAGCATCAAGCGAACATCCAATCAACCCGACGGTGCTCCATGAGAATCAAGGTGAAACCAAATCGCAAAGACGAAGCGCACCGCTGGTTCGCATGGCATCCGGTGTTCGTCGAAGAATCGCGGACTTTAGTGTGGCTGGAGTTTGTCATCAGACGCCGAACTGGCGGTGATGAGTACGGCGACTTCTGGTACTACCGACTACCGACCCAATCCTCCGCAGGTGAAGCGACATGAAGGTTGATTGGCTCGACAGCCCCGCTATCCTCGGGCTTCTAAAGGCTATGCCAAAGACATCACGCGCCGGCTTTGTGTCTTGGCCGCGTGAACAGCGAGAGCGATGGCTGGCAGCGTTCACGGCTGTGCTCGATATGGAGTACCCGAGCCAGCAAGACAGAGCTGAAGATAAAGCCATGCCATCTCGCCCGGAGTAGCCTATGCCGAACATCGAAGCTGAATGGAAGATTAAGCGAGAGGCCCGCGCGCGAATGAGGACGCTCTCCTTCGGTGATCCCGTGACAAATGTATGTACTGGCGACGCCAATCCGTGGCATCACGCGTACTTCGTCAAGATCAAGGGAGACAGCCTTGCTCAGGTGACGGACAAGAAAGGGAAGTTCGGCAACTTCGGTTGCGAGGTGATCTACCCAGGGCACCTGTCAATCGAGAAATCCAAAGAGCTGTTCGAGCCGTTCTGGCAAGCACAGTTCGGTGAACGACCGTCTAGTGCGACGGAGGGTCGATGATCACCAGCGACTTCGAATATCGGCGGTGTGTGTTCGAGGGACACATCATGAGCGACGACAGCTACCAGCTGCCTGTTCAGATGCCATTTAACAGCGAGCCGACAGTTGAGCGCATTCCTCTAACATATTGGGACGTTCGAACGTGCAGGCGCTGCGGCATGGAGGAAGGCACGCCCGTCGGATTCACGCCGAAGAGAGCAGCCAACAATGGAGAAGCGAGTCGATGAGTGAGGCACGAATCACGGTCAACGGCACATCGTTGAACTCAGCGCAATCGATGACTGTGCGGGTGGCGCTCAATAGCTTCGCCTCCCATCTACGCGAGGACGGTCTCGGCAATGACGAGCATGGAAAGTCGATGGTGGTACTTTACCTAGCTCGTATTGACGAAGTATTGGACTTGATCATGCCACCGGACAGCGCAGGAGAAGGTCGATGAAGAAGCCGATGATCTTCGCCGGGCCGCGGGGCAACGTTCGTGTTGGCTGGCGCGAATCAGGATGGACCTACGCCGAAGTCATTATTCAAGAGCGTCGTCCGTTTCTGTTGTGGACATGCTGGCGCGAAGTTACGGATTGCCCGCCATCTCGCGGACTCGACCGGACTTACATGCGGTCATGCTTGCCGGATGACTTGATTCGCCATTATGTCGATCAGCTAGAGCGGTGGATTCGCTACGACCGCGCGTGGAGCAAGTTCTATCAGGGGCAGTCCATTGAGCAGGACCGGCATAGATTCAAACTGATAGAGGCTAGGTAACCGTGACGGCAGGTGACTTGAAATGTCTGATGCAGAAGACGCGGCACGCTATCGCTGGCTCAAGGCGAACCATCTGCAGCTCGGGCCGGATTGTTGGATTCGCACGGGCGACGACCTTGACGACGCCATAGACGCGGAGATGCGAAGCGCTCAACAGAAAAAAACAGCGGAGTTCACCGCCGCAATGGATTCCCTTGGCGGCAGCATACACGAGTACCTGAATACGCCGGTATCGCAGAAAACGCGACCGCCCGTCACTCACAAAGTCTTGACCTGGATCTCCTTCGGCGGCGATACGCGCAAGCCAGAAATACGCTGTTCGTGCGGCTGGGGATTCGAGATTCCTGACGGGTGTACGCCGGAGATGTTGGAGAATGCGGTAGCACTTGGGCAAGCGCATGAGAGAGCGGCGGGACACGAAGTTCAGGCAGGAGATAGCCTTGGCGCTGCACAAAAATGAAGACGGTACTTACGGCATCAGCAGCCATCAAGTCTGGCTACCAGGATGCTACGAAGACTCCAGAACGGCCAACTACGCGTTCCGATTCGGTGAGGGGATCTTGCAACGTCTACAATGCGATGCGAATGCCAGGAATGGCGGGAAGGGTGGCGTGATTACCTGGGGAGTGGTCTCTGCATGGCCCCGAGGTGGACCGATTATGGGGCGAGCTTGGCGCGGTTCCCGGCTTTCTATCCAAGGGACCAGGGGTTCGACACCCCTTCGCTCCACAAACGGCCGACTACTTTTTCCGTCCTGGCTTCCGTTGAGGCTTCTTGGCCTCAACGGGTGCTGGCGGAGAATTCAACAAGCGCTTTACGACATCTTCAAAAGGCATCGGCCTTCTGTCGTCAGGCTTTTGGGTTGGCCTATCCATTGCACGACTGTATCACTGTCAAGGACAGCTAACCATCATGGCAATCTACAAGTACGCAACCGATCTCGATACCAGCACATCTGATGCATTTGATCAGGAGAACGGCCCCGGAGTCGCAGTGCCTCATTCTGGTATCTACAGATGCGGCGGCTGCAAGAGAGAGGCAGCCTGCAATCAGGGACAGCCTCTACCGCCTCAGAACCACCACACACACTCTACTGCGCAAGGCAAGATTCGCTGGCGGCTGATCGTGTACGCGAATCACGAGCCAAGCTAAGGGAAATCAGAGACACGACATTCACCGACTCCTGTGGCACCGAGGACCACAGGAGTCCCGCAAGCTTCGCCAATCCATCGGCGACACCGGCAAGCTTGTGTGCGGGCACGTTACGAATCATGAATTCGGCGGTCGCCTGAACGTCTTCATCAACTAGAAATTCCACGATAGTTCTCCTGTGTAAATGACCCGGCCTGTCCGGGGAAAGCGGAACCCGCGAAACCGGGTGTGTCAAGTATATAAACTGGACAGGTACGGAGGCGGTCCTAACTCAGGCAGTAGCCGGTAGTGCCGCCAGCACCAGGTCGAGAAACTCACTAACTCGAACCAGTCCAGCCGATTGCAGCGCATCCGGTCCCAGTCTCGACTCGAGCGCCACGGCGAACAGGGTCAGCAGGTCCTGTGCATCCGCCCGGTCGATCGGCGATAGTCCGAGCTTGTCCACCTCGGCGCTGACTTCCGCGGTGAGGGCGCTCAGCGTGCTCTCAGCCGTGAGCACGGTTTGCAGCCTTGCCACGACCTGTCGAATATTCGCGACCTTCTCTGCGGCTCTTGGGCTGTCTGCAATCGCATGCCTGACGGCAATCCGGACTGAGACGTCGAGCGCAGCTTGGCCTTCTGGAGATAGGCCGCCGCCGGTTGTGGCGCAGCCGCAGAGTAGGATAGTGAGCAGGAGAATGGGGAGTTTCATGGCTTGGGTTCCTCGGGTTTGGCAATGGTCTGGTCCTTGACGTTCTGCGGCAATGGCGCACCTGGCACCGCGTTTATAGCGTCCTGCATCGCAGTCGCTACCTTGATCTTGGCGGTGTTGCTTTGCCCTCTGGTAACAGTCGCGCCGCCTAAGAGCATCCCGAATATCCCCAACCAGCGAATTGCCTTCGGATCAAGCAATCCATCGAACATCCCAACCGCGATCATGGTGATCAGCGTGGTATTGGTCGTCTGGAACCACCCTAGAACCTTAGTGAGATTGTCATCGAGCCATGCTTTCAAGCGAACTCCTTCCAATTGGGCAACTGAAAATGTGCGCCTTCAACGAACTTCGATCCAGGCGCGCCGAGCCATTCAAGTCCAGCTGCCTGTCCTAGTTCGCCGACCTTCGTCCAAATCGGGTCGGTGCGCGTGAAATCCCAATAGGGCTTGCCGTTCACCATCGGAACGACATCAACGGCGAGTCCGAAGTTGTGCGCACTGCTACCCGGCTTCGCGTTCGTCACAATGCGGCCTTTAGTCGTTCGCCCTTGAGCGTACAGCGCTGCTTGCTCATCCATCCCGCGCAGAGTGCACGTTACGAGAACATCGAGCCCTGCGGCCTTGCAGGCAGTCAGGAATGCGACGGCAAGCGGCTTCATGCGCGGGTCGAGATCGTCCAGGCTGCGACTCACTGCAGCGACCTGGCAATAGCAATGAGCAGTCCGCCGATGCAAACCGCAGCGAATAAGAGCAAGCAGTAGGCGATCATTTCTTGATCTGATCTATCATCCGGCGCATGGCTTCCATGATCTCTGAATACCAGCCGGCCAGAGTTTTAGTTACTGAATCCAGGATGTCATGCCGCATGTCGCGCAGCTTGCCGAGTTCCTTGTCGTGCGCTTCGACCGTCGTCTCCAGGCGCACGACGCGCTCGTGAATCCTGGTGTCTTCCTTGCTGTGATCGGCGAGCGCCTTTTCGTTGCGTTCGGCGCGTTCATCCTGCTTGTTGTCGCGGCTCTGACCGGCAAGATAGATGATTCCGATCAGGCCGCTGACAATGGAAACGGCGATGACGACGATCCACGGCTCCATCAATCCTCAGCGCAATACACCTGAGTCAACCGGCGCGAGAGATATCGGAAGTCCTCATCGCACGGGTCTGGATGATTGCAGATCGCATCGACTTTGACGAGCTGATTATGGCTCAGCTTGGCGCGGATCTCTGGTTCTTGAAAGATTGGAGCGACGGCGCTGGAAATTATGATTCTGTGGCTCAAGGTAGTCTCCTAGTGTGGTTTCTCTTCAGCTTCTTCATGGTTGGCGGGAATGTCTATTCCCTTCGCGCTCAGGTACGAGCGGATGAACTTCAAATCATCTTGCATGATACGGGTCTCACGCTCCATCTTTCGTGCTTCCTCTACTGCGAGGTCGGCTTTGCCTTCAGCGCGAACCGCTATCCCTATTGCGATAGCGACAACCAGGATGGCAACAATCCCGATGATGATATTGCCATCGATGTGAGCGGATGCTTTGGCGTTACTGCCACCGGGTTGCGCGGTCTGCGATTTGTCTATGTTGTCCTGTGATGGCTGGCTCATGGCGTCCTTGTAATTGCGGCTTGTTGGCGATTCTGTATCGTATCCAGTTGCACCCGCATATTACGCTGCTCAGTTCTTAGGATCTCCATGTCCCTGTCATACTGCTATTTACTCACTGGGATGGGACGAGCCAGTAGCAGTGCAACATTCTTGTCGACACTAATAAAGGCGACAGCGCCGTTGTAGATCAAGAGTACAGCCAGCCCGCCAAGAATCGTCCCAACGATACCTAGAATGGAGCTGAGGCGCTGATCCGGCATGTGCCTGTCTCCGTGGAATTTAGGTTGTGGGCGCTCTCCGCGAAGTCTAGCCTCTTCCTCGTCAGCCTCGCGCGCGCGGCGTTGTTCCTCATCCCACTTGACGTGATCCGTGCGCGTGCTGACTGGCCGGCCGGTGATCATGCGACTCGGTAGTGCCCGCTCACGCGCAGTTCAGACGTATTGTTGAAATTAGCCTCGGTCAGCTCTGTCTGCGTGCCCGTGCCGAGATAGAAGACTTGAATGTTCGTCTCGCCGTTTCGCACCAGCGCCTGAAGATTGCCTGCAACAGAGGCCAGCACAGAGCCGTACACCGCAACGGTTGGCTGGTTTCCGGTAGTTGAGATAGACACAACCGGCAGATTAGTTACACGTACCGTGCCGGTCGACGATCCCTTCGCCGTTAGGATCATGATGATCTCGAAATGGATCTCATCGCCGCGCCGACTCGAGCGGCCAATCTGTGTGCCGTAGGTCAACCCGACAGCGGCGCCGCCGAAAGTCAGACCAGGCAGGAACGTGTTGTCGTAGAGCCCCGTGGTGTTGCTGGTGTTGCGATAGCAGTTGTCCACCTGGGCATTGGTGAGTAGCCCACCGCCGCTGGTCGTGAGCATGTAGCCGGGGCTGGCGATGGATGCGACCCCGACGCCGCCGATGCGCACGCCTAGGGCATTCGAACTGGCCAACTCGATCAAGGCCGTGGCAATGCCGTTGCCGGTCATATAGCCGCCACTGATGTCCGCAGCCTTGACGACTCGTAGAATGATCGCGCGATGCGCAGCGGCTGAACCGCTGGCGTTGGCTACCAATTCGAAATTGTTGCCGTGACTCGCGAAGCCATCGCACGTCGCTACATCGATACCGTAAGCGGTTGCGCTGCCAGGATAGCCAACCGCGACGCCATCTCCAGACTCAAAGCGACTAGAGCTTACCGTTGCGCCCTGGACGGTGTTCGTGCCGTCACCGATCTTCAGGCCAGCGGTTGAGAAGCCGTTGAAGAATGAATCGTGAACGTGCAACGAGTGGCCGCGCGGGAAGTAGACAAGGTAAGGAACCGTGATCCCAATCGCCGAGACATGTAAATCACAGCCATCGATCATTACGCGATAGACTGTCGCTGTCGGGTCGGTGCGAATGATCGCATCACTGATGCTGGCGAGGATGTTCGAGAACAGCCGCTGAATTTTTGCACGTATGCAATTGATCGAGATCAGCGCGGTGCAGGCAGAGCCTGAAACGTTGCCTATCTCAAAATCGTGCAGGTAAAGATTGTCGCAGCTCGCGCCATCGGAAGTCGTGAGCATCACGCCAGATGCGCCGGCCCACAGCAAATCAGAATATCGACGATTGTTTCCGCGCAGCTCCAGCGCCTTCGGGATGTTGACGTTGGTCTCAAGGTAGAGTGAGCCTGA
>Ga0307513_10006662_pt1 | contig 15069 bp, 10 predicted proteins | sample 15_EM_MG_FD_202174 | JGI IMG/M metagenome (GOLD analysis project Ga0307513, IMG submission 202174) | Populus trichocarpa ectomycorrhiza microbial communities from riparian zone in the Pacific Northwest, United States - 15_EM | ecosystem: Host-associated > Plants > Roots > Unclassified | place... | reverse complement strand
GCATTATTTTTTATTATTAAATATAAACTTCAGATTCAGATTCTCCATCTCTAAAAGTACTTTGTAACATATTTTCAATATGGTATCACTACTAGTTGTGCAGATAATAAAATATAGATTGGGTGTTTCAGTGGTTACCATGCTGAGCCGCATCTACGTGATGAGCCGTTGCACGGTAAATTACGTTACCACCTCGCTTTCTGATGTCTGCCAAGCCCCACTTTTTTCCAAAGTGCTTTCCTCTCGCCTTCACTCCCCCGACAATCTTGCTGATATATTTTTCCGATTGTTTCATCCCCATTCGAGTACATTCGAGGCCGGCAAAAATTCTTTTGGGAAGCCATGATGTCCGCGCTGCCTTGCTAGATAACGGGGGGAACACCCCCTGTCACTCACCCTCTGATGGACGCCATGTGGCTGAGCGGGTTCTACGGCAGCGGGCTATACTGCACCAGATCGCTGTGCCCAGGTCCCCTTCCCGGCAATCAAACCCAGTTGGCCCCTCAATCCACACCTTAGCAACAGAGCCTCAAGCTCCCGCATCCTCTCAAAAATATTGGTGCCTGTCCCTGTCACCCAATCAACCCTGCCGAGATTGGTTAGACATGCATTGAGTCATCCCTCTTTCGTTTGCCTTTTCGCTCTCCTCTGTTGAAGAACACCGGCGATTATTCCATACTTACGTATTTTCCTTTCTTCCTCTCGCATTTTATTTCCTGTTAGTAATTAGTTTCCTTTGTGAATTATTATAAATCAAGAGGAGGAGCGGGGATACCTTGAAGGTATACTATAGGATATGTCGCATACATGGCCGGTGTGAATCGGAGAGGGAACCGAGGAAGATAACCGGAGAGGAAAGCCGGAGCAGAACCGGGCAGGAAACCGGTGGATGGTCAAGAACAGGTGACGGAACGGGGACAGGATATGTATTCGCCCTGCGGATCCCCGGATCGCTTTCCGGTGCGATCATGGTGGCAAAGACCTCTTCATCTTGTGTATATAAGCCCTGTATTTCGCCATAGTTAGAATGTAAGATAGCCACGCCTCCGACCAATATACATACGCTTCTCTCTTGACTTCTTTGTCTTTCTCCACCTAGCGAGCGCTTTCGTCCCCCATCCAGAACTCATAACAACATCCTCGCTTAAATCTTTCCCTCTTTACTACTAGATATATCCTCAGAAATGATTCCTCCGTGAGGACCTGGCGTGAGAAGGACCTCTAGAGATCTACATGTAAATAGACTTTAATAAGAGTGGTTTTACATACTCTGCCTTACATAATCGATCGAACCCGGCGACAGTAGTGCTAACGGAGGTAACATAATAGGTGGTTTCAAGAACAGCGCCGTCTATAGATCTGACAAGGAGGCGCAGATATATGTGGTTCTCTCAAACTGGAGCCGAACAATAGACATCAAAACGTGCGCAACGACCGATTAACCAGTGTTGAGGGCTGGGTTTTAGAAACAAGCGAGTACGGGGGTTGAGGGGTTAAACGGGTGGAATTCTGCCGGTGGCTGGAGTATCTCGATTATTCCTATCAGGACCCTACCTTACCCTACGGGTGTGCGGGATGGGGTGCCAGGGAGCAGGCAGGCATCTCCGGTTAGCACAGTGCCGGCTTCCCCGGCGAGCACAGGGGCTACAGCGCGGCCACAGGGTACTGAAATATTATGGGCAGCGGCATCGGGGGTCGACCCGAAGGGCCATTTGCGAGGAATCATGGCTCCAACTACCGAAGTCAGCTAAGTTAGTTCCTTCTGGGGGTTGGAATTTATCAAGTCTATGGTAATTAGGTATATTTAGTAACTAGATGGTAATCCGGGGATGATTCGATATTGTTTGCGGTTCTTTATTGGCTTTGTAGAGGGTAGTTTGGAGTTTCTTTGATCTGGTTAGGTTTTCTAGGGGATACTTGATGAAGCTTGTTAGGACCGTCCAGTACCTGGGGTTACAGGTAAGTGAGGCGAAACTGATCTGATCGACTCTTGGACCGGTCAGCGAATCAAAGATTCTGCCTTACATTTTTGCACTACGAAAAATGAACCCAAGAATAGCTGTCCGTATTATACACACGTAAATTTCGGCATCAAAGCTCGAGTTCGCCTCATTAAGCTTCACCCCTTAGGACCTAGTCCACTGATTTAATGGTGAAAAAGGAACAACATTGAGGAACATAATTCTGGCCGGGAGTGCTATTGCCGCTCACCTTCCCTCAGTTGCGGCTGACCAAGTGACTCTAGATGTCACGTGATGAGGCACCACTCCAAGTGTTGGGGCAATTGTAAGCGGAGCTGCTCATACCACACTGATTCAAGAAAAAAATAACAAATTGCCCCGGCTTGTAAGAGTATTCCTTTTAAAAAAAAAACTGGGTCATCATGGGTATAATAAATAGTAGGTGACTGAAGTGATAATATATTTTCACTCCGGCCCTCTCTTTTACTTCCTCCCTACCAGGCTGGATACCGCATCCTAGACAGGCCAGGTGTGTAGCTGCTTACACGACTGCGATACCAAATAATACTGTAGCTTTTCCTTCTGCCGGACCTTGAGGTAGAAAGAGTTGCCGCAAGGTGCAAAGTTATCGCCTTAGGCGAGGCCGTGGCTACTCGTAATTTTCTGACGTTTGTAAACACAACTGCTATTGCATATGGGCAAAAAATCGACCAGAGCCTCAGGACTTTGGTGGCATGCAATAGCAGTCGTGTTTACAAACTTCAGAAAATTACGAAAACAGTCTTCACCGGATCCACGACGAAATTGGGCCGGCGACGAACAAGGATCAATTACCAGTAATTTCCGAAACCCTAACCTTGACGATTTCCTTTCCCGCCCACCAAATACATCAGTTCGTGGCCGGCCCAGTTTCGCAGTGTGTAGGGTGAAGACTGTATCGGTACCGTATCGCAACTGTAGAAGCGGACCCCGGTCCTTGCAGCGTGTTGTTGTCGCTGCACTCTTGTTTCAGGTGTGTGCTGCAAGCGTTAAGCATTTCAATATTGCAGCGGGCTCAGAACACTGGAAGGTTGAGGAAATTTCCGATCGGGTTTTTTTTCTTTGGTGCAGGGCGTCAGCTTAGGATCCTGAATTGCGGTCTTTACAGGTTTGGTTATCCTAAATGGTGAGAAAAACTCACCCTAAATAAATTTGATTCAATCACGGCGCAGCAGAACTAAGGAAGCCTCTTTAATTGACGGACATTTTATCTGCTTAAACCAGGGGACCTAGCTACCAAATCCAATACCGGTATGCAAAATAATACAAGATGATTTGTAGTAACGTGGATTTTTTGGCGCCAGCATTTAAGTGCATGTTGCACGAAATGGCTCATCTGCATTTCTGAATTGGGGTGTTAATTGTGTCATTCACATTCGCGCTCGTTGGCTGTGAACGATGAGGGGGGCTCTATATCGCAGAAACTTAGGGCGAGTTACGGTTCCATACACGGCCGGGACTTATGCTTTGCACCATACAGCACCCTGCACTAAAGTAGTTTGCGAGGGAGGAGCCAGGCTGTGCAAATTCACCAGAACCTGCAGGGTTGGGTACTTCCTTGGCGTGAAAGTGATTGAGCGGCTGTTGCAAAAACAACTAGGCTGGCTGGCCCCGCTTTTCTTCAGCTTTGCCTACAGGAAATCTTTGTAAACTCCCTCACTAACGCTTCATATTTCTCTACCATTTCTACATACAACTAATATTTTCGAGCGAGCATCATGGCCCAGAGTACGAGTACACACCCGGTCACATTCGGCGACTGCAATACCCACTGCGGCAATATAAAGGATAGTTTCAACACAACCGTTTATAACTCCGACAAAGGTGCAAAGGTTATGCGCTGGCTCTCTCCACTAGAGCCAGATAATAGACACCACAGCGTGCGCACCAACCGCTTGGAAGGTGTTGGGAATTGGCTTTTGGAGACAAGCGAGTTTCGGGAGTGGGGGGAGGGTGAAGGCGGGGCCGATAAAGCTGTCTTGTTCTGCTTCGGCGATCCGGGAGTGGGCAAGACGCATCTCAGGTAAGTGGGTGAATTCTTTTGCAGAAGGGAATATCATTAACGGCAAGAAATACTAGTTCCTTGGTAATTGACAGGCTGTGCGATCAGGCAAGGGAGGGGGGCCTAGTGGTCGCATGGTTGTACTGCGACTACAATTCTCAACAAGAGCAGACAGTGGTCAACATGATGGGAGCGATTTTGAAACGGCTGGTAGACAGGGAGATCCCGAAGGATATACGGAGGGCATTTCAGGAAGGGAGAAGACCACTACTTCCGGATCTGGTGCGAATGTTGAAGATCGCGATTGCTTCGTTACCCCGAGTTTACATCTGTATCGATGCGCTTGATGAATGCCTGCCGAAAACCCTTCTGGAGCTGCTTGAGCTGCTAAGAGACATTGTCCGGGAGTCTCCTAGGGTGAGAATATTCCTCACAGGGAGGACCTATGTATTGGAAGACATTCAAAGATATTTCCCAAAGGCTATCGCGATACCTATCAGCCCTCACCAGGATGATATCAGAAACTATGTAGTTGCGAAGTTAGACAGGGATGACATGCTAGAGGCGATGAACGATAGTTTACGGGCGGAGATTGTGAGAACTATTCTCGACAAGATGTCAAATATGTGCGTTGGCGCCCCCTCTCTATCAACAATGTATACTTACCAACGGTTGTGGTAGATTCCTCCTTGCTTCGCTAAACATCGAGGCCATTCTGGGGGAGGTGACAATTGGTCAGAGAAGAAAGAAACTAGGAGAGATGGCTCGAGGTAACGGACTGGGCGATGCCTATAGGGCAACCCTAAGGCGGCTGAAGGCTCAGAAGGGAAATAGGCCAGGACTAGGACTGAAGGCACTAATGTGGGTGTTGTATTCGGAAAGGCCATTACGGGCCGAGGAGCTACGCCATGCCCTAGGAGTAGAGATAGGATCCACAGAGATGAATCCGGAAACCATTCCTGCATTGCGGACCCTCCTGTCGTCTTGTTTAGGTCTTGTGAAGTTCGAGACATCTTCGTCTACAGTCCGACTTGTGCACTTCACTCTGAAGGAACATCTCTCAAGTGATCCTACCTGTTTCCATAGTTCCCATTCAGCAATTGCCGAGGTTTGCTTGACATATCTCAATTTTGGATCTGTCAGGGGTCTTTCGCCAACTCTCGACTCGGCGCCCTCGACAATGCCTCTTCTCGAATATGCTTCGTTTTACTGGGGGGTGCACGCAAAAAGGGGGATGACGGAAAGCGTCAAATTACTTGTGCTGAGGCTGCTTGAAATAATTGATGAGCATATATCTCTTCAACTATGGGGACCAAACGGAAACAAAGGTAGGGGCTACCGCCCTGATTTTGATGGGAGGGGAGGACTTACAGAATTTGTAGAACCTAGAGAACCCAGCAGATTAGCAATGCTCGGGATTATAGACGCAATTGCTACCGTATTCGAAGCGGGGGAAGGTGGTGTTAATGCCGGCTGCTTGGAAAGTCCAAGCATCACTAGCGAAGCTTTAAGAGGGGAGGAGGCAGAAGCAAAGATTCTTTGGGGGAGCGAAGGGCTCAATCCCTGCCAATCAGACAGCCAAGATGGTGGGACACTACTAGTATGGGCGACTATGATGGGGTGTGAGGGAGTAATGAAGATGCTTTTGGAACGTGAGGACGTTAATCCCAACCAAGCATTGTATGTAGACCGGGTGATGCCATGCTTGATGACGCCACTCTTTGTGGCTGCAGTAATGGGGCGTGAGGGAGTGGTAAAAATGCTTTTGGAACGAAAGGACCTCGATCCCAACAAAGCAGTGAGCGGAGATGGCAAAACGCCACTCTTGTACGCCTCTGTTCTAGACCGTGATAGAATAGTAAAGATGCTTTTGGAACGTGAGGACGTCAACCTCAACCAAGCAGCGAGCGAGAATGGGTGGACGGCACTCTTGGGGGCCGCTATTTATGGGCGTGAGCGGATAGTAAAAATTCTTTTGGAACGGGAGGACATCAATCCTGACCAGGCAGACAGAGAATTTGGCCGAACGCCACTCTCGTGGGCAGCTGGGAATGGGCATGAGGGGGTCGTAAAAATGCTGTTAGAACGAGAGGACATCAATCCCCATCAGGCAGACACCGAACATGGCCGGACGCCACTCGTGTGGGCAGCCGGGAACGGGCATGAGGGGGTGGTAAAGATACTCTTGGATCGAAGGGATTTCAATCTTGGTCATACAGACACGAAATATGGCCGAACGCCGCTCTCGTGGGCAGCCGGGAGGGGGCATGAGGGGGTGGTAAAAATGCTGTTAGAAGAGGACATGAATCCCGACCAGGCAGACACCGAATATGGCCAGACGCCGCTCTTGTGGGCAGCCGGGGGCGGGCATGAGGGGGTGGTAAAGATACTTTTGGATAGAAGGGATGTCAATCTTGGTCATACAGACACGAAATATGGCCGAACGCCGCTCTCATGGGCAGCCGTGAACGGGCGTGAGGGGGTCGTGAAAATGCTGTTAGAACGAGAGGACGTCAATCCCGATCATGCAGACACCGAATATGGCCTGACGCCGCTCTTGTGGGCAGCCGGGGGCGGGCATGTGGGGGTGGTAAAGATACTTTTGGATCGAAGGGATGTCAATCCTGGTCATACAGACACCAAATATGGCCGAACGCTGCTCTCGTGCGCAGCCGGGAACGGGTATGAGGGGGTGGTAAAAATGCTGTTAGAACGAGAGGACGTCAATCCCGATCATGCAGACACCGATGGCCTGACGCCGCTCTCGTGGGCAGCCGGGGGCGGGCATGAGGGGGTGGTAAAGATACTTTTGGATCGAAGGGATGTCAACCCTGGTCATACGGACACCAAATATGGCCGAACGCTCTCATGGGCAGCCGGGAACGGGCATGAGGGGGTGGTAAAAATGCTGTTAGAACGAGAGGACGTCAACCCCGATCAGGCAGACACCGAATATGGCCTGACGCCACTCTCGTGGGCTGCGAAGAACGGACACGAAGGGATAGTCAGAATGCTTTTGGAAAGGAACGACGTCCTACCACCCACCATGCCAGATAACCAGAACCAAGACCCACTATCGCTAGCTCTCTCCCGAGGACATGATGGAGTTGCGAGAATCCTACAGCAACGGGACGATGTTGGTTCCGACAAAGCCAATAATGGTGGCCAGGCCTCCCTCACGCCCTCCGCTCGGCCTGCGGATGAGTCTGCGGTGGAGACGCAGTTCAGATCTCCTAATCCGGATACGGACGCCACAGTGTTCAATGATCAACCTGAGCTTCTACCAGCGACCCGCGATGGGCCGCTAAGGCTATTAGACCTCCGGGATTCTATTTCCAGGTCTGGAGATCCTGGCCCTTCAGCCCGCCTACCCCTGCGGCCCCAACTATTTTGCATCCGACCACGAAAGCTCTTCAACCACCTAAGAAAAACTAAGATCCGTCCTGACAACCCCCCGTTTGGGCTCTACTGGTGTGCTGTCATTGCCTCTCTTATTTCTCATCCCGCTCTCCCCCTCCTCATCCTCCCTTTTTTGTTACTAAATCTATTCTTATTCCGTAGGTACTCCCCAGCTCTTGGGGGCTGGTGGAGCCTGGGCCTGAATGTCAATAGGCATTGGCGAGAAAATCTCTATATTTTCTTATATTTACTATTTATCTATATTTCGATTTTCATTCACGTATTCCTTCGTTTAGAGTTCTAATTAGACTTAGCACTATCGTCATGTTCTCATTCTTCATTCCTGGAATTCCCTTTTCGTTACGTTTGTTGTTAATCACCGGCCCTCACTTCGTTGCAGGCCATCGGACTTCATTCTTACTACCCCGCTATTACCAATTGCTTAGGATATAGTAGAGGGGTATCGGATGGTTCACCGGAGTCACGCAGACATGTATCATGCAAGGTGAAGTGTTAAAGCATTCAAGAAGTGAGGGGGTGAAGGGATAGGAGAATGGCGTGAGAATGTAAGGAAATCGTATGATGTTAGGAAAAGGAAGAAATTGTTCGCATTGAGCTTTGTATTTAAATGGGTCTCCTCCGCCCACAATTATCATAGGAGCAGGTCACCAAATATATTCTCTCGTTCTGATATCCTTCATTTCTTCCTTCGCACAAACCTTTCTGTTGATATTGTATTTCGAACTCGAATTTTTGGTCATAGTTGGTATTTGCCTTACGTCCTGTGAGTGGTGGTGTATATTTCGGTATGGCCTGTCACAAGGCATTTAGTAGCAGTAGGTGAACTAGGAGCCGATCCTAAATTCCGGGGCAACTAGCCTATTTCGATTTGGCAACCACCTTTCCTACGGCAAAGCTATCTCTAGCTATCCCCTCTATAGACTGTCGCGCTCTAATACCTGTTCTGCTATCGGGAAGGGACCAAAAATGTTGAACATCCTTAACCCTGACTTACCGGATGTCTCTTCAATACAGGGGAATGGTCGCGCTGGTAGGAACCGGAGGGGTGGGGGCAGCGCTAATGTTGTCTAGTTAGGACGAAACTAAATTAGAGTTGCGGCGCCCCCCGCGGGACTGGGGGTTCGAAGTTGGAAGTTGGAGCTCTAGAAGAATATTCGAGAGGAAAGCAGGCTCCTTCACAATGAGAAGTTTGCCTCATTGCGCATCCCTTGTTTTTCTCCAGCGCTGCCTGGGGCATTGCGGCAAAGAACTCGGACTTCTGATTTCTAACTTTTATTTATGTATGGGGGCTCTGTCACTATTCTGTAAATGTGTGGGGTTCGTATGTATCATAAGTTAGATTTCCTTGGCTGGAGTATTTGTAGGGTATCTGTAACATTAGGTACAGCCACGATATCCAATAAAAATACCATGGCAGAATAATACGGAAATTTGGATAAGGTAGCGGGCTTGGAAAGTCCCTTAAGGTCCAACTTACGGTATTTTATATCACCGTACGCTACCATAGAATGATAGGGGAATAAAATCCCCGGTAAAGTGATTGAAAATAACGGTACAGTCTCTATTGCCCCTGTTCAAGTAGTTCAAAACTTTGTGGTTGAATCCTGCGGACAGCTATTCATTCTAACAAGGATAATCAGATACCAGATATCAGAGCACAGGGTGGCAAATAATGAAACAATTAAGGCATAGTACTTGGGCGCAGATTCATGATTCATTCTTAATCTTTGATTTGAGTCTACGTACGGTACAGCACTGAGCGTTGTTCCCGCTAGGCTACTATAAATGATAAAATTTCCACTAGGCCGCCATTGTACAGTACATTGATTGGTTAAATTTGAAAGGAACCCTATGAGCGCAGCTCAACATGAGAGATGCTTCGGTAAGGGGGGAGGCTGTTGAGTACTTGTAGTCGCCACCTTTCATTCCATAGATGACTGCTAATCAAGCGACACATACAGAGTAACTGCGATTTCAGAGACGAATAGAAGTTGCAGAGTATTATCGAGTACCGTAGGATCCGGTAAAAGCCGGATTGGAGTTAAACAAACCAAAAAGCGAAATGGAAACAACTAACCCGACCGGAGAAAGCAAGGAACGCCAACCCGTCACAGTGTAAACATAAGGCTGGGGTGGCTGAGCCATTGGGCGACAATCCGCACGAGTGCTAATTTATCAGAGCCTCATGTTGGTTAGGACATCCTTGTCAGGGAAATTATTGGACAAGGGTTGCGATAAGAGAATTTAGATCACCCCGCGTTTCTCTAGCTTTGCCAACAAAAAGTTTCTGAACCCCCCCCCCCACCAACCCTAACATATCGCTATTTCATACCATTCCCACACTCAACCAACATTTTGGACAAACCATCGTGGCCTAGAATGCGCATACACGATCGATTGAATCCGGCGATAGTAATGCCAACTCTGGCCACACAATAAGGAGTTACAACAACACCGTTCATGGATCTGATGGGGATGCATGGATTATCGGTTAGCTCTCTCCGCCAGATCCAGATAGCAGGTGTCATGATGTGGGCACCAACCAAGTTGATGGCATCAGTGGTTGGACTCTGGAATGAATCCAGTTTCGGGAGTGGTGGGGGGGGGGGGTGAGGTTAATGAGACTGCCTTGTTTCGCTCTGGGGATCTGGAAGTGGGGAATATATATCTAAGGTAAGTGCCAGGGCGGTTCGGAAGAACCAAATATTGCTGACGGGGAGGAATGCTAGTTCCTCGGTGATTTATAACTTGTGGAATTAGGTAGTAGGGCATTATATCTTCGCCGCATGTCTGTACCGCGTCTCGTCCAACAAGCGCCGACGATTTCTAGCATGATGGGGGCTATTCTAAAGCAGGTAGTAAGCATAGGGGCATCCTGAACGGTGTATGCTAGGCATTTCAAGAAGGGAAAACCGAGGCTGGTGGCAGAGGGCGACGGCTTGGGGGTCAGATTGGAACGTCGGGCTTCGCTACTGCTTCGCTATCCCAAGCGACGATTTGCACGCGGACGTGGAGGATTTTTCTAGTCTTCTGGAAGGTAGCCTAATATTCTGTGTACCCCAGTACAGAATTTCCCCTCTATCGGCGGTGTATACTTATGAAAGGCTGTGTGTAGGTTCCTCTCGGTTTCGCTAAACATCGACGCTATTCTGGGGGAGGGGCGAGGTTACATTTATCGGAGAAGAAAGGAACCCAAACGGATAACGAGCGACAATGGGGCGAGCAATTCCTAGCCGGTAACCCTAACCAGGCTGCCGGCGCTGAAGCGAGATTGGTTCCCGCTTGGAATAAAGGTGCCGATGTGGGTGCAATACTCACAAAACCCATTACATGCGGAGGGCTTTGTCATACCCTATGAGTGGAGGTAAGATATGTGGATCCTCCCCCGGAAAACGCTCCTGCATCAATGGCACTCCTGTCACCGTTTACATGTCTTGTCTCGGTCACAGTGCCTTCGTTCACAGCCGGACTGCCGGTAGTGCGCTCAGCTCTGCAGGGGCACCTCCGAGTCGAGCCTGTCCTATCCTATCGCCCAAACTCACCAGCCGCGGGGGTTTTCTTCAGATGCCTCAATCTTGGATATGTTAGGCCCTTTTGTGAACTCTTTGCTCCCCCCCCAACAATACCGCTTTTAGAATTTGCTTCTTTTTGCGCGGGTAGGTACAAAAGGGGGTGACGGAAAATACCATAAGACCCTCACCCGGGCTTCCGAATAAATTTGATGGGTATTTATCTAGTCAGCGGCTCTCTGGGACTATGTTGAGGACCAGCGCTCCGACATTGTCAATTGTTGAACGGGAGCTGATAAGGGATTCATTGGCCTCTACCAAGTAGTATAGCTCGGGATGATGGGAATAGTGGCTATCATATTGGAGATGGGGTAATAGGACGTTAATGCGGCCGTTTGCACTGCGTTGTATAACAGCGGCTCATATCCTGCACGATCACACAAGCATTTGGGTTTTGTGACACGCCCATGTAATTATACCACTCACAGATACTTTCTTAGGCATGGCGTTGTGTATCGTGTACCATTGAAGGGGTGTATATAGTGAAGGATTTTCCCTTAGTTTCACATATATTTCGATAGTGAAAGCGTGAAGATCCATCACTAACCCCAAACCATACTATGTCCAAGTCTATTCACAAACTTTGTCACAAAGCCAGTGACCAGATTCAAAGATTCCATACGCGGGATATGTCTCTCGCATGTGCATTTAGTGTAGTGCGAAGGGAGATGGCAAAAATGGTTCCAGCACGGGAGGACGTCGATCCCAAGCGGATAGTTACCCAATGTAGCCAAATACCACCCCCGCCGCCGGCCAGGCGAAGCCATATAGGGGTAATGAGGACGCTTTTGGAATGAGGGAGCGTCCGACCAGGTGGGGGCCGGAGGTGGCTGAAGGTTCAGTAGACTGCGGTGGGCGGCTATGAGTGGAGAGTAAAGACTTTGGAGTTGGAAGGTGTCCGGACAGCAATGGCAGCGGATAGAGGAAAGATCACACTGTCGGTAATTCTCTGAAACACCCTATGAAACTGTGAGGAAAGAGGCTATAGCGGGTCAATACCGATTGTATTGCCGCACATCTTACCCGGATCTCCGCCCCCGCTGTTGCCATGAGATGCTGCCTTCGGAGGGAAGGGCCAGTGTGGAAGGATTAAGTCAAGGAAAAAGAGACTGTAGATTCTTCTTGAATCCCTATCTTGCTTGCTTGTCCCCCGCATATATGGTAGAACAGACCGTTTTATAGATAATGCAAGGATCCTCCGCGGACTTCAGAACTTGCGGAAATCCTTCCGGAGATGCTCATAGAGCAATGGAGTCTTAGTTCTCATTGCCCCTTGCGTTCCGATCCATCTTGTACCCTGCTCTCCCATGATTCCCCGACATGTATCTTAACACCCATTTATAGTATACTCACTAGGTATTTCCGTTCCTTCACTTTGATTTCTGATGAGCAACAGGGGAAACAACTGGGGAGTGGCGGGGTCGGGGGGGCACAAAGAAAACATGCTTCAGTCCGGAGTGATCGCCTGTGATCCCCAACACCCACAACCAGACCATAACCGACCTGCTTGCGGCTGTGCCCCAGGATCCCGCATCTTCCCAAGAAAATCAATGCCCATCCTAACCACCCTCAGCCACATCCCCCACGTCTAGTTCGCCGGTATTGGGTCATTGTCTCTCTGATTTGTCTTTTAGTCTTTCCGGCTCATTGCTTTATTACTCGATGCATCTTTCTTACAGGAGTAACTGCTGCACCACGAATTGGTCCGACATACCCTGTAGGACTTAATTATAAAACACGGTTGAGGAGGGCCCCCTTCTTGATTCCCGTAGCATTTCCGGAAAGTTGTGCAGCTGAACCCTGGGTATCGCCCTAGTATTTCCCCACGCGACTTGTGGCTTTGGCGGATCATCGCGGCCTAGGCAACATATCTCAAGGGTGAAATTCGGGAACAACAATTCTAATTGCTGCAGAAGGATAGAGTATTTCGGTGTGACCTATAAATCAAATGAGAATCCACGGACCACAGGTGCCGGTTTTCTCCATTCGAGTCAAGTAACATATATCTAAGGGTGTGCCATTCCGTTCTGGATGTCTATGGGATTAAGTTTTAGGAAGAAGCGAGTTTCGAGTGTCGTATTAAGAATGCTCAGACATTCCCTAGTTTAGGCAGCAAGAGAGCACGCAGTGCCAACGGCGAATACCAACCATTTCCCAATTACCAAATAACATTAAAAATGTAGGAACAATTCTCCCCCACTGGAAAAAATACTGAAAAATACTGGGATAGTAGATTAATTAATTGGATTGAATCTAGGAAAAGAGCATTTCTTCTCCTCGGCCAAATGTTCGTAGTAAGGTGGTGACTACATATAAGGCATTAATACAGGAGAGATTAGCTGTAAATGTTTTTTAATCACAAAGGAGTACTAGAGATACAAAAATTTCAGTTACCTTGGGGAGCGAAGAATGGCAAGATACGATTGTGGTATTGACTCTGGTGGTGAACTGTCAAGACTTTAGTGAGCTGGTTGCATATCCCCCTTTGGGCGATTGCTTAAGAAGCAATGGCCGCGGGTAAAGAGAAAAAAAATCAATCTTGCAACCAAATGCTCTAGCTTGACACTAGCAAAAAAAAAATTTGGGTAACCACAACAACAAAAATAAAATATATTTAGCCTTACTCCCAGAGTGAAAGAGTGCTGCAGTGGGTGTCGGAAAATGGCCATATAATTTAAGGTCTGGTGGTTATCGAAGGAAATGCCTTGACCAATTTTCAGCTGTGGTGCTTGGTTGCAAGATAATACAAGAGTTCGTGTTAATTTGACAACCCGCAATACAGCGAAGTGGTTAGGTCTCTCCCTTCAACTGGAGAGACATACCGATTCCACTCCTTCTGTAGAAGGTATCATACAAGGATAGGAATCCATTAACAGGAACTGACAGGGATATATTTGGCTGGTTAACCTTAAATAACTGTGTCATAACCTTTTGCCAGACCTTGGTAACACTATTCTGTGGCTTAGCAACCTTCTACCAATAGGGTCTTGATATTTCATGATTTTTTGTCAGGCGAAGCTACTATGCGACAGCACGGATCTGCCGCATACAGAGGCAACGAAATCTGCATGTTTCTTCAGTTGAAGGATGACATGGGTTTGTGTTGCTTCAATTTCGGGTGGTGAGACTGTGACACCGCAAAAACTTGCCAAACTCGCTGTGCAAGACCACACACTGTCGCACTCTAATTGGCCAGCACAAGTGCTGGCTTCACAAGTTTACCCTTCGATTAGCGACAATCATTGCACGCTAGTGTCGGATGACTTCCGGGCAAGGCCTTCTCCGGTGGGTATTTGGCAAGAGCCTTTTGGACGATCAAAGCTGGCTCAGAAGACAAGAGAAGAAAACCACCATCAAAGATCAAGTCGTTCTCAATAATTGCAGTTGTACTTTCTTCCAGTGTTGCTCTCAGACGAGCCCCTTTATCCAATGAATCTATGCTAAGTGACGAGTGTTCCGCCCAAGGCAAACTACGACGACATTACGCGGTTTTCCTCGCCTATTCCCCATAGCCCATTTGGCCCGACAGTAACCCTGGCTGCATTGCGAGTTTTTACGGTAGCCGTTCTCGCTTCACGCGTCTCTTCGAGTAGCTTGCGGGGTGCATTAGGGGGGCCTCGGTGGGGCCTCCTGAAGGTCCAAAGGGCAAGGTTTAGGCGAGATCGTGACCCCAGTGCAGAAACTGCTTTATCGCTCCCTGTCTTCTCTAGAATCTTGTCGCTAGAGTGCTCTTATCTAGGCCATACAAAGGGACCCAGAGCTTCACAACATTGCGATACTGCAGACTTAGCTTAAAGGAAGAATAATCTAAATGGTGAGAGGGGAAACATTAAAAAGAATTTCCCACCAGGTGATGGGCTTTCTATTTGTGGCAAGGTTCAATTTGCGCTCTTGAATTCCAGATATTCCCGTTTAGTTGTGAAGGAGCAGGGTTCCGAATGGTCGGCGGAGGACTGGACTGGACTAGCTAGTCAGGTCGAAAGTCAAGTCTAGTCCAATGGTGGAAATCAGACCGACTGGACAGTCAGGATTATGGAAACCGACTTGACCAAGACTGGTCTGACCAGGCCTGCCAAGC
>Ga0307513_10006661_pt1 | contig 15070 bp, 16 predicted proteins | sample 15_EM_MG_FD_202174 | JGI IMG/M metagenome (GOLD analysis project Ga0307513, IMG submission 202174) | Populus trichocarpa ectomycorrhiza microbial communities from riparian zone in the Pacific Northwest, United States - 15_EM | ecosystem: Host-associated > Plants > Roots > Unclassified | place... | reverse complement strand
AAGAGAAAAATAAGGAAATAAAAGCGGAAGGAAATGATTCTAGCATTTTAATTCGACGTGAATCGCATATATCACGGCTTTAGATTGATTAGAGTTGTAAATGAAACAAACAACTTTAAAATCCAGGTGACTCCTCAAATCATGTTATTTGCATGCTATTTCTTTAAAATTTTATTTTTATAGTGCTATTTAAAAAAAAAAAAACAAACTAAAAAATTTAAGATGACAAATAAAAATTACTCAGAACTATGCACTAATAATATAACACACCAACTTCGAAGATCAGCAATGGGTGAGTAAAAAAGATGAAAATCTTTTTTTTTTCGAGGTGCGCTATGGACAAACAAAATGCATGCACTATGTATATTATATTTATCAAACCCAGTCTCGGAGTTGACTTGGTCAAGGAGTTAGCTTCCATGTCAATCTGAGAAAATATATATAAAAAAATTATATTTGAGGTTTTAATATCCAACATTAAAAAGTTTTAAAACAATGCATATGGATACAAACTATAAAATAATATATGAAGTGTAGTATAATTATCCCACATTGAAAAGTTAAGAAACAATCCATGTAAATATAGGCTATATATAATTATCTTACATCGAAAAATTAAAAAACAATCCATATGATAGAAGCTATAAAAAAATAAAGTGTAGTATAATTATCTTACATAAAAAAATTAAGAAATAGTCCATGTGGATGTATGCTATAAAAAAATATAAAATATACATACATATATATATACATACATACATATATATATATATATATATATATATATATATTCCACCATCAATTCAACGCAGTAGAACTTGACTGCAAACGTCTCTTTCTGCGACAAAGGAAAGGAGAGATTCTGTTTCACAACGTCTTTGATTCCTGCATTTCAAAATATACATATAATTTACAAGATATATGACTCGTTATTTTACAAGGGCACAATTGCCATGCAGGCTTCTGCCCAAAGCTCAACTTACTTTGTTACTAACCCTCCTCCAAACCCCAGGAAAGAAAAAAATATTTAAAAATTGCTTTTGCCGCCTGGGGATTTGGGATAAATAATGAGATTAAGAAAACAATGGGGCATTTGTTTCTCCATCAGCTTCAGCTTCAGCTATGAATATATAAATAATGAGATTATGAACCCTGATTCAAATACCAGCTTCAGCTTCAGATAAGCTCTCCTGTTTCTCCATCAACAGGTAATCACAAAGTTCCAAAAGCTGGTCTGCAAGAGGAGGAATACCAGGGTTCCGCCCGTCGTTGTATACATGGGCATTGTAGGCAATCTGCCACATATCGTGTCTGAACTCATTTCGATCCTTGTATTCCATCTTCCTCGCCTTGTCCCTAATAGTTGAAAGATCCATGGGGCGTTTTATGATGTCCAAGTAATCAGGAGCCTCCTTCTTGGGGACAGGTTTCAAGAAAAGATAGGACAGTTCTACCCTATCTTTAAGGGCATCCACAATACCTTCCAAGATGTTTGCCAAGCCAACCTGTATGGAAGTTGAGAAAAATTGATAAACTTAGTTCAGGTTTCATACAAAAGCAGTGAAACTAAAATTTGCAGATACATTGATAGTCTCTCTTTAATATCTAATTAATGGTACAAATGCACCGATGCTGCAATTTGCTGTTTCTTAAGGGATATGATACTAAAGCTGGATTTCCACGTCCATTTAGGCAAGAAGATTCTATTTTAGCTGTTAATAATTCCCAAGTTAATAAAAAATATTGCTCAGGATAAGTTAAGAGGCAAAGCTAAATAATGACCAGAGAGACGATACTATCAAATACATTTCATAAGAAAGTGAAAAGAAAGGGCCGAGGAGTAGGTAAATTCAAGTCATTCTCAGTTACCACTAAATTGAGCAACCCCCAAGTCATTACACTGAAAGAGACTCCTCAAAACCAGTCAGGAGTGAACAGGAGAATAATAAATGGTTGCTGACAAGCTTTTCAGAAATAAGCAATGAAGAGCTCTGAACTATGACTTTTAAATTATGGGGCTTTGCACCAAAGATATTTCTTCTTTCCTTCCCTTCTCTTAAAAAAAAAAGTGAGGGTGGAAATAAAAGCCAAGCTAGCACAATTTCACAAAAGACAATTTGACCAATAAAGGTCTTCCAACCCATTGCATAAAAGGAACTATGGATGACTGTATAACAGACAACATATATGCATAGCACAAACCATATGGAAGTAATAAGGTTGGAGCTAATTAGTACCTCTCCAACTCTACGACGCTTTGTTGCTGGGGTATAATCAGCACCATATGTCCCCACATCAACAACAGGTCGCCTTTTTGCACCCCGATCTCTTTCTGGCATCCTTCTGCCATTTCTAGCTCCCCTGTAGTCATCCAAGTAATCATCACTGATTTCGGGCTTCTTCATCTTCATCTTCTTCTTCTTCTTCTTAGCTTTTTGGCGTTCTTCTTCATCCCAATCCCATCTGATGGTTTCAGTGTATCTTTTAATGTCAGCTAATTTTTCCTGTTCTTCAAGTGACCTCATTTCTTCTGCATAAATCCTCCTTGCTCTCTCTTCTCTCAGTCTCTCAGCAGTTCTCCTCTTCTCCTCCTCTTCCCACCAGCTTCTGTCCTCGGCTTTTCTCTTAGCTGACTCTCTGGAAAAATGCATGGTTTTACCATGCTTCTCAAAACTGGATAGTTCAGCAATTTTTTTAGTCTTCCGATGCTCACGACCAGTTCTTCCATCCTGACTGACCCTGTCCGGATCAATAATCTCTTTGGACTGTTTGATAACAATTTTCTTTTGAGTCTTTTCTCTATCTTTCTCAGCTGGTGGACGTATCACAATGGAGGGTTTATGAGGATCAACATGATTTCTGTCTGTGTATGTTGGCGGTCGTATAACAATAGAGGGCTTATGTGATTCAATTTGGCTTCTCTCTATATCCATTGGAGGTCGTATCACAATAGAGGGCTTATGTGATTCAACCTGTATGTTTTCAGGTTTTGCCTTGTTAAAAATTTTGATTTTATTAACCTTAGCAGTAGACCTACTCCCAGTATCAATATCAGAACTGACTGGTCGGACATCGGAAGTTGTAGGTTGATCGGAATGATCTGCAGCTCCATCAGCAGGTTTATCAGAGAATTTCTCCGTGGAACCACACTTGAACTTCACTGGAAGAGATTTTGCTAAACTAGATTTCTCACCCTCGGAAACTTCAACTTTGGTTGCACTTTTGGAGACCATCCTTTTCTTCTGCAACTTATGCTGGGACACATTCAAGAGATCCTGAGAAGTGGATTTTCGGGAAGCCTTTTCCAAATCTGTAGTTTCTACCGGTGTTTCAGGCTCCTTTCCATACTTAGGGCAGTTTTTATTGGTCTTCATGTGTCCTAGCTGAAAAATAAAAGGTAAACCAACTACAACTGATAAATTCTTCTGAAGCTTAAAAAAAAAAAAAAAACACAGCTTGGTAAGTTGCACACCTGTCCACATGCTCCACATACGAATTTCTCTCTTGCTGATTTCTTTTCCTTGAAAATCTGGGTTAAAAACAAATTAAGAATGTTCAGGGCAAAAAGTGGAAAAGCTAGATTTCCAAAGTTAAAATGGGTGGTAATGTTTCACATGTTAAAAATCTGAAGTAAATGCAGCTATAAAATATAGCATGGCAGGCTATTGAAATACCAGCCATTGCTTGAACAACTAACAGTGCAAAACATGATTACAAAGCATGATGGCTGTCCAGAATGGAAATATAAAATCTCAAATAACCTTAGGTAGCATATATCACTGCACAACACTTGGTATGAGAGTTCTTGTATGCTATCACCGATGGAAACCAGAGGACAAGCCAATATGATACACTTAAGCCAAGAAATGAATTCTGTGCAACCTTTTTAGGGTATGTGGAGAACTTGATTTCTTTTTTAAATTTGAAAGTAACTTCTAAGATTGGAAGTTGACGAACAAAGCATCAAGACAATGTAAAAATAATATTCATTGGAAGGAGATATAAATGAGCCAGGCAAATTTTAGGTAAACTGTTTGGAACACTTGTTCTCTTTATATTCTTTCTACGCTATAGTCAGGGAAGACGAAGAAAATGCATTTGGGTTTAGTGAGTTACAAAATGCATCACAATAGCACCATTTACTGGTTGTCTCCTTGAATTAAAAAGAAGCCTCTAGTTGCTAATTGTGTCCTATTTTCATTCTTTGCTTGAGTAACTTCTGAGCAGGGCAATGCACTCTTGAATGGTAATTGATTTATAAAGAATCTACGCTTGACCATAGCAAAGGACTGAAACTTAAGAAGATGGATAACTGCATTGTAAGGTCAGAAGATTACCTTGAAAAGAAAGCAGACTTACTTGATGCTTTAAAGTTCAGAGAAGAATGAAATACTGCACTTATTTGTTTATTAGATTATCCTGTAAACAATCTTCCTAGAGATGGAGTTCCCCTGGCCTTGCCTTTTCTTCTTGTTGTTGTTGTTTTTTTTTTTTTTTTTTTTTTTCCTTAGTGTAAAAATAGGTTGAATTTTCGTTTACCAATGAATTTTGGATCCACCCCGATTCAATCAATAACAATAATAGAACATTGCCGAAATACTAATTAGTCAAAACACAAAAAACGATTTTCCTATGCTTCTCTTTCATATCTTTTATTTTTTCCATGCTCCCACAATCACAAATCCAGGTGTACAGTAAGACCCGACAGATTTAGTATAAGTTTATGATACATGTATAAGGTATACTCAGTGTGAAAGGAACTTCTTTTGTGCAATTACACATAAAAATAAAATTGAAAGACATTTTAAACCTTGAAAACAAAAGCGAATATACCCATGCATTATATCCATCAGAATCTGTATCTTTAGTTAAATGTTCCTAAAGGAGAATTTCCAAAAACAATGATAAAGCTCCATATGAAATGAAGAAAAGATGAAGAGGCTCACGTGATTAAGTCCATCTGCCATTATTACTTTTGCTTTCAATGGAGGCGTGTTAGAGATGCCGACGTTCTTTTTCACTGTATTCACCTTCTCAGATGCTTTCCCTTTCATAAACAGTGTTTCTACCTGCCAGCACAGTCACCAGTATACACATTCACAAGCAGGAAGAAATTATCTACTAGTAGATATGACAACAAACTGGAAGTGAACTGGCCAAGGAAAATGCAGGTTTCAAAACAATGAACAACATGGTTAAGGTGGAATGTATTATTACCTCCTTTGAGTCTCTGATGCTGTTCTCTTTAGGCGTATATGATCCACTGGGTTGGGTTTTGTTCATTTTCTTACCCCGGTGAACATTGTCAACAAAACTTGGTTTTTTAGGTGCCAATACTGCATTAACACCACCAGTTTTTATTTTCTTTTTCTTTTTCTGCCCAGCCTCATCATCTGCAGCACAGCAAGTCACTAAAATAGCTAAATTATAAATAAACAACATGCAATCTATGATCCATCTACCATAAGTGTGCCACCTAAGTTAGTTCCTTAAGTTCAAGGGTTATGCCACATTAGCAAAAACTAATCAACATTGGGACAGGAAATCACATGTAAACGAAGTAGAAAAGAATCTATCATGAAAGTCAACCAAACTACAAGATTAAAGAAACACAAACACGATGAACAAAAAAAGTGCCATATTACTAATGTTTCAGTATGTTAAGGTAGTAAAAGTGATTTTAATACACCAAGATTTATAAGTGGTTCATGCTCCCCAGTATGTGGCAGCACTTAACTGCCATATTCCAGTAGCAGGAGTTTTTATGCGAAAAGATTTATAAGTGGTTCATGCTCCCCAGTATGTGGCAGCACTTAACTGCCATATTCCAGTAGCAGGAGTTTTTATGCGAAGATTTAAGTTCCACCTATCTAGAAGTCCACGGAAGTATGCAAGCAATAGTTTATCAGATATGCCCATATGAAGCAAGCAAATAAACCATACCATCCATAAGCAATCTGCATAGTTCAGCAGCCTCAGCAGCTTCATCTTCAAATTCTTCTTCTGCCTGAGCTTGTGATGGGCGTCTTCTCATTTTTATCCCCTTTACACAATCTCCTTTGTCATGCTTAGACTCATAATTACTTTCGTCCCCTTCAAATTCCTCTGCATCAAGCAAGTTTTCTAGGTCTCCGGCAAAGGAATCCAGATCACTATTTGCTTCAGAATCGCTTTCAATTTCATCACCATCCAATGCTGAAAGAGATTGAACTTGGCGATCCCAAATTTCTTGGCACTTTTCTCTTGTCTGTTGTTGCAGCTGAAGAAAGGACATTCGTTGGCCACGTGCATACTTGCTGATAGTTGTTGGATCAACCTTGACCCCACATGAAGCTTGTTCACTTGATAGCTTGCGTATCATGGCAATACGATGCCACCTTGTCTGTTTTGCAATCTGCTCGTCAGGTACATTGAACTTCAGAAGCACCTGGAAACCGGAGAATAACTGAATCAATCATATACATCTTTCTTGTTCATCACAATCAATTTTACCCTCTAAGGATACGTTAGATTAATTTAAGGCTGTTATTTACCAGTCATGTTGTTTATTGGGAGTCAATAAAATTAGAGATGACCCTAGTTAAGACATAAAAAAGAGGACTATCGCTAGATTTTTCAGTGGCACCCATTGAGGCACAGCAATTTTGTGCCTCAGCCCTTGCATTTATTAAAAATGTAACAGTCCTTCCTTTTTGTAATGTATTTAGTGTGGTTTCTCTGTTACCATGTGCGAATTCTGTTTAATCTTTGAATGTCAGTAGATAATTCAATATGTAGTATCACCAAATTAAATAAAAGAATGCTTGTGGTATAATATGAAACATGATATCCCAGGTATGGGGTTTCAGTGTAAGGAGGGAAAGAACAATCTTTATTACCCCAATCTCCATGTCATGTTATAATGATTATGTATGCTAGATATCTGATTAAATCTACCCCAATGCTTCCCTTTCTTTCAGTTCAAAATGATGTAATAATACATGTTTCAGAAAACCAACAAGTTCTATGCAGTTACCTAGACGGTAATTTCAAGCTATTTATCTCCAAGATACAATCCAATAACGATTATTGAGTCAATAATAGAAATTTCCTTTGAAGAAAAACACTAACACACCTCTCTTGCAGCCTCCATGCTCAATCTACGCAAGTCTGCATCTGTCCCTGTAACAGTGGAACCTCCTCGACCAGCACCTGCCTTTTTCTTCATCATTGCATTTGACATTGGTGCCTTTGGAGCAGCACGAACATAGCTAAATCCTAAGCCCCGGCCAGAAGGATCACCAACACCAGTAATTTCAAGACGCTCAATGTTTGCCCTATCCTGAATACAAAAAAATAAAATTGAGATTTGACATTCAAAGAGATAAAAAGGGATAATTGTAAAATATTGCATAAACCTGGAAAATATCAAGAATATGGAATAGAAAATAACCAGCAAAGAGAGGCAAAGGAAACTACTTAAGTACAGCAAGATACAATAACTAGAGCTGTATGGACTAGAGAACCACTAACCATATTACTTCTATATTTAGAAAGTGAGAAAATCAATTACAACATTATCCCAGCAGAAATTGCTAGATTGTCATTATAACACAACACAAAAGGTGAAAATTCAGGAGTGTCTGCCATTCTGTTTGATAGATACATAAGTTAAAGGAGAGCAAACACTGGAGTAGATAGGATAAACCACTGATAATGGACAAAGTAAAATAGAAAGCAAAATGACAATCACTCCAAGAAAAAAGAGAAGAAAAAAACAATACAGGGCAGTTGGCAGGCATATTGCGATGACATATCGGTACCCAACTTTCTTTTTTTTTCTTTTATTTATTTGTTTTCTTTTGACAAGGATCGAAAAATATCTTACAAAAATATGTCAACGAGTTGCAAACCTTTTACAGAAAAGACAAATGACATACAAAATGAAGAATCTGCAAAAATTATCCCATCATCTGCATTTCTATGAGATTTTATGTCCAAAAATAACAATAATTCTTTTCCTTCTAACACACTTTTGTTGCATTCATCTCAGCAACCGAGAAGTTGGTACTACTAGATTACAACTTTAGAGCTCTTTTCTTACACAAGTGTCCCACCCTTCAAGCATTCAACTTTGCAATCATACTCCAGGAGTGCTAGACAGATCCATACACTAATACAAGTTATATTCAGTTCCTGCAGGTGCTGGGAATAGAATGTGGCCAGGATTCTAGTTCCAATTCCGATTGGGATTCACATTCAATTTATATGAAGTTAAATGTACTTGTAGTAGGGTCCTAATTCTACTAGATATTGAGTAAACTATTTCACTTAAAATACAACCCAGTTCTTGCACTATTGCAGTCCTTGTTACTAGCAAACCAAACAAAATTAAACAAGGAACAGAATGAGATTCCCAATCTCTGACTGAACCAAACATGATCATATAAAATTTATTTAGGAAACAATGAAGCCAATTTCTCAATGAATGTTCAGGTCAATCCCTGAGAACTGAGAATCTAAATCCAAAAGAATCAATTTCTTGAGAACAGTGAAGGAAACAAAAAGAATAACACTCTCACAATGGAAATGCTATTTCATTATATAAGCTCTTACAGAGGGCAGATATTCACACAGTAAACGGTAGCTGCATCCACAATACTTTCAAAGGCAATGCTGACTTGAAGTTCATTAGAATCAGAGATAGCTAGAAAGTCTCATAAATCAGAAAAAGAATATCTTACCTGGTTTGTACAAGCAACAAAATTACTGCTCAGGCTCCATGGAGTTATCTGCAGTTCCCTCTCAATATGCGACGCAGCAGCCAGAGCTATCGCTTCATCAGGGAGCTGACTCATTGCAGTCGAAACACTAGCAGGAAGCGTTAGGCTCGTAATCCCCAAATGTTTAAGACGATACAGACCAGCTTGCATGCTTTCATAAGCACAGACCTAACACCCAAAATAAGGGGATAACTCAATTTATTTAAAAGAACAGGGAGAAGTGCATGGAGCAACTAATTACAAGAATTTTCAGCGTACTAAGGAACCACTGCAGCACCAGATTCAATAAAATCTATATGATCATTATTATTTCCACAGCAAACTCTATTAAACCACCAAATTCATTTGGTTCACCTTTAGCTGAAGCTGAGAGTTTATGGATCCACAAGGTAGCAGATACCAATCATTTTAGATTAACAATTTATTCTCAAGTGATTTTATGAACTAATTTTTCAATACAAAGTGTATCATTACCTTGTGCTAATTATAAACCTGACAGTTGCTTAACTCTAACAATGCCAGTTAAATGTACTCATGTGATCTCATTCGCATTTAGAATGCTTTCATCCAATAACACTTGCTAGTCAGACAATCAAATTGCAAATAAAATGACTAGCAATTTCCAAAAAAGAGCTTACAGCATCTTTGCAATTTTACAAGCTTACAGAATTGCAAAAATGCAATCAACAATGACCTCAAATCAAACTAAAATCACGGCTATCCAAATTTATTGCCATAGTAGAATCATAGAAGATGAAAAAATAATAATTAGAAAGAGAATGAGATATGAAATCTGAAACTCACATTCTCTGGTAAGACCATCTTTTTCAATTCCTCTTCAGATGGAATGATGAAATCGCGCTTCTTGGCCCAAAACAAGTGTCCATTTGCATCCTTCTGCATGTTGAACATTCCATGTAAAGCAATACATTGAGCAAACTGAAAGATTCATTGATCAAAGTGCAAAACCAACAATCATCCGAACAATTATTATTTATTAATAACTCCAAATCTAAAGTAAATTATAAAGCAAGAATTATACCCGTAAAACAGCACACTCCTTGAGCTTCTTTCGTAAGATGGTCTCTGGAATGCTTGGAAAAAGAGCAGATAGCTCATCTGCACGTATCCAAGGAAGTGTGCCATGCTTTTCAGCAGCTCGGAACTCACGATAAACATACAGCAATAGCCTATTTATGATATATGCCTGAAGATTCTTAGAAGCAGGAGCTAAAACCTCCATCAGGGGCTCCTGCAAAGACAGATCAAATAATCCAAATTTATTTGTACACCCTTGAACCAAATAATAATTAATTCTTGCATTTCTATCTTAAAACACCACAGCGTTTAAATTTCCAATGGTGGGATGGGAAAAAAGGCCCCCAGGAGGCGGGGAGGAGTATTGTAGAAGAACTTCCAGTCTAAGCCTGAACATCACATTGTGTAATATGAATAAAAGCACTATCAGTTAAATGTCCCAACTCCTATCCTTTCCTCTCCCAACTTCAAACAACTTTCCCTATAATGGCTGTCACTTCGGAGCGAGCACTTTAGAAAAAAAATAAATTCACATCCTGATCTAGTGATAAGAGCCTAGGGTGTGGAGCAATATTAGGTAGGTCATTACATGGAGGAAGATAGAAATAACTCTTAGGTGTTCCAAAAATGCAGCATGAATTGCCAATCACAATAAAACTACAAGAAGAAAATAAAACTAGAGATTCTAAACAGAGTCTAATTCAAGGCAACCTCGAATAGCATAAAAGAAAGCTGAATCAAACCTGTTGTCCAATGACAGCAACCCTGTCAATGCGTCTTAAACAAAGCTTTCCTTTTGCAGAACGAACCAACAAATAGTCAGTAGGTGGCACCTTGTGGGGAAATATGGGTGCTTTATACATGTTTGTTTCAAGAGATGACTGACTGCAGCCAGCTTTTATGTCTCCAAGGAAAGGGGATTTATCAGTCTGCTCCAGTATCACAACATTACCCAAGCTTCTTTTTTCATTGCGCAATGAGATGCCAGTTTGATCACCTGGGCTTGACTTCTGATAGTAAGTACGGAGATTAGCACCCATACCAACATTGCTTAACAACAAAGGTCTTTCCTCACAATACCTGCAGTGAGAAAGCAGATGTACCCCTGTCAAAATACCATCTTCATATGCATGAGGGCAAGAGGAAATTCAAAATTTAAGAAACAAAAAGTGTGTAGGATGCACCTTTTTTTCAAAAAACTTAGGAAGTTTAAATGAATTATTTGATGCCTCAGCAATTACATTTTGGAAATTAAGATTTTAATAAGGTACAAATGAAGTATTTCTACATGCCCAAAAACTAAATATGTGAAAGATCAGCTAGAAATGGTTACATAGGTACAGTAGAACTGGTTTTCTAAATGAACAAAATATATATATATAAAAAAAAAGTATGCTAGAAGATTCCTTTCTCAAAAAAGGTTGAATTACCAAAAGCATGATTAAAAAAATTTAAATGGAACACATTGAAACAACTATCCAGGTTTCTTTTTTAAGATTGACTGCCATGTTGATAGAAAACCACAACTAGCCCCAGTAAAAAACAACTGGGATATAGATTTCAACAAAAAAAGATAAAAAATTGATGAAGTCTGTATTGATAATAAGATTAGAACTTTGCAATTATATATTAATTTGATACCATAGGAGGTTTGTCAAAGAATTGCAGGACACATTATGATGAACAAGCATACAACATAGAGAGAATCACAACTACTACCTAAATTTTTGAGGCCCATAAATTTCATCAACTAAAATGGAGGTTTTATAAATAAAGGTCAATTATACCAGATATTAGTGATGTGTTTAATCAATATCCAGTCTAATGGCTAAAATTCAAAGGTAATGAATAAATAGTTAGATCATCCCTCCCTACTATGTGCTGCCCACAACATGTTATCAGAGAAAGGATGAGCAGAGGATGTTTTAGAACTCATTTACTTGAGGCAGTAGTGGAAAATTTGTTTTGGAAGAAGGATTTTAAAAATGTCTTGTATACAGATTTTGCAAGAATGATGATCGTTTTTAAATAAGATATGAACATGAGAAAAAGGAACAAAGAAAACTAGAGAATTTAGAATTACAAAAAATATATAAAAAAAAAACAGTGAAGATAAATAAAGGACATGCAATAACAAGAGGGAGGAAACAAAGGAGAAAGTAGAGCAAAACAGAGAGCATGTAACACAGCAACACATGAATATGACCGGTGGTAGCAAATCAATGATCAAATTACAAAATTCCTCAGTTTCACTAGGACAATGATGCACCGACAGTTTGATGCACATAAGAAGCTATCTATTTTATATCACATTTTCAAATGAAATTAATGAAAAACAAACTAGCTACTTCAGATAAGCATCTCAGGAATATCTATGTGTTAATAATAAAAACCTTTGATCTAAAATTGCTTCTGTTGATTCCAAAATTATGTATAACAACAAGGCTACCGAAAGAAAATGAAGGGAAGAATATCAAAGGGAATAAAACTGGATTAACTGGAGCGTGCAAGTCTCTGCTTACCAATTTGAGCATGTATCATGTATGTAAAAAAGCAAATTGTCTACGAGCATGAAAACAACTTTTTAAATGCCTTCAAGGGAGATTAGACAAATCTTGTACAGAAGTAAACAGGTAGAGAAGAAAGATTTTTCTGTCACTTACTCCATTAGGAAAATGTGACCATCTTTTACAGAAAGGTCAGATTTCTTCTTAAATGCCCCTGGAGGGCGCAGAGACTTGTTTTCACCTGGAATCTTTTGTGCCCTTGGCCACAAATGAATTTTTGTACGAACTAGATGAAGCAAGGAGTTTGGCTGAACATTTTGAGCAGCAAGAGACATGTGGTCTTCAAGCTCCTTCCTCAAATAAAATATCTTCACAGTTTCTGATGGCTTGAAATCTATAAAAAGAATATTTCAAGTAAGTTCTTAGTCTTCTTAAATAATTTAGAAATAACACATTGTAAAAGTGGATTCACAATACAAGAAATTAAAACATAAATTGGGCATATCACAACCAGAAAAGTGAATACAACCTAGCTTTTTTGAAGCTTTTGCTTTGACAGAAGAGACAGTTTCCTCAGCATCCACATTTACCTTACTTCCTTTGCCCCCTAAGCTCTTTAATATAATTTTCATTGGTCCTACTGTAGGTAGCTTCTCTCGTTCTTTGACAGCCACCTCATGGTCATGGGGATACCATAAAGCTTTTGGTCGATGAAAATTAGCTAAATCTTTACTGCAAAACAGTGGATTATATTCAAAAGGAATATATACAAAATGTAGGACATAGAATTGATAGGTAAAATATATAACATGAACCCAGACTTGAATTACATTCAAGTCAAGAAAACACGACATATATTAGAAGCAATACAGCTTGCTGAAAAGAAAACAAGAAAAACACCAGAATCAATTATACTAAAGAGCATGGAGCCTTAAGGTGATTAGGCTTCCTCTTGCCTGAGGTGCCTAGCACTACTATAGGTGCTTGCTCCAGTAACATAAGATGCAAACTTAAGAATAAATATTTCAAATAAAAGAAAACAAACAGGCAAAGAATCACCAAACAAATGGCTTCTAATCAAAATATCAATATCAAATTCATATATGTATATGATCAATAAGAAAATCCAAGTCAATATCACAAATGCTGAGCTATCACAGCACCCTTTTCCTTTTTTGGTAAGTAACAAGGCACTCATATCGAGTAACTCAAATAAAAAATTCATGATTGATTTCTTGCCTTCATCAAAAATCACTACATTATCATCCATGGTCATCCATTAGTATTATTCTGGCCCCTTTTCCTTTTACACTGCAAAAAATAATACCTTTAACTCACAGAAGTACATCACTTCTACTCATAAGATGTTTTCCCTCTTAAGCGATTCTATCCCTCACTGTGAGTTTGGATACGCTATCTTATATTAAAATATTGAAAATTATGAATTGAAAAAAGGCTTTAAATATGCTAAATTGATCAAACATAGCTTTTCAAAGGGGAAACCCAGCACCATCTAATCTTCTCAATAATTGAAGAATAACTGTCAATAAGACCACAGAAATGAGATAGCTTAAAAAAAAAACCTACTACATGGTAGGCCACTAAAACTTACTTGCTCAACTTCAATTTCATTGTCTGAAGCTTTATAGCAGGCGCAGAGTGATGTATTTTAATGCCATATGCAGTTCGTTTATTAGAATTTGATTGCAATTGCTGATAAATTTTCCTGTTCATGTAGAACTTGTCATTAGCAATGTTGAATTGCCAACCAGATCGATTTCCATGGCCTAGTAGCTCATGAGAAACCCTTTGCTTTAGGGTTCGAGTTATGATCATTGCCCCTGCGTGAAGTTGAAGATGCTTACTATCCCTGTGATCCAAAATTTCAAAGAGCATCTGCTTATCTTGAAGATCAAGAATCAGCTTAGGCTTTATGTTAGTTTCATTTGGTTCCCATATTATATTATCTAACCAAGATCCTTCCATCAAATCTCTATTTTGCAATGTGAGCTTGCTGAAACGCCTTACAGCATCACTTTCATGAAGCTCCGCACTATTATTCTCTCTTCTATCATCAACATGACTAGAGCTATCCACTTCCATCTGAGATTCCAATCTCAGAAGTTGTGGATGGCATCTGCTTTCTGAGAATGGAAGATTTCCGGGTTCTGAAGAGTCTTCTGAGCCAAAGGACTCCAAGAGAACAGAAGACCTGTTCCGAAGAAAGTTACTGGTGTTCTCATTTAACTCCACTGGGAGCTCCGAACAAAGATTTTGTGGACTAGTCACTTGTTCACTTTCCCTAATAAATGAAGATCCAGTGTCAGGTCCCGAGAGATCAAAACTCTCTACAGAGTTGTCACTGATAGCTGGGGAATTGTCCCAAAGAATTCTCTCTTCCCAGTCTTGCTGATCAAGGGGGTAGAATTTTGAATGCACTGGAGACTTCCATTCCACTTCCTCGTTCATTGGTTCAGCACTAAGATAAGAGTTCTTTCTTTGTTCCTCAATTTGAACAGACGTTTTAATAGCTCCATGAACAGTTCCAAATCTTGCTAATTCTGCAGCATCTTCGCTCAAGATTGAGATGTCATGTTGATTTACAAGCAAATGTGATGGAAACAATTGACCAGAGTCCTTTAAAAACACCTCTTCATCCTCTTCAACGATATCAGAAGCATCCATAGATGTATACTTCTCTGAAAATGAGTTAAACAAGAAAGTTAAAACAGAAATCAAGAAAAAAGCAAACCATAAGATGAC
>Ga0307513_10006660_pt1 | contig 15071 bp, 4 predicted proteins | sample 15_EM_MG_FD_202174 | JGI IMG/M metagenome (GOLD analysis project Ga0307513, IMG submission 202174) | Populus trichocarpa ectomycorrhiza microbial communities from riparian zone in the Pacific Northwest, United States - 15_EM | ecosystem: Host-associated > Plants > Roots > Unclassified | place... | reverse complement strand
AAAAAGTTGAATGAGAATGAAATTGAAAAAAAATATAATTTCATAAGTTATCTCAAATAAAATAAATAATGATCAAAATAATAGAGATCAAATCTATAAAATAAAAATATTGAAAGATGAAGAAATTAAAATAATAATAATTACTATTTCATAAATTATTTCAAATAAAATAAGTAACAATCAAAAGAATGAGGACCAAATTTGATAGATAAAAAATTTCAATTAAAAAATGATAATGAAAAAGCAAATAACAATTATAAAAATAAGGACCAAAATTAATATAAAAATTAAATTCTAAGGGATGAAATTGAAAAACAAATATTCAAAACAAAATATATATAGCAATCAAAAGTTTGAGGACCAAATTTGATATAATCAGCAAATAATATGACATTTCTAAATTTTTCACAACTTCCAGAAAGTGTTTTCCGCCCAAAATAAAAGAAAAACACTTTCCTGGAAACCAAACCAATTTTTTCTTTGACTAAAAAGTGTTTTCCGTTGACCGGAAAGTGTTTTCTGTTGACCAACTTTTCTAATGACAAACAAACACAGGAAAGTTTGGAAAGTGGTTTCCCGAAAACCACTTTCCGGGAAACAAACGCAGCATAAATTTATGTCACCTTCTAAGCCTAAAAAAGTTAGGTTTTGGGTTCTTAGATCTAAAAAACATATTTTAACTTGCTTTTACCTTAAAACATTTAAGAAAACATTTTGGACACCAATTAAGCTTATTTGTAACCCCAAAACACCATAAAATCGGTCCAAAAAAATAGATCAATTAAAAAAAATCTGATCTTGGATCTACTTTTTCCAACAAGGTAAAAGTTACACACCATCTCTATGAAACTCTACTCTTTATAAGGAACTTATTAACATTAAGATTGATTTTTTTTTTGGTTATTGGGATTTGAATAACCAAACATTTTCTCTCATTTCTCCTTTTCAGACGACTTTCCCTCTAATCTCTTAACACAAGAACCAAAATGCAAACAAAATAAAGTTTAAGATCTAAATATAAAATCCTCACATAATAGGGACTAATTATGTAGAAATATGAACCTTTAAGGACTAAACTGTGGTTTTCCACACCTCTCAAACAGTGAAGAAAATTTTTCTATTTTTTTCTAAATTTTGAACCTTGCTCTTTCAATCTTCTTAAAAAACAATGAATTAAATTTTCTTTAATAAAATTAATGGTTAATTAATAAAAGGAACACTCCCATAGCCCTTGCACATGCAATATAATACAAATAAAAATGAATTATGACACATATATTCATGCATACATCAAGTATAAATATGAAATTACAAAGAAATAAAGTTTGACGATAAAATAAGAACTAGAGGATAAAAAAAATGCCATCCATGGTGCAAAAATACAAAACCCAAAGTAAAATTGGATTATGTTTTGGTTTTTTTAATTTAACTTTTAATTTTAATTAGTGATATGTTGATCAGTTCACCAACATGGAAATCAATAAATTAATGTATTGACAATTGCACATTAATATATTAATTAATTTGATATATTATATTAACTAATGTTTTAATAAACTTGTATGATATGAGTTTGTTGATGTATTATAATCAGCCAAGAAGAAGAAAAAGAATGAACATTTAGGATAGCCTTGTCCCTTAATAAGCCTTGGCCCAAGTAAACATCCATGTCCACTAATTTATAGGCTTTGACCCAACAACAAACTAGCGTATTATTTAGACATCAACCCAACACCTAAGTATCTTGGAACTTAATCTCAATCCCATATGGTGTTATGAACTAGGAGACAAAAAGTTAGTGTTATGAACTATAAAAAGTTAGTATGGCTTCATAAGCATGTGTTCTCTAGCTACGCCTTGCTAGTATCACTCTACAACCTCTTATGTCTATAAATGTCCGAATTGCCAGTGCGACACCTACCTTTTTATCAATGACTATCACATACCTACCTATATCTTCAATGACTAACACCAATGGTAAGTACATTGCACACCCTATCCAATGCGATGTTTATACTTAATAACTCATTTTAGAGGTTGTCGCACTAGCGTGCGCGGCATGGCGGCGTCGAGATCGAAGAGTCACCAAATAGTTGTTTGGTTCAAGGTAACTAGGAGATCCATGTGAGCTGGTCTTATATGAAATTCTACGATAAGGGATTATTGTGGCTAGGAAAGATGTTAGCACCCCTAGCGCATCTTACATAAGGTAGGTTGCATTGTATGGTCTAGATGTGGCTTAAATATATTGATGGGTTCCTAACTGATGGTCCCTCTATGGCTTAAAACAAAGATTTACACTCATGAATAAAAATCCATGTAGGTGTCCTGATAGGGTTTACTCATCTTGGAAGGCGAAAAGGTTTTCCACAACTCATATATCATGGTGAATATCCATAATAATTATGAGAATTTTTTAGTCAACTCTTGGTATTGAAATATCAGTCTACTTGTAGGTCCAGTTTATATCAGAATGTTGACGATTAATTCTCAGAAGAAAATTTAGGGTTTTTGAAATATTGGTCAAGTTCTTATAGATTCAATAAACTGGTTATTAAATCCAAACAATACATGCAAAGATATTTTTTTTCAATTTTTTTGTATATAAAAATATGTTAAATCATACCATGTATTTTTTTAAACCAAAATATGATTTTTATTTTTTGAGAGACTTGGTCGTATGCACACCAAATAAAAAATATTTTTGTATTTTTTTTCAATGAGAAAAGTTTCTAGAAATTTTTTAGATTTTGACAAAAAAAAAGGTATTTTAATATCAAGTCAGCATCTTATAGTATAAGTTTACAGCCTCGATATTAAATACAATTACTGAAAAATCATGTAAAGGACTCACAAATAATTTTAAATTAGTCCTTGAAATTTTTTAGAATCTATTTGGAATTTATTTAGGGTCTGTTTGACAAAAACTCATTTTTATAAGATAGAACCTTTTGAGATTTCGACAAAAAGCAGGTATTTTAATACTAGATCGGCATCTTACAGTATAAGTCTACAACCTCGATATTAAATACAATTACTAAAAAAACATGTGAAGGACCCACAAATAATTTAAATTAGTCCTTGAAATTTTTTAGAATTTGTTTGGAATTTATTTGAGGACTATTTGGCAAAAACTCATTTTGATTCCAAACAAAACTGTCAAAATAGGCTTAAGGGTGTATTTGCTAAATATGTCATTAAGCCTAAACTTCTTTTATTAAAACAACGGAAAACCAAAGAAATATATAATGGACTTATTATCATAGGTGATCTGTTCTTTTTAAAATCTAAAAAAATGGCATATTCTCACGAGCGACCTAACCATTTTGTAAATTAAAAAAAATGGTCTATTTTCACAGGTGACCTTCCCTTTCAAATTCTAAAAAGAATTTTAGGAAACGTCCATGTTTGCCTGAAATTGGTCTATTTTCAAGGGAGACCTATCCATTTTGAAATTCAAAAGTTTTGGTCTATTTTCACGGGCAACGTCTATTTTTAAATTCCAAAAAGAATTTCAGCAAGCATTTTGAAATCAGTCTATTTTCACAGGCGACCTATCCATTTTGAAATTCAAAAGTTTAGATCTATTTTCACGGGCATCTTACCCTTTTTAAATTCCACAAAGAATTTTAGTAAGCCTTCATGTTTTCCTGAATCTGGTCTATTTTCATGGGCGACCTACCCTTTTCAAATTCCAAATATTAAGATCTACATCAGATCCTTTCAAAAACTTTCTAAAATAATTCTTTTTTTAAAATACCCTCAAATGATAAACTCTTAAAACGAATGCCTTGTCAAACAATCTTAGGTATCCACACCTTATGGGGGAGATGTCTTTGTCATTTCTCGACTTTCGCTCACCCATGCAGATTTGACCACCTTTCCTCTTGATTGGTGGATCCTGCACCAACTCTCTTTCAAATTTGAGGTTAGACCATATATAACGCATGTCTCCCCTTTTCTTCATAATCTTATATATATATATATATATATATATATATATATATATATATATATATATATATTTGTGGATTATAATTTATAAGGTGGTCTCTTTTGCAAGTTTATCCTCTCAGTTTACTCAAGCAATTCCATGCAAGTTAATTTCAAATCTTAAGTGTCGAGCGACCTTTATAGCCTTCTTCTTTTATGAGTATTTAAGTTGTGGAGAATGTTATCCTAATTGGGAATGAATTATGTCATTTTGATGATTTTTGTTTTCAGTTCAGTTGACATGAACTCCTGCATCTTAGCGATTTTTTTTAACTAGAACTTTGGTTTCATAGCTCAGTTAACCTTAAATCCCAATCTGGCGATTCCCTTTAACTAAAACCCAAACTTTTTATCTTCGGCTCGGCTTACCTGAGAACTCAATTTAGCGATCCCCTTTAACTAGAATTAAAATCTTTGTCTTCAACTCGGTAAATCTGAGATCCTAATCTGGCGATCCATTTAACCAGAACCAAAATCTTTGTCTTCTAGGAGTATTGTATTCTCATAGTTATTCTCATATGCAACTCTTTTCTAGAAGAGTTCTGTTATCTTTGCGACTCATGTTTTCAACTCAGTTGACCTAAAATCTCAATATGATGATTCCCTTTAACTAGAATTGTCCAAAGGCATCTTGATTGAATCCAAAACACTTTGATTGAAGGGTTGGCATCTGATACTTCCTGATCACGGGGTTTGAACATTTTGACATTCTTTGATTCCAAAGAACTGAGAAATTTCTGATGGCAGGATTTCTTTCCTCATCTTCCTGATTGCAGGGTTAGAACTAAGATCAATTGCTATCATTGCTCAAGGATTATTTTTCAATCAATTTCATTGTGGATTTTTCCTATAAAATTTCAAAAACATTTATGTAATGCTTAGGGGTTAGATGACATCCATGCATCCTTATCTGATTTGAAATATAGGCCCCCTCATTATTTATCAAGCCTGGCCAAGCCCCGAAGTATGGTGTTGCTTGCTTCATCACGAAGGAATTTAACAAATCATTCAACTTCTTGGATTATTTCAAAAATCATTTAGTTGTGTGCATTCTGCCAATAATTATCAAAAGGTTTTCTGGTGTCAACCTCATCTTAAATTACAAATTAGCCATAATGTTGCCCCTAGTTGAACCATATTCTTCAAGTATATATTATCATTAGCCTTTATGGAATTGTCAGGTCATCCATACATTCATCTCCTTGCTTTAGTAAAGGCTCATCATTGTATGTTTAGTGTTCATAGTAAATGGCTTTCAACCCGTCTAATCTTTTCAAACAACTCCTACACATTTTTAGCAACCATTACAAGTACTTGTATAGCCATAAAATTATCCTTCAATTGGGCCATACTTTCCTAATATGACAAAAGTTTCTAGATTCTTAAAGAAAACCATTATAATCATCATTTGCTAATGATTTTCAACATTTTTTTAACTGATATGACTAGGTTCATCTTTTTAGACCAAATCTATCTTTAGAGATTTTACCTAATTTCAAGGCTTTATAATCAACTAGACTCGATTGTTGAAGGAAATACATTATCATAATCAATGATTTTCTTTTTATCACCCACATCCATGCGGTGGAATACACTTTGAATTGATAGGCTTCAAAGTAGATTATCCCTGGTCAATCTAGGTACCGTGCATCTTTCCAACATTAATCCAAATATACCTATATGATAATATCTTTCAGGAGTGTAACCATATTTCAAATGATAAATCAAGCTTTTAGACATAAGGATGTCCCTCATGTGTAGCGTTACTCTCAATTGTTGCTGGAGTTCATTAAATCATAAATTGTTTTTTAGCAATATTGCCCTCAACTGATATAGTCATGCTCATTCTTTAATCTATCATCAAGAGACACTTGTCATAGACAAACATTAATCATAGTTTTAATGGATTTCACTAAATCATCATTTGATTATGTGTTTCTTTTCCCCCTAGCTGATCTAAATAATGTTTATTTTTATTTCAGGGTCCACTGCATTGCCCTCTGGTTGCTCAACATAAGAAGTGTCAATATCATTCTATCAACGGTTTTGCAAACTTGGTCAATGATCTTTTTTTTGTTTGAAAGTCTTTCTTGTTTGGGAATTAACTCGTAAATTTAAAGGATCATGTCCATTCATTTCTAATTGTTAAAATAAAATCAGAAAGATGTCATTTTTGAAAGTATTTTGAAAATTAAGCTTCTTTGGTCAAAGATCCAACACATACCATTCAATACATGCAGTCTTTTAATTATCTTCTATTTTGAAAATAGAAATTGATTCGTTATGAGATTAAAATAATCTGTTTAGCTATTATATATTTCTTTGTGTCAATTTTAATCTCTCATTTTAGGTATGTTATTTAATGGTACGTGACGAGGTGACATTTTGTTGATTCAATAGCAAGCGGCTCGAGTCAAGACTCGAGGATTTATCAAGAAATATTGTCTCTTTTGAGCATCCATTTTATCAGCATGCATAATTACCAATAGTCTAGTTTATAAAGCCATGACCCTTATGTTTAAAAACATTATTTATTGGTTCAAATCGCATACTTGATTAAAAAAGGTTTTTAATAGTACATAACGCAGACTATGGTTCATGATTATGAAAACAAGAGGAAATTTATAGGCTCAAAAGGTGTCTGAGGGTTTCAAAGACCTAGGATAACCATCAACTGTTCATTTCACTCGTTTTCTTTTACTATCTTTGTAATGACATATAACCATGCCATACATTTCATCGAAAAGTCTTGTTTCCTAAAACCGAACAGGAAACTCCATTTTCATTAATTATAATCAAGCAATGACATATAACCATGCTTCACCTTTTCTAAGGAATTTCCATTGATCAAAATCAAACACCATGCTTCACCTTTTAACAGGAATTTTCATCAATAAAAAACTTTCAATGTTATCAATCAAGGTCAAACATTGACATATAACCATATTGCTCTTTTCAATAGGAATTTTCACATCTTTCAATCAATGGTTCAAAAAGTTTCATTCTTATTTGTCATTGACATATAACTATGCCCCTTTTTATTTTTTTTGTCTCATGTTTCAATTGAAAAGAAGGGTTAAAGTTCAATGCCAATCATTAGCCTCATCATTTCCTTATTTTTCTTTCACTATCTTTGTAAAAGAATGGCATATAATCATGTCACACATTCTATTTTCACCTAAAAGATCAATATTCTCTTAACAGAGGCCATAAAACAACTTAAACTTCTCCTTTGATGGATAACCAATATAATCGTTTGAAGAAACTGGAGGCTTTATCACAGATACCAAAAGACATGTTCATAATTCAATATTTGTTTTCTTCTTATTTTTTTTACTTTTGCCCCCGACATCATCTTTTGACATTTATTGTGCCTTTCCTCAATTAGAACCTCTATTTCCCCTTTTAAATATAATAAGCATTTTCCTACCTTTAAACTTTTCATGACATTCCACCAATCATCAAAACTTGATTTGCCTTTAAGAGCGGACAATTTCTACTTTAAGCTTTCTTACTGCCTTTCTTAAAGTTTTCCTAGATGCTCTCTAATCTAGGATTTTTTTAACTTTTAGCCTTTTTCTCGATCATTGAGCTTTCATTCTTACCATTCCCTTTACCATTGATTCTACTATTGTCTTCATCTTTTCAACCAAAAATCCCTCACTTGCCCCTAATGTGGGATATGATCCAGGTCAGGGTTTCTTTTCGAAATAAAGATTCTATCAGGCTCAAATTGGGATTTGTAAGGAATATATATCTTAAGAATTGTGAAAGGAATAAACAAAGATGGCATTTTCTCATTTCAAGTAAGGTCAGTTAGAACCGATAAATTTTGACCTCATCCAGTGTAATAATCTAGACTTACAAAGAACCATGATTCGTGAGTGCATAACTATCGAATCCACTACAAGTCATTATGTATACTGCTAAAACTTAGCTGCATCATGTGTGGTTTAATTTCAAATATGAGCTCAAAATTATTTGGTCACCCTATATTGTTTGTCATGCTATTTTAACAAATGTTGAATGATTTATGCAATCAAAACACTTTTAATCTTTCAGAATCTTTTAATCATTTCATATGTTGTAGTTTGATTATAATATCATAGCCAAAAATAAAATGCTAAACATCTCTTGATTTCAGAACAATAAAAAAAAGAGAGGCATATTTCATTAAAAAGATGATTTAATCCCAAAACAAAGTGTTGAGTAGCAAAATTCCATAACAAAATTGTTGATAATGCAACACCCTAATTAGGTTAACTTCTCCAGCAATCACTTGTGTCTCATCATTGTTTATCAATCTTTATTATGCTCATGATAATCCAGTGACAATATGGTAGATGAAATTCTACTAGCATCCTCAACTTGCCTCTTACTCACTAACTTTTTAATACTTGAAATTTTGAAACTACTTACATCTCTCATCTAGATTATACCATATAGGGAATGCTGGTTTGGGGCGATTGTTCTTGAGGGTTTGGCAATTCCAATGTTGTGTCTTATTTTGCTCCTTCCTCAGTAATAAAAGTGGATTGAAATGGAAAGAATCCATGGAGTAAACCCTTCCCTAATCACAAGATATCAATGCTTCCGATCTTGAAGTTGAAAATTTCACATGAGGAAAATATTTTTCCATCAGCGTAATGTCAACATTACAAAAGGCTAAAGGACTTACATGAGGTTCTTTTTTCATTAAAACCCCTATGTTTATTGAATGACTTTTGTTCAATTGTCTTATGTTGTAGCTCTCCATAATCTATACTTTTATGAAATCACTCTCCTTATCAATGTAGCTCATGACAAGTTTTCCTTCGTATTCGACAAGCCTAATATCCTTGCAATCATTACCCTCAAAAGCTGGTGGAGGAAGTGGAAAAAAGCAATATCTCTCTCTTTTCACATCAAATAAAAATATATTTCTCTTCCAAGTATGCCAATGAAGTGAACCATCCACATATATTTTTGTCATACAATAAAGGGCTTCTTTTGTGGCCATTTTACCTCATCCAAAAGCTTCCACCTCTAAGTTTTTGAGATAAACAACTCGGCTCTAATGCAATGGTTCATATAGAATTCTTTATCATTTGAAACAAAGAAAACATGATATTCATTCATAATCATACTTTGTATAAAGGACCCAGAGACAATGTTGGTTATTTGGCTATGTAGCTTCGTGAAAGTAGATTCGTAAGTGAACTTGTTGTATTCCTTAGAAAGAAGCCTACATTTCTCCATAGTCTCCATTGATTAATACATTAATTATAGATGACATTTGATCATAGGTCATAAGCTGATTTCATGGTAAAGCAGAGGTTCTTGTTATCAGCTTAAAGAAAACCACAATGATGATTCTGGATTTGAAGTTGAGCAAATCTTTCTTAAGACTGTCAGACATTAGCAACTCTTGACTCTTTAGGGGAAAACTAGATTTAGGGGACCTATATTTTAACCTGTGAGCATGCATGTTAAATGTAATAACATGTTTTTATATGATGAATTAACCCTTTAAAGGGTGACATATAGTCGTTACTCTTGCATGATGAACAAGAATGAAAATTTTTGTCCAAACTTTACAATGAAAATTTCCTGAGTGACGGCCATTGTGTCACCCGTAAGTCCTAAACTCAAGATGCTACATAAAGGGCTTGCCTTAATACAAAACATGTGTAGGGAGTATACACCCTCGTGGTCTCTAAAAATGATCTCTTATTATCCCAATGATCACCCTCGTAGAGGTAATATGGGAGCTTAGTAGATAATGGAATGGCACATATATCAATCATTACCAATCCAAACACTCAGTAAAGAGTCGGATCGTTTCACGAACTTAAACCCTGATTGAAAGTAATAGGGTAAGTCGTTACTCACCCACCTAACCTGAAGTTTCCATGTGTGTGCATTCCAAAGCGATATATCACAAATAGACTAGTTATGCATGAAAAAATTCATCCATATCCAACGTACAAGTATAAGTAGGATAAAACATGCTAAAGCGTAAATAAGTAAGCTAAATGTGAAAATTTAAACGCATCAAATCACATAAACCATATAAAACACATAAAGCCTAGTTTAATATTGTCAAAACAGAAGGGTTCCTAATCGATGGTCCATCTATGACTTAATATAAAGATTTACACTCATGAATAAATCTAGTATTTTGAATTTATCATGGGCTCGTATACTTAAATAAATTCTCGTGGGAAAAAATCCATATAAATGCCCTGATAGGGTTCACCTATACTGGAAGGCGAAAGGGTTTTTCACAACTCGTGTATCATGATGAAAAATATTTCCAATTAAAATTGATGAGTATCTAAAATATTTTTGAGAATCTTCTAGTCAACTCCTGGTATTTAAATATCAGCTTACTGTGAAAATTTAAACGCATCAAATCACATAAACCATATAAAACACATAAAGCCTAGTTTAATACTGTCAAAACAGAAGGGTTCCTAATCGATGGTCCATGTATGACTTAATATAAAGATTTACACTCATGAATAAATCTAGTATTTTGAATTTATCATGGGTTCGTATACTTAAATAAATTCTCGTGGGAAAAAATCCATATAAATGCCCTAATAGGGTTCACCTATACTAGAAGGCGAAAGGGTTTTTCACAACTCGTGTATCATGATGAAAAATATTTCCAATTAAAATTGATGAGTATCTAAAATATTTTTGAGAATCTTCTAGTCAACTCCTGATATTTAAATATCAGCTTACTTCTAGGTCCAATATTTATATCAAAATATTAACCAATAATTCTCAGGAAAAAAAAATTAGGGTTTTTGAAATATTGACAAAGATCTCATGGATTCAATAAACGGGTTATTAAAACCAAAAAATACATGCAAAGATATTCTTTGAATTTTTATGTATATAAAAAACTACTAAATCATACCATGTGTTTTTTTTTTCAAAAAAACAATAACCAAAATATAATTTTTATTTTTTTGAGAGACTTGGTTGTATACGTACCATATAAAACACATTTTTTGTTTTTTTATAGAAATTCTAGAATTATTTGAGATTTTGATGAAAAATGAATATTTTAATACTAGGTCGGCATCTTATAGTATAAGTCTACATCCTGGATATTAAATAAAATTACTGAAAAAACATGCGAAGAATCCATAAATAATTTTAAATTAGTCCTTGAAATTTTTAGAATTTGTTTGGAATTTATTTGGAGTCTGTTTGACAAAAACTCATATTTTTTCAAAACAAAACTATCAAAACAGGCTTAATGATGTATTTACCAAACATGTTCTTAAGCTTAAATTCTGTTTATTAAAATAGTGAAAAACCAAACAAAGCCTTAGTCATTGAACTGACTGGGTTGACTTGAAATTTTTTGTTCAACCATAAATATAACAAAAAATCCTGGTTTGACCCAAAAAGCAACCCAAAACAAAACCAAAGCCAAAAAACCAGATTGCACACCAAAAAAATAAAAAACAAATTTTTTTTTAGCAAAACGGATCAAACACAAGGGAAAAGACAATGTTCTTCCCAGAAAAACGAAGAAAATTGCCCAGAAACCCAACAAAAACCCAATCATTGCCCAACATTGCCAAGCCCTAGAAATAGACAATATAAAACATTGGATTTTTAACATTTAATAAGACTCTTCATCATACCTATATCAAGTCTATTGAATGGTGAGAATAAAACTTGAAACTACAAGTTAAATAAATATATTTTTCTCATCAATTGACTAATCCGTGAACGAAGCAATGTATAGCTAGCATCACATATAGCTACCACACCTTCTCTTTTCTTTTTTATTTTTGTGAAAAATAGCTATAATGCTTAATTTTATTTCCTAGCAAAAAAAAGTATGCAAGTGTAAATGAATGTGCGATGAGATTATGGTTTCATAAATAAATATGATTTTGTAGTATAAAAGAGATAACAACTCTCATATTCGAGTCGTCCCTCAATTTGTTATTACCTCAATAAAAAAAAAGTGTCTAATATCCGTAAATATATCTGTCAACACATACCATGGCTACTTAATCATTTAAGTTTCAAGTAATTAAGTACTCTAAGTGTCTATGAAACAAGAATAATAAAGGCATAACTATCTAGGTGGTGGCCCAGTGGTAAGAGCTTGGGACCAAGAGGTTTGCTCCCTCTGTGGTCTCAGGTTCGAGCCCTGTGGTTGCTCATATGATGGCCACTGGAGGCTTACATGGTCGTTAACTTCAGGGCTCGTGGGATTAGTCGAGGTGCGCGCAAGCTGGCCCGGACACCCACGTTAAACTAAAAAAAGAATAATAAAGGCATGGTTAATATATAAACTTACGTGATCTGATCTAAATTGTTATCTACTCTCATCATCCTGATAATATACAATTTGAAATTTATCACCATATGTAGGGTAGTATAATATTATTAAGTTAAAATTCAGATAATCAGATGATATACAGTTGATTTTTGTTAAATATGGATCACAAGAAGATTTGGGTTCTCTCAAAATCACATAAGAAGGGATAAATTAGCCAATCAGCGCCCAACATATAATTAAATGCCGAAATAGCACAAGATGAAAATTTTTTTGGTGAAATAGCATAGTTTGAAGATATCATGGTTCAGAAAACACAACATTTGACAACTGATGTCGCAGTTCACAATCGCGACATTAATAAAATATTGTATTTCTAAACTATGATATTATTGAAATGTCGTGGTTCACAATCATTTTGAAAAACAGTTGAACATTTGATAAAATGGTTGAACTGACCGTTTTGGCTACATTAAGGTTTTTGATCATTTTCATGTTTTAAGCTTGAAAACATATATAAAATCATAGTTTTTGTTAATATAAAATTTTATTTACTTTATGATTTTAGAGAGTTAAAAGATTTATAATTTGATCAAAATTTAAACATAGTTTCCTCTATATAGGAACTATACTTAAAATTTTGTCCGGCTTAAAAAAAACTACAAAAAAACCATAATAACCGCCATCAACAAATTCCATCTAAACTCAACATATTCTCATATTCCATAATCAACAATATACATAAAAAATAAATATAAAATAATTCAACAATATATTATTCAAGTAATCCCAAAATATATAAACATAATTCATCTATCTATTTATGTCTACATCATCTACTAGATGATCCAGGCTCATCAGTAGCACGACCGGATCTAGCTCCCGCTCTTACCCAAGTGGCATCGACCTCTGCCATGGTATCATCAAGATTTAGCCTCTCTCTAAAGGATTCAAGTCTAGTGCGGCAAGCATTTAACTACCTGGACGTTATGGTGTAAACTTCACTTTCTTTGTCAGTACTATGAAGATAAGATGTGGCCTCTCGACCATCCCGTAGCAAGAAGCCAACCTAATATTAATAAAAACATTAATGTTAAAGTAAAAGACAAATACATAAACTCAACGGTTAACATATATTAATCATAAAAAGACTTTATTACTTACATGATGTTGAATCCGCTGAGCATATTGCTCGTACTACATATATCCAAGTAGAGGAACCTGCTCGGGATCTAGAGTAATGATATGTCATGTACCAAATCATATGCTCCTAGTCAATAATCATAGGATGCGTCTTTGTAAATATCTTATTCCTTTGTGCATCTCATTGTGCTACATAAGCACTATGCCAGCCTAAACAGTTGTAATAATCATTTTTACCCCTACGAGTAATGATGTGTAAAGCATCACTCATATTGATATTCCTCATACAAATACCACTTACATTCTGGTGCTTGCACACATTATAATTGAACAAATGTTGAGTTCTATCGCTAGACTCGGTACTCAACGAAGTGTGCAATGTACTACTATTTAACAACATTAATCAATTTATTTTTACTACCATATATTTGACCAACCTCAAAATTAGACTCTCATGGCATACGTTTATGACTAAGTGTCCAATCATGTGAAACAACAAAACTAGACCTAGAAGCATCTCCAAATTCAGGAACAAAAGGAATAATTTCATCATCAACATTATTATTATTATCATTATCATTATCAACATTATCAACATCATCTTCATTGTCACTAGGCTCAGAATAGTTAAATCTATGTTGATGAGCAAAAAATTGTTAAATATAATATCATCTATTATTTGCAGCAAATCATCCGACACAAACTATTTTTACCTCTACCATCTGAATTTGAAGGACTGGCAGAAGTTGGGACACACACAGATTTTGCTCAACTACTTACATACAATATCATCATGTTCAAACCATTTTAAATAAAATAATCAATCATTGTCTTAAAACTACCATCACACAGAATCGGTACTACTTACATACAATATCATCATGTTCAAACCATTTTAAATAAAAGAATCAATCATTGTCTTAAAACTACTATCACACAGAATCGGTACTACTTACATACAATATCATCATGTTTAAACCATTTTAAATAAATGAATCAATCATTGTCTTAAAACCACCATCACACAGAATCGGTACATAATAATATTGTTATTTACCAATTTGACACCTCCAAGTTATGTCAACATCAATATCATTATAATTTCACCCAAGTTCGTGACAAATGATTTCTTTTATTTTTCATACGACATACCTAAATTATCAGTTAACAACAAACTGCTCTTGTCTTGTATGTGATATTATTGTTCACTTCATGAACAATATTGTCACTGTAATGCATACCATAAATATGTTATTAGATATTATGTATAAAAAAAAATCAGATTCTAGTCAATTTAACATAATTATAACTAAATTGCATTACCTCAACCGTAATTGAAAAAATTCATAGCAAATTCAATTAAATTCTCAAAATTTAACGTTAAATCAAACTTAACAAAAAATGAACATAATTCATGATACATTATCAATTGATATTTTTAATGCTCAATTGCATTAATTCAAATACAAATTCATAGAAAATTAATTTAATTCCAAAAAAATGCTAAATTCATCAACTTATCAACAATTCAATGAAACTTGTAATTCGTCATAACTCAACCATGTTTATGCTCTATTGCACGAACATGTGTGCATATTTAAGTACTACATTATTAGTCAATTCCAACAATATACACAAAATC
>Ga0307513_10006659_pt1 | contig 15072 bp, 10 predicted proteins | sample 15_EM_MG_FD_202174 | JGI IMG/M metagenome (GOLD analysis project Ga0307513, IMG submission 202174) | Populus trichocarpa ectomycorrhiza microbial communities from riparian zone in the Pacific Northwest, United States - 15_EM | ecosystem: Host-associated > Plants > Roots > Unclassified | place... | reverse complement strand
TGTAGGTGACGGCGTGCTGTTCTACCACTCGTCGTGCCCCGAACCCGGGGTCGCCGGCTTGGCCACTGTCGCCAGCACGCCCTACCCCGACGACACGCAGTTCGACGCCAAGAGCCACTACTTCGACGCCAAGTCGACGAACGACAACCCGCGCTGGAGCCTGGTCGACGTGAAGCTGGATCGCAAGACGCGATTGCTGTCGCTGGCCGAGATGCGCGAAACGCCTGAATTGGCAAGCATGGTGGTGCTGAAACCAGGCAACCGGTTGTCGATCACGCCGGTGACTGCGGCCGAATGGATGGCCGTCGTCAAGCTGCTCTAGCAGCCGGCGTCAGTCAACTCGCTTCAAAGCGGATGCTGGCCAGCGTGACGTGGTTGCCGCCGCGCTTTTGTGCCTGCGACAGGGCCGTGTCAGCTGCGTGCAGCAATTCTTCTTGTGAATGGGCCGTGTGGGGAAAGCTCGCCACGCCCATCGACACCGTGAAGCCCAGATCCTGGCCATTCAGCATCACGATCTGCGTTGCGCATTGGCGGCGCAATCCTTCCATGCGAGCATGGGCCGTGGCCAGCCCGACGCCGGAGAGCAGCACCGCGAAATGATCTTCATCGAGGCGGCATGAGGCATCCATCGCACGCGTACCGCTGCGCAGGAGCCGGCCGAGCGCCTCCAGCACACGGGTTCGCGCTGCGGGCCCAGCGGCGCGTGCGGTTTCGCTGATCGGGTCCAGCGCGACCGAAACAAGAGCGAACTCGCGGTGTTCGCGTGAGGACAAATCGACTTCGCGCCGCAGTTGATCGTCGAAATGGCCTCGTTGATACAAGCCGGTCACGCTGTCGCGCAGGCCCTGGTCCTGCATGTCGCGGCGCAAAGCCTCGTTGGCCACTTGCTGTTCTTCGAGCTGGCGCAGGGCCAACTGCAACTGCGCTTCGCCATGGCGCTGGGCCGTGACGTCGATCCACACGCAGCACAGATAGCGCGCAGCACCGCCATCGGCAGCGGCCAGCGGCAAACGCGTGACGGTGAACTCGCGGCGAACGCCGCTTTGATCGATGCGGTGCTCGCTTACCTGCGGCACTGTCTGCACCATCGCCGAATGGTCAGCGGCGCGCAAGGCGGCGCAGGCCTCGGGTTCGAGCCAGTCTTCGTCGGTGAGGCCTTCGACAGGCCGCCCGAGCAGAGAGGCCATTCGCGGGTTGGCGTAGACGTAACGGCCGGTGGCGACCTCCTTGATCGCCAGCATGGCTTCAACCCGGTCCAGCAAGGTCAGCGCGACCACCCCAAGCGCCTCAGGCGCCAAGCCAAACGCGTGCAGCAACGCCTGCGACTGGTCGGCGCGCGCGGACAGAGCCTGCTGGATGGATTCCGTCATTCCTATGTCTCGTGTGTGTCCACAGGCTGCCGATTGACGGTGGGAGCCCCCGTGCCGATGCATTAATGCACCCGACAGGCCGCCTGCAAACCCCTAGGTTGATCATAGCGGCAGCGTTTTGTTCGCCCGACCGCCCACCTGATGTGCGGGGCGTGAAGATTCCGCACAAAACGCGGTCACATTCGCGCTGGCCGACGGTAATTTGGGCAGCTTCGCATGCATACGAACTTTCCTTGCACCGATCAGGCACAGGATTCGCTTGCCACCGCGGCAAACAATGAAATGCGCCCGCAAGTGGGGCGATGCCACCTGAGGATCCCACGTGTCTGGTTTCAAGAGCTTCCTGAAAACGGGGCACGCCCCCACCTTGTTCTCTGCTTTCCTGTATTTCTGTTTTTCCTGCTGCATCTGGGTTCTGAACGGCGCGATGGCGCCCTTTATCAGCGAGACCTTCCAGCTCTCTCCGGCGCAAAAAGGCCTGATGCTGTCGGTACCCATCATCGCGGGCGCGCTGATGCGGTTCCCCTTGGGTGTGCTGGCGCAGTACATCGGGCGCAAAAACGCCACACTGGTCGAGATGAGCCTCATCGCCGTGGCCATGATGTTCGGCTTCTTCTTCGTGAAAAGCTTCAACGACCTGCTGGCCATGGGCGTGCTGCTCGGCATTGCCGGAGCCAGCTTCGGAGTGGCGCTGTCGCTGGGTTCCGGCTCATTCCCTCCGCGCCACAAAGGACTGGCCATGGGCCTGGTGGGTGCGGGCAACGTCGGCACGGCCCTGTCGGTGCTGATCGCGCCGCCATTGGCACAGGCTTTCGGCTGGCAGGCGGTGTACGGCTTCGCCGCAGCGGCGATTGCGATCCCGATGCTGGTGATGATCTTCCTGGCCCAGGAACCGCCGGACCTCGACACCCATGCCACCCTCCGCGAGCACGTGGCCTGCCTGTTCGAGAAAGACGGCTGGGCCTTCAGCCTGATCTACGGCATCACTTTTGGCGGCTTCATCGGCTTGGCAACCTTCTTGCCCACCTACTATTTCGATCAGTTCCACGTGAGCAAGGTGCAGGCGGGCCAACTCACCATGCTGGCCGCTTTCATGGGCGCCACGGTGCGCGTGTTCGGCGGCTGGATCTCCGACCGCTGGGGTGGCATCAACACGCTGACCACCGTGCTGCTGACGGTGATGGTCTCGCTGCTGGCCTGCGGGTTGGCCGACAGCTCGCTGGCTGCGTCGACGCTGCTTTTCATGGTGTGCTTCGCCGCGCTGGGGGCCGGCAACGGCGCGCTGTTCCAGCTGGTGCCCCTGCGCTGGCCGCTCAGCACCGCGGTGGCCGGCTCGATGATCGGGGAGGTCGGCGCGCTCGGTGGTGGGCTGGTGCCCAATGCGATGGGTTTGTCCAAGCAGTACACCGGCAGCTACCTCTGGGGTTTTGTGCTGTTTGCCGTGCTTGCGTTGATCGTGCTCTTGATGATGCGCAAGATGCAGCTGCGATGGACGCGCACGTGGGCCGAAAAGGGTGGCCGGGCTCGGGTGCGGGCATAGCTAGCGCGGCAAGAACAAGAGCCAGTACATCAACAGCAGGTTGAAGAGCACCGACAAGGCGAGCCCGACCTTCCACAGCAAAGTCGGGTCGCGTGCCAGCAACGGGGTCGCAGGCTGCGCCGAGAGAGGCCGTGATGCGCCACGCTCGATGGCAAGCTGAAGCTCCTCGGCGGTCTCGAAGCGCTGTTTCTTGTCGAAAGCAATCGCTTTCAACACGATGTGATCGAGCCAGATCGGCACATCGGGCCGCACCCTCGAGGGCGGTTTGGGTTCGCGGCGATAGCGCGCCGTTTGATAGGGCTCGATGTCACCGAACGGCAGGTATCCGGTGAGCAGCTGGTACATCGTGACGCCCAAGGCGAACAGGTCGCTCTGCGCGTCCACGGGCTCATCGTCCCAGAGCTCCGGGTTCATGTAGCTGGGCGTGCCTGCATGCAAGCTGCACTGCTCTACGGGCTCGTTGCCGGAGACCGCCACACCGAGATCCAGCACTCGGAGCTGGCCGTCATCGCCCAAGTGCAAGTTGCTGGGCTTGACGTCGCGGTGAACCACCCCCAGCCGATGCAACTTGCCGATGGCTTCCGACGCCGCCAAGCTCCAGCTCACCACGTCTCGGACCGGAGGTCTGTGTCGGGCGGCCAGCCGATCCAGCGTCTGGCCAGCGTGCCAATCAAACAACAGGTAAAACGCGCTTGCGTTCTGCTGTTCATGGAGGCGCACGAAGCCTGCGTCGGCCCGCTCGCTCACACGCGAGCCCAGCCAGGCTTCATGCGCCAGCATGGCCAGCTCCTGCGGGTCGCTGGCGCGAGTCGGGCGCACCTGGTAGAGCAGGTGCACGTCGGTGTCGGCCACCAGCGCGGTGACCACGTGGCCATCGATCTCGTCACCCAGCTTCAACCGAGGTGGCATCGGCAGCACGCGGCTGCGGACCAGGGCATCTTCGAGGCGTGACCGCGCCAGGCCCAGCACCCGGACCACGAGCGCCGTGGCGTTGTCTTGCGAACCTTCCGACAGAGCAGCCTGCACGATTGCAGCACTGGCCTCTTGCGCGGAACCGCTGCGCAGCAAGCTCAGCATGCGATGCTGCGCGATCCGGGTGTGGACACCGTCGGAGACAAGCACAAAGGTGTCCCCCAAGTGCAGCTCGCCTTGCAGGTAGTCGACACGAACAGCGTCGTCCTGGCCCATCGCGCGGGTGAGCTGGCTGCGCAGGTCCGGATGGTCGATGCAGTGGTCTTGCGTCAGCCGCCGGCACTCGTTTCCGCGCACCAGATAGGCACGCGTATCACCTACATGCGCGATCGTCCAGGTTTGGCCACGCAAGGCCAAGGCCGTCAGCGTGCTCATTGCGGCACCGAGATGGCGCCGATTGTGTGCAGCCAGCCAGCTGTTCTGGGCGCCGATGATGCGATCCAGCACCACACTGGTGTCCCAGGTTGGCGGAGCGCCAAAGTAGTCCTGCAACAGCGAAACCACGCTGGTTTGCGCCGCCATGCGGCCCTCGCCTCCCCTCGACACACCATCGGCAATTGCCGCAATGAAGCCGAGCGATTCTTCATGCGCGGCGGGCCGCATGGCCGCAGCAAAGTCTTCGTTTTCGGGCCGGGGGCCGCAATCACTCGCGTGACCCAGATCGATGTCAAAGCTCATATTGGGTCAGGTTCGCACTCATGAGGGGCAACAGATGATTTGGTGGGAATCAAAGCAAGACGCTTGCCCGACAACAGTGCAAAAAGCACCAATTTGCAGCCGATCGCGCGCAACTCATTGGCACCTACCTTGCTACCTTTGAGGGCACCTGAAGTCAGAGATTGATGGGATTCGCCGAATGAAGAAGATGAAGCTGGTGATGGTCGGCAACGGCATGGCCGGGGTTCGCACCCTGGAAGAACTGTTGAAGATTTCACCCGATCTGTACGACATCACCGTGTTCGGTGCCGAGCCGCACCCCAACTACAACCGCATTCTGCTGTCACCCGTGCTGGCAGGCGAACAAACACTCGACGAGATCGTGCTCAACCCCTTGAGCTGGTACGAAGAAAACGGCGTCAAGCTGCACCTGGGCAAGAAGGTCGTCGACGTCGATCGCAACAAGCGTGTCGTCAAGGCGAGCGACGGCACCGAAGAGTCGTACGACCGGTTGCTCATCGCCACCGGCTCCAACCCGTTCATCCTTCCAGTGCCGGGCAAAGATCTCGAAGGCGTGATCGCCTACCGCGACATCGCCGACACCAACACGATGATCGACGCCGCTGCCAAATACAAGCATGCGGTTGTCATCGGCGGTGGCCTGCTCGGCCTGGAAGCCGCCAACGGCCTGATGCTGCGCGGCATGCAGGTGACCGTGGTGCACATCATGCCGTGGCTGATGGAGCGCCAGCTCGACGACACCGCCGGCAAGCTGCTGCAGAAGTCGCTCGAATCGCGTGGACTCAAGTTCATGATCGGCGCACAAACACAGCAGTTGATCGGCGACAAAGAAGCCGGCAAGAGCGGCCGCGTGATGGCCGTTCAGTTCAAAGACGGCACCGAAGTCCCCGCCGATCTGGTCGTGATGGCCGCGGGCATCCGTCCCAACACCGAGTTGGCCCTGAAGGTCGGTCTTCATTGCTTCAATGATGGAAGAGGTGGCATCGTCGTGAACGACACGATGCAGACCATCACCGACCCGCGCATCTACTCGGTCGGTGAGTGCGCAGCGCACCGCGGCATCGCCTACGGCCTGGTGGCCCCGCTGTTTGAGCAGGGCAAGGTGTGTGCCACGCACCTGGCCGAGTTCGGCATCGGCCGCTACCAGGGTTCGCAGACTTCGACCAAGCTCAAGGTCACCGGCATCGACCTGTTCTCTGCCGGTGACTTCATGGGCGGCGAAGGCTGCGAAGAAATCGTCATGAGCGACCCCTACGGCGGCGTTTACAAGAAGCTCGTGATCAAGGACGACAAGCTGATCGGTGCCTGCATGTACGGCGACACCGTCGACGGCAGTTGGTATTTCAAACTCCTTCGCGAAGGCCGGTCGATCAGCGACATCCGCGACAAGCTGATGTTCGGCGAATCCAACATCGGCGATGTCGGCCACGAGGGCCACAACAAGGCCGCTGCCATGGCCGACAGCGACGAAGTTTGCGGCTGCAACGGCGTCAACAAGGGCGCCATCTGCAAGGCCATCAAGGAAAAGGGCCTGTTCACGCTGGAAGAGGTGCGCAAGCACACCAAGGCGAGTGCATCCTGCGGCTCCTGCACGGGGTTGGTCGAGCAACTGCTGATGTTCACTGCCGGTGGTGACTATTCGGCCACGCCGAAAAAGAAAGCCATGTGCGGCTGCACCGACCGCAGCCACCAGGAAGTGCGCGACACCATCAAGGAGCAGAAGCTCCTGACCATCGACGCCACTTACAAGGCGCTGGAGTGGCGCACGCCCAACGGCTGCTCGAGCTGCCGGCCGGCCGTCAATTACTACCTCATCAGCACCTGGCCGAAAGAGGCCAAAGACGATCCGCAGTCGCGCTACATCAACGAGCGCAGCCACGCCAACATCCAGAAGGACGGCACGTACTCGGTCATCCCGCGCATGTGGGGCGGCGAAACCACGGCCGATGAGTTGCGCCGCATTGCCAACGCGGTCGACAAGTACAAGATTCCCACCGTGAAGGTCACGGGCGGTCAGCGCATCGACCTGCTGGGCGTGAAGAAGGAAGACCTCGTCAATGTCTGGAAAGACATCGGCATGCCCAGTGGCCATGCCTATGCCAAGGCGCTTCGCACGGTGAAGACCTGCGTGGGCAGTGAGTGGTGCCGCTTCGGTACACAAGACAGCACGCAGATGGGCAAGGACCTGGAGCGTGCGATGTGGCGCATGTACGCACCGCACAAGGTGAAGTTCGCCGTGAGCGGCTGCCCGCGCAACTGCGCCGAAGCCGGCATCAAGGACGTGGGCATCATCGGCGTCGATTCCGGCTGGGAGATGTACGTCGCCGGTAACGGCGGCATCAAGACCGAGGTGGCGCACTTCTTCGTCAAGCTCAAGACGGCCGAAGAAGTGCTTGAGTACACCGGCGCCTTCTGCCAGCTCTACCGCGAAGAAGGCTGGTACCTGGAGCGCACGGTGCACTACGTGAGCCGCGTGGGTCTCGACCACGTGAAGAAGAAGATCCTCGACGATGCCGCTGGCCGCAAGGCGCTGTGGGAGCGGCTTCAGTTCTCGCTCGATGGTGAGCCTGATCCGTGGTTCGAGTTCGACAAGGCTGCGGTCGACACGCGCCAGTTCAGCCCCCTCTCCGCTTGAATCCTCCCCTGAGCCCGCACCATGAGTGAATGGAAACCCATCTGCCTCGTCACCGACATCCCGATGCTCGGCTCGCGCCGGGTGGCGCGTGAGAAAGGTCCGCACGTCGCCATCTTCCGCAATAGCGAGAACAAGGTCTTCGCCCTGCTCGACCGTTGCCCGCACAAGGGCGGCCCGCTGAGCCAGGGCATCGTCTTCGGCGATAGCGTCGCCTGCCCGTTGCACAACTGGACCATCGGCCTGGATGACGGTTGCGCAAAAGGCGCCGACGAAGGCTGCACCCAGCCCTTCCAGATCAAGATCGACAACGGCACCGTGCATCTACACGCCGATGAACTGGCCACCCTAGCCATCCACGTGGCGCTGCCGAAAGCGGGGCCGGGCGCCTCGACCGGTGCGCTCGGCGACCGGACCTTCGAGGTGCAGGCGCCTCATAGCCCGTGAAGAGCCCTCGCCTGCCGGCAGCACCCACCCGCCACGGCCAACTTCAACCGTGACAGACACTCGCTCCACTTGCCCGTACTGCGGGGTCGGCTGCGGGGTGATCATCGAGTCGCAAGGTGACCAGATCACCGGCGTGCGCGGTGACCCGGATCACCCGGCCAACTTCGGCCGCCTGTGCACCAAGGGCAGCACGCTGCACCACACGGCGGCCAAGCCCATCACGCTGCAGGCTCGCCTGCTGAACCCGATGCACCGCTTCTCGCGGCAGAGCGCACCGCAAGCCGTGTCGTGGGATGCCGCGCTGGGCTTGGCCGTCGACAAGTTCAGCCAGATCATCACGAACCACGGCCCCGATGCGGTGGGCTTCTACATCTCGGGCCAGCTGCTGACCGAGGACTACTACGTCTTCAACAAGCTGGCCAAGGGCCTCATCGGCACCAACAACGTCGATACCAACTCGCGCCTGTGCATGAGCAGCGCGGTGGCCGGCTACAAGACGACGCTGGGCGCTGACGCACCGCCCGCCTGCTATGACGACCTGAACCACGCCAGCACGCTCTTCATCACCGGCTCGAACACGGCCTACGCCCACCCCATCCTCTACCGCCGCATCGAGGACGCCAAACGCGCCAACCCGGCAATGAGGATCATCGTGGCCGACCCGCGCCGCACCGAAACTGCCGAATCGGCCGACCTGCATCTGCCGATCCTGCCCGGCACCGACGTGGCGCTCTACCACGGCATGCTGCACGTGATGCTGTGGGAAGGCCTGACCGACGCCGCCTACATCGCCGCCCACACCCAAGGCTTCGAGGCATTGCGCAACCGCGTGCGCGACTACGCGCCGAAAGACGTGGCCAAGCTGTGCGGCATCAGCGAAGACGCTCTGCTGCAGGCCGCACGCTGGTTCGCTTGCAATGACGACAAGGCAAACGGCCGCACCTTGTCGCTCTACTGCCAGGGCCTGAACCAGAGCAGCAGCGGCACCGCCAAGAATGCAGCGCTGATCAACCTGCACCTGGCTACCGGCCAGATCGGCAAACCCGGTGCTGGGCCGTTCTCGCTCACCGGCCAGCCCAACGCGATGGGTGGGCGCGAGGTCGGTGGCATGGCCAATCTTCTGAGCGCCCACCGCGACCTGGCGAAACCCGAGCACCGTGCCGAGGTGGCTCAGCTTTGGGGTGTAGCCGACGTGCCTGCCACGCCGGGCAAGACGGCGGTCGAGATGTTCGAGGCGGTGGCAGACGGCCAGATTCGCGCGCTCTGGATCTCGTGTACCAACCCCGCCCAGTCGATGCCTGATCAAGCCATGGTGCGCCGTGCGCTCGACCGGGCAGAGTTCGTCGTCGTGCAAGAGGCTTTCGGCACCACCACCACCTGCGAATACGCCGACCTGCTGCTGCCCGCCACGACCTGGGGCGAGAAAGACGGCACGGTGACCAACAGCGAGCGCCGCATCAGCCGTGTGCGCCCGGCCATCGCCAGCCCGGGCGAGACCCGCCACGACTGGGCCGCTGTGGTCGATTTTGCGCATCGGCTCGAGAAGCGCCTGCGCCCCGGCTTGCCGACGCTCTTTCCCTATGACACTCCCGAATCGGTGTGGAACGAACACCGCGAGAGCACGCGCGGGCGCGACCTCGACATCACCGGCCTGAGCTATGCACAGCTCGACGTGGCTCCGGCGCAGTGGCCCTTTCCTCAAGGTTCCATCGCCGGTCGCGAGCGTCTCTACGAAGACGGTGTCTTCCCCACCGCAAATGGCCGAGCGCAATTTGCCGATGTGGCGTACGAGAAGGTTTCCGAACCGCGCGATGCGCGATACCCCGTCTCGCTCACCACCGGCCGCCTGCGCGACCAATGGCATGGCATGAGCCGCACCGGCACGGTGGGCCGCCTGTTCGGCCATGTGCCGGAACCCAGCATCGACATGAACCCGCAGGATCTCGCGCGCATGAAACTCGCCGAAGGCGATCTGGTGCACGTGACATCGCGCCGCGGCATGCTGGTGTTGCCGGTACAGGCCAGCGAACAGGTCGCCACCACCCAAGCCTTCATCGCGATGCACTGGGGCGAGGAATACGTGTCCGGCAGCACCGGCACCGGAGCGCGCATCGCCGGCGTGAACGCGCTGACGACGCCGGCCTTCTGCCCTCAGTCCAAACAACCTGAACTGAAGCACACGGCCGTCAAGGTGCTGAAAGCCGAACTGCCCTGGCGACTGCTCGGCGTGGCCTGGCTGCCTGACGACAAAGCCGTGCTGGCCCGCGAGCAGCTCAAGGCCATGATGAGCGCGTTTGCCTTTGCGAGCTGCGTGCCTTTCGGCCGCGAGCGCAGCGGCGTGCTGTTCCGCGCCGCGGCCTACGAAGCGGCGCCCGACGAGTTGGTGGCACGCATCGAAGGCGTGCTGGGCCTCGGCGGCGAAGAAGTGCTGCACTATGCCGACAAGCGCCGCGGCCAGCGCCGGACCATGCGGCTGGCGCAGGTCAATGACAAAACTCAGCTCGAAGGCTTCGTGCTGGCAGGCGATATCAGCGCAGAGGCGTGGATCAAACCCCTGCTGCAAGACGAGCTGCCCGCACAAACCTATGGCCGCCTGCTGCTGGTGCCTGGTGCACGCGCACCGGTCGCGGTGCAGGCGCGTGGCAAGCAGGTCTGCACCTGTTTCAACGTGGCTGAACCCGAGATCGCATCGACACTCCAGTCTTGCGACGGCACGCCTGAACAACAGCTGGCGCAGTTGCAGGCCACGTTGAAGTGCGGCACCAACTGCGGCTCGTGCATCCCCGAACTCAAGCGTCTGGTGCGCGCCCAGATGCGCGTGGCTTGACATCGAGAAACCCTTCTGTCGCGTCGCTCTTCCGCCATGAACACATGGCCCGGGAATTGCGATTCACACTCAGGGATTCAACATGAGCATCAGCCAATACATCAAGGAAATAGGCCGCGGCAAAGAAGGCGCGCGGTCGCTCAACAGCGAGCAAGCGCATGACCTGATGAGCCAGGTACTCGACGGGCAGGTCACCGATCTCGAACTCGGTGCCTTCGCGATGGCCATGCGCATCAAGGGCGAGACAGTGGAAGAAACCGCGGGCTTTCTTCAAGCAACCGTGGCCCGCTGCCAGCCCATAGCCACCGCGCAACCGGCCGTCGTGCTGCCTTCGTACAACGGCGCACGCAAGTTGCCCAACCTCACACCGCTGCTCGCCTTGCTGCTCGCGCAAGAAGACATACCGGTGCTGGTGCACGGCATGCCCGAAGACCCGGGTCGTGTGACGACCGCCGAAATCTTTCACGACCTGGGCCTGCCGATCGCGCGCGACAGTGACGATGTTCGCGCCGCGTGGCAGCGCCGCGAACCCGTCTACATCCGCACCGACGTGTTGTGCCCACCGCTCGCGCGACTGCTCGATGCGCGCTGGACCATCGGCCTGCGCAATTCAGGCCACACCATTGCCAAACTGCTCGACCCTTGCGCAGCCGGTAGCGCACTGCGCGTCGTGAACTTCACCCACCCCGAGTACGGCACCATGCTCGCCGAATTCCTGCAGTACACCATCGGCAATGCGATGCTGATGCGCGGGACCGAAGGCGAGCCAGTGGCCGACCCGCGGCGCCTGCCGAAGCTCGACGTGTTTATCGACGGCTTCTTGCGCACCGACCTCTCGGTGGCCGCTCACGATGGCGTGTTGCGCGAACTGCCGGTGCTGCCCCGCACCTTCGACGCGGCCACCACGGCGATGTACATCCAGTCCGTCGTCAGCGGCGAAAAGCCCGCCCCCGCGCCGTTGACGCAGCAGGTGGCCTGCCTTCGCGCGTCACTCGCCGCGCTGGCCCACGCTCATCCGCAGGAGAAGTCGGCATGACCCGCGGCCTGGCGGCCCGTGTCACCCTGGTGGGCGCCGGCCCGGGCGATCCTGAGCTGCTGACGATCAAGGCGGTGCGTGCCATCCGTTCCGCCACGGTGTTGCTGGTCGACGACCTGGTGGGCGAGGCGGTGCTGCGCTACGCACGGCGCTCCACGCGAATCGTTCAGGTCGGCAAGCGCGGTGGCTGCGCCAGCACGCCACAGGCCTTCATCGAGAAGCTGATGGCCGCCGAAGCGCTCAAAGGCGAACGCGTCGTGCGCCTCAAGGGCGGAGACCCGTTCGTCTTTGGCCGCGGCGGTGAAGAGGTGGAGCATCTGCGAGCCCTTGGCATCGAAGTCGACGTGGTGAACGGCATCACCTCGGGTCTCGCCGCCGTCACGTCATTGGGCGTGCCGCTGACGCACCGCGACCATGCGCACGGCGTGATCTTCATCACCGGCCATGCCAAGGAAAAAGACAGCTCGGTGGATTGGCCCACGCTCGCTGCCGCGGCTGCACAAGGCCTCACGCTGGTGATCTACATGGGCGTGTCGCAGGCAGGCCATCTGCAAGACGGCCTTCTTCACGGCCTGGGCCGCGCGACGCCCGTGGCGGTGGTGCAGCACGCGAGCCTGCCCGAGCAGCGGCATGCCGTCGGCACACTCGGCGATCTGACGGGCTTGATCGCGCGTGAAGGTTTGGGCAGCCCAGCCATCATCGTGGTCGGCGATGTGCTCAAAGGGTTGGCTTCTGTTTCAGTCGTTTCAGGGGCAGATCGAGCAGCCTGATTCCCCCGGTCCGGGCCGATAATCGGCCGAGCCAAAAAAAGGGGGGGAACGCTCGTGCTGGAACTCAACAAACTCAATCAGCTGACCGAGTCGCATGGCGCGCTCCGTCCAGGCCATGGCATGGTCACCGGCGTGATCGCGCTCTCGCTCGCGATCCTGTGCTTTCTGGGCGTGATCGCCTTTCACTTCCCCGAGTACCTCACGACGCCCGAATTGCGCAAGTCGTACAACGTCGACATCATCCGCAAGATCATGTTGGTGGCGTTGGCGCTGGCGGGCTCGCTGTCTCTGCTGAACATCATCCGCGGCCGGGTGCGCTGGCTGTCTGCGACGGCCTTCGTGCTGATCGGCCTCACGCTTGCGTTGGGCGGCCACAAGGTACCCGTCAACGACTTTGCCGACAACACGCCTTACATCGGCCTCGACTGGTTCATCCTCGATCTGCTGGGCTCCACGCTGATCTTCATCTTCGTCGAAAAGCTGTTCGCGCTGCGGCGCGACCAACCGGTGTTCCGCGCCGAGTGGCAGACCGACTTCCACCACTTCATCGTCAACCATATGGTGGTGGGCTTCATATTGCTGGCCACCAACCTGCTGGTGCACAAGCTCTTCGGCTGGGCTGCGAATGACGGCATTCGCGGCTGGGTGGCCGGGCTGAACTTCTGGGCGGCGCTGCTGCTGATCGTTCTGGTGGCCGACATGGTTCAGTACTGGACGCACCGGGGCTACCACGAGGTGCCGCTGCTGTGGCGCCTGCACGCCGTGCACCACAGCGTAAAGAGCATGGACTGGCTGGCGGGTTCGCGGCAGCACATCCTCGAGTTGCTCATCACCCGCACGCTGGTTCTGGCGCCAATCTATGTGCTGGGCTTCAGCAAGGAAGTGATCGACGCCTACATCGTGGTCGTCGGCTTCCAGGCGGTGTTCAACCACGCCAACGTGAGCGTGCGACTGGGGCCGCTGCGCTACATCATCGTCACGCCCAATTTCCATCACTGGCACCACTCGCAAGACGACGAAGCCATCGACAAGAACTACGCGGCGCACTTCGCGTTCATCGACCACCTGTTCGGCACCGCGGTGAAGTCTGACCGTCCGTGGCCGGCTCACTACGGTGTGGTAGGCGACTACGTGCCCAATGGCTTCTGGAAGCAGCTGAAGTTCCCGTTCACGTGGAAGGGTTGATGAGCCCCCCAGTCGCTTCGCTCCTGCCCCCGAGGGGCGCCACCCTTCGGCCCGGCAAAGCCGGATCCTTGGGCGTTGCTTGATCCTCGCCTCCATCCGTCGAGCGCAATGCAGTCCTTCGATGCGGTGGTGATCGGTGCCGGAGCCGCCGGCTTGTTTTGCGCCGGCATGGCGGGGCAATTGGGCCTCAAGGTGCTGCTGATCGACCACAGTGCCAAGGTGGCCGAGAAGATCCGCATCTCGGGCGGCGGCCGCTGCAACTTCACCAACCGCGAGGCGGGTCCCGCCAACTTTCTGTCGGCCAATCCGCATTTCTGCCGCTCGGCACTGGCCCGCTACACGCCGCAGGATTTCATCTCGCTGGTGCAGCGCCACCGCATCCCATGGCATGAGAAGCACAAGGGCCAGCTCTTCTGCGACGAGTCGGCCGAAGACATCATCGGCATGTTGCTGCGCGAATGCGAGCAAGGCAACGTGACCCGCTGGCAGCCCTGCGCGGTGCCCGCCATGCGGCACGTTGCGGATGGATTCGAGCTCGACACCGACCGTGGCAGCGTGCGCGCCCGTCGCGTCGTGATCGCCACCGGCGGTTTGTCGATTCCCAAGATCGGCGCCACCGACTTCGGCTACCGCATCGCCAAGCAGTTCGGCCACCACCTGATCGAGACACGGCCGGCGCTGGTGCCGCTGACCTTCGATGCAGCCGCGTGGGCGCCCTTTGCAGCGCTGGCGGGTCTATCCTTGCCCGTGGGTATCCGCACCGGTTCGCCCAAAGGCGGCGGCGGCTTCCTGGAGGATCTGCTGTTCACCCACCGCGGACTGAGCGGTCCGGCCGTGTTGCAGATTTCGAGCTTCTGGCGGCCGGGTACACCACTGCAGATCGATCTCGCGCCCGAGACCGATCTGGTTGATCACCTCGCGCGCAACAAGGTCGGTTCCAAACGCAAGCTGGGCAATGAACTGGCTTCTCTGTTGCCCGCCCGGCTCTCAGAAAGCTGGCTGAGCCGCCAACCCGGCTTGGGTGACCGGCTGCTGGCCGAAGCGCGCGATCGAGACTTGCAACAGCTCGCACAGGGCTTGAAGGCCTGGGAACTCACCCCGGCCGGCACCGAGGGCTACCGCAAGGCCGAAGTCACGGCTGGCGGCGTGGACACCCGGGAACTCAGCTCGCAATCAATGGAAAGCACCCGCGTTCCTGGCCTGCATTTCATTGGCGAAGTGGTCGATGTCACCGGCTGGCTTGGCGGTTACAACTTCCAGTGGGCCTGGGCAAGTGCTGCTGCCTGTGCTCGTGCAATGGCAGCCACTTCGAAGGCCCCTCAGAGCAGCCACTAACGTCTTGCTTGCGCCGGCTTGGGCGTCTGCTTATAATCGTCGTCTTTGCTGGCAAAACCCCGCGCTGCGATTCGTCCAAGCTCACCTGAGAAGTAAGGGCTGGATTCCGGAACCTCCACCCAGAGCTTCCTTGGCGAACACCGAGCGCATCAACTTCTGGATCTATGACTTCTATTCGCGTCAAAGAGAATGAGCCGTTCGACGTGGCTCTGCGCCGTTTCAAGCGCACGATTGAAAAGCTGGGCCTGCTGACCGACCTGCGCGCCCGTGAGTTCTACGA
>Ga0307513_10006658_pt1 | contig 15072 bp, 15 predicted proteins | sample 15_EM_MG_FD_202174 | JGI IMG/M metagenome (GOLD analysis project Ga0307513, IMG submission 202174) | Populus trichocarpa ectomycorrhiza microbial communities from riparian zone in the Pacific Northwest, United States - 15_EM | ecosystem: Host-associated > Plants > Roots > Unclassified | place... | reverse complement strand
CATAAGCGATGGAGTTCGCTCTATCCACTGCTTGATGGAGTCTAGTTGAGTCGCATTTCGGCGAGACTTGGAGCCACCCTATGACAATTGGCAACAGCCAAAGCCAGAGAGACCCTATGGATCCCACTCCTTGTCCGTTGGCATTGAGAGACTGAACGTCTTGTGAAAAGTAGTCGATGATAGTGAATACATACGCGATGATCACCCAGGCGATGGATGTGGCTGCAGATATGGACCAGGTATGCGGATACTCAAGCCAAACCACCAGTTCTTTCCACCACTCGTCGTTTTGTGGGAGCATGATAAGCGATGCGAGGAGCACGTCGTCTGTGTCGACTCGGAGGGCGGACTGCTGCAAGCTGCTCAATATCCGCACAGCACTGTTGACGTTTGGGTACCTGTAGTTCGAGAACAATCGGGCGATCCATCGTCCGTTGAGAACTGTCAAAGCGAGGGAATATGCTGCGAGGGTCGGAGATCCCAATGTAAGCAACATGCTCTCCAAATTTTCGAGCTTGTCATTTGCTCCGAATGGCAATTGGGAAATTAAGGCTAGCCAAGGAAGCAGCCACGAACTGAACTGTTGAGAGAATACCGCCCAATGAAAGGGCTCCTGACCAGCGCCACACTGCGATACGCATAAATCGTACGTTATGGCGGTCGCATTTGATATCGATGGAGAGAGGGGGTTGCCATGGTTGTCCGTTTTTCCGTCAATGGTCGTGTTGTTAATAGAGGCAAGACATTGGTCAAAGTTAACTGCGGAGGAGGTTGGGGTGAATCCAACAACGACGGCGACGGTGAATAGCTGAGCAAGTCCTGAAAGTTGTATGAGTGGGTAACCGCGACTAAAGGAAGATCGGAAATCACTTACGCATGACAATGCTCACTGGGATGATTCATTCTCGAGGACTCGAATCCGAGACTATATAGGAGGGATGACACTCTGTGTCGCAGTTTTGACAAGGACACACCATTCCTTGATTCTAGCTGTTACATGAGCCATGTCTATCACGTTTCATACTATAATTGGCGACTCACTTGTTGTAGGACAACGGTTTGACGCGCGCCAAACTGCGCTGTGCGTGCTATCAATAAAGCCCTTACGATAGCACCTTCACCCCGGGCCCCTCACGATTTAAATCCTCTCAAAGAAGGCTCGCTCTTGGGCGCTTAACGCTTTCCCTTAGTCTCTCGTAGACATACCACGATACAAGTGATTTTTTAAAATTTGTTGTTCGAATCACGTTGTATGTGGCTTTCCTTGGTCTCAGCCCGATGATTGGCCTCGTGGTGATAAAGGTTCAAGTACTATGATGATGATGTTGTTGTTGTTGCCATCGGGCATCACGGTCATAGTACGGCAAGAGAATCACCGTGCCATACCGAATGAAGGACGAAAGAAGTAAGGCTTGGGAACATAAATTTCTTTGAAGTGCGCCAGCAGAGGCGTGTTATTGACGAATAATATAAACCTCATTGACTAATACTACCATATTTCACAAGTCAGTGCCTCATAGAGGCAACTGATCCTCAATTTCCCATCAATATGGGGTCACATAATCGACCTCGAGTCCCTTCAGCAGAAATCGGATGCATGGAGGAATGAAGTCCTCCTTAGGACCGGGAACTCTGGCCTTTTAATATGTATTTGGGGATCTCGGTGGCGAAGGCAGGCAATATGCGAAGAAATACCGTTAAAAAACCACTGGACAAGGATCAAACGGGCTCACGTTAAATTCGACGTTTTGACACTGAAGACCGGCCTGGCAGTGACTGAAGCGCCCTGAGCCAAATCTAAGATCTTTCTCAATTGATTTCGAACAATATCTACTACCGTCCATTTGCTCATCGCAGGATTAGGACAGGGTGAGTGATAACTGTATGTGCCAAATACTTCACCGATCTCGGGTAGATTAAGAGTCGTATTGATTACGAAGGTCTCCCAGAGGAGGCCGCGGTGTAACTTTGCAATTGGGAGATCTTCCGCTGTTCTGCTCGTTGGAATATTAAATCAGAGCATATTAGTTATGAGTTAAGATACACACATCTGAAACTGAGTCGATTTGACGATCAGATTTCAATCGCGGGATTATACTATCCGTCTTTCACAGTCTTCTGTCAAGATCAGTCGTGAATAATCATTGAATAGGAGCCTTTTAAAATGAAAATGGAAATGTCGTCTATTCACTGAGTCAAAACGTTATAGATATCGGGACCACGCTAGCTAGGATTACCGGGCAGCACCTGGGGTCTCCCACTCCCACATATATATTCTCTCAGCGTATCTTCCCCCTCGTCATCTCGCCATATTACCTTCAAACCAGGAATCTCCTCCAACATCTTGGTATCCATGGGGATATGTGAGAACGTGGGGTACCATTCCGTGAGGTCGAATATCTCGATGGGCATTCCTAATCTTCGCCGCGAGGCCAGGAAATTCACGATTAAAGATGTACAGTCAGGGAACGAGTCAGGCTGCCATGTAAGTGTTTTGATTTGTGGAAAAGGGCGCCGTTGGCCATCGCCGTTGTGTAGATTAATGATGTGAATGAGAGCGTTTGTGGTTACCCAGAGTGTTTTGACACCAGAAGTATGTGCTGGTTCAAATGTTCCAAGTAAAAGCGGGAAAAGGGAGACCGGAACGGTGGTGACGCTCTGAATGGAGACCATGAAACCCTCTATATCTTCCACCTTGATGAAGTTGGAGTCAAATGAGAGTCGAAAGGACGTGGCACTTCGGTGGCAAAAGTAGTTGTTGGTAAATTTCGCGATGATGCGTTGGGCTGCAACAAGGTCTGTGGAGGTTATGCTCTGGATGTTGGTGAGATTGGTAGATAGCCGGAGAGAACAGCCAGGAGCTGGCTTAATGTGGTCAAGGAGTGCCAACGATACATCAAATGGGCATTCGACAACGAGAGTTGAAAGAGAGGGTATGATCACATAGTGGAGTGAGTCCTCTGGAAATGGACCTTTCCTCCCAAACCCAAATATGAGTCGCAATGTCTGGAGTGAACGCATTCGTGAACACGTTTCGAGGAGGATGCTCAACTTCAAATTGGATGCCGGATTGAGCGTCAAAGAAATGAGGTTAGAGGTCCACGAGGCTTCAAGATTCATGGGAAGACGATTTTGTTGGAAGTGGGCCAGCAGAGGCGCATGGTTGGCGAATAATATAAACCCCGGGGATAAGCAGATGTGCGGTAGTATATGGTATTCAAAATGAATCGAGAAAAATCTCAAATTTGGCGCAGGGCGTCCAAGGGTGCTCCATGCACTGTCAGACCATGAGTCGTAGATGTCAAAGCCATTGAACTCAACCTGAACCCATTTGATCCTTGTCTAGTGGTTTTTTAACAGTATTTCCAGGAATGTCTTCGCATGTTGCCTGCCTTTACCACCGATGTCCCCAAATATTGAAAGGTCAGAGTTCCCGGTCCTAAGGAGGACTTCGTTTCTCCACGCATCCGATTTCTGGTGAAGGGACTTGAGGTCGATTATGTTACCCCAGAATGATGGGGAGTTGATGATCAGCTGCCTCCAAGATGCACAGACTTGTGAGGTATGGCGGGCAGTCGTCAATGGACTAGGGTAGGGACTGCAGGTGCGGAATTCCTGAACGACCTCGGGTAGATCAAGAGTCCGAGTTGTGTTGATTGCGAAAATCTGCCAGAGGAGGTCGCGGTGTAACTTTGCGATTGGGGAATCTTCCATTGTTCTGCTCATGGGAATATAAAATCAGAGTGTATTAGCTATCTGTAAGATACTTACATCCGGGTTGGAACTGAGCAATTCGAGTTCAACGGACGCAGTCGATTTGGCTATCAGATTAAGGTTGGCGGATTTTATCCGTTGATCGATTGATCGATGTTAATAGTCTCCGGGTATAGCTTTCAAAGTCAGTCGAGAGTGATGTAATGAGCATCATTGCCTCCGTCCAGGCGAGCCTACAATAAGATGGGTACAGTAGGCGGGATCGCCACGGTTGAATTTTGAGTTTTGAAACTGACATCAGCGGTTCACCAGCCCTAACCCTAGGTTTTGTCCACATCACATGCCCTTATGCACGTGTCGCTCGACATTGCGCTTGCATCGCGCACAAATCGCGCATGCCCGCGTTGAGATATTGCTCACTGCATTTAAATCGATTTACGGTTAAATGCAAGCCTATCCAGTATTTTAGGTGTAATTCAGGCATAAATATCAAGAATTTCTATTTCGCCAGTGAAAACCTTTATGTAAATGAGGGGTTCAACACTCCAGGAGGGCATCCAAGAGGCTATTTTCACTATTTAAAATTCCCCTTCATCTCCGCATAATTGTAGCCTTAAGGGAGGCAGTTCCGGAACTTTTTTCAAAACTTAAATCAGGTGAGAATTGGCCCAGTTAGAACTCATTCACGTGGTGAGCAGTGTATACGAGTAGCAACACACTCCCCAAATCCGGTCAGCGACACATAGGGTAATAAAGCGACACATAAGGTGAATAACCGACACATTTGTGTGTTCCTCCATTTCAGTGTGTCGATTGTACATGTGTTCGACACATCCAGATGTGTCCGGCCAACATGACATAATTGATGCGTGTTGTCGCGCGCCTGCTCGCCTACTCGCCAAATTTGCGCCAATTGGTTACCACAGAGAGTCCAGGATTCATTGAGGCAGTTTAAAGGATATTTAGCACCCTAAAATATGGTATTTACTGTTCTGTGCGTGCTCTTCCGAGTCTTTATTGTCAAAAGAGTGAGCAGGATTCTATGTACTCTGGTAGTAATTGTGATATTCTGTGGACTTCGGTTCGAATTATTCAAGTTACATGGCACAATCACTTTTTTTGTCAAGTCTTTCTGTACTCAGGTAAATGGGAGTGTAACTTGTAATCCTTATCTACAAGATAAACTCGTATACATATACGAGAAGCTACATTTACTACATAGGAGGGCATAAGGACCGCTCCCCCTTGATAGCCCCTTGCCAGTCGAGAGTACTTACTTAGTTGGAGATCCCCGCCAACACCGTGGATGTCCAAGCCGCATGCCCCCTCCCCGATACCGAGTCCTCGTCATCTCCGCACCAGTAGTGAGCTGCGATGCTGTCGGCGCATGGTAGATCGCTGCCGCTCGTGTTGTGGTTCGGTTGTGTCCTGGTTTCCGCGTCCGGTTTCCCATTTATGGTTGGGCTGGGGTGTGAGTTTGCGTTTATGTTTGCATTCGGCTGTGGATATAGTACTTGTGGTCGCGGTTGCGAGCGTGGTGACTCGGCCTTGCTGTTGCTGTCGACATGGACCTGCTGGGGTGCTTGTGAGGCTACAGGTAACAGAATGGAAACGTACCTTGTATCTGTCCACCTAGCTCACTGTTATTAATGTGGGGTGGGCGCTGGGATGGGCAACGATGGTGGTGGTGATGAGGAAAAAGGCATGCGTGACGAGTGACATCAAATACATCATCACGCTCGTGAGCTACCAACTGCAGTGTGTCGCAACTTCTTGTGCGCGACTCACTTTGTGTGGATGTGTCGACCATCTATCCATGTGTCATTCTTCTCCTTTTGGGGAGTGTGACGCACTACGTATATCCTCCGTGGTGAGGTAGCAATGGAATTTTTGTATTGGACAAATAACATTTCATGTCATTCATCAGAAAAAACCCCATTTGCTGATTTGTGGAAATTAGTTTGAATCAGCCTTGGTAAGTAAGAAGCAAGCTAATTTCGACTAACCTACCGAAATCAGCTCAAGTCAGTGATAAATCAGCCAACAGTCAGCAGACTGGTCACTTATTAAATGCTTATTCTTGTTCATTATTCACTGATCCCTCACGAATACAACTGCATATGGAAATCCATGGGAATTGGCCCAAAAAATATATATTTAAGAAATATTTGAGTACAAAAGAGTGCACAGATAGTGTCGACAGACAAGTCGATGGCGACCGACTTTGTTGCCCTCACTTGGCCCTCACCACCCACTTTCCATCTGCTATTTCATCGTAGGCGATATCGTGTGCCCGTGTCTCTGGCGAATGTGTTTCCCAATGACACATCCACGAAATCTTCGCTGTTCGTCCTCGTTGACGTTGACGTTAACTTGTACGTAGGGCCGCCGGCGAGTTCTAGAATTCACAGTAAGCATCTCCTTGTCAGTCACGGTGTTGGGCTGGTGATGGGCACTTACTATATGCTCTAGGCAGCTTTATTCCTATTATGAGACATAAATTCACTTCCTCAATATTGTTCGTTCACGCTCATTGATACTGACGTGGACCAGGACCATCTCTGGTTTGCATATTCATTTGGAGAGCATCTGTCGTCGACATCACAGATCGCGTCATCAGCAGTTAGAAAGGTGGCAATGGCAGAGTCAACCACATTGACAGTTGTGGACGGAGCTGTGACAATGGCAAAGGAGGCAGCGGGTCATGGTGGTTGCAAAGGCAGCGGCGATGGAGGTGACAAAGCATTACAACTCCAGTAACGAGGTAAAAAAATGGTTGTGGAGAATGTAGGGCTGTGGCAATCACGCCGAGGGCATGAAGGATGTTGTGGGGGTGGTGGGCTCACGGCGACCAGTCGAGGTGGCGCCATATCATCGTCGAAGTCGGGTCAGTTGGATGTTGGGGTGGGCACCGAGAGGTGGGGGCGTGATGGAGCACGGTCAACGATGTCGTCGCAGGTGGACCTGGCCTCAGTCAGTGAGTTGCAGGTTGAATGGTGAAAAAGAGGGAAGTGAAACGAGTCGCGTAGACTCGTTTCGTGACGCACCTTGCAGGTCTCCCACAACCTGGATTTCCCCTCATGCTCTGTCTACACGCAGACCATTCGAGAATCCAATGTTGGCCCACAACTTTCAAGTTGGAGGGGGCGCACAACATGGTGCTGTTCGTTCGTGTTGGAAACCCCTCAACGCTGTTGCCCTCCTCGGTTCAGGTGATGACATGGCGCCTACATCCCTCAACAAGGGGAGGGGCGGCCGTTAGTCGTCGACTTGGGTGTTGCGTCGTTGCTGTCATCATTGTGCAGTGGGTCGCATGGTGGTTGTCATTGTCATTGTCACTCAGTGGTGCAGTGTTACTCAAAAAACCAGAGTGAGTTCACTTTGTATGATAGTAGTATTTTCAGTGAGGGACATACCTGGCTCATTGACGCGCTTTGTAAATCTCGCTCGTACGAAGGTGTCCACTGTCAATGATGAACATTGAACATTGATCGTTGAATTATTACAAGTTCGTTGAGACTCCGACATCACGTGGACATGTTGCATTCCGAACACGGAAGTTCTCGAACATTTTGTTTTCTTCCTCCCACCACCCTGCAAGAGAACCACCCATCGACCTACTGGTATGTATATATAAGCTTTCTGTACGAGTCCTCCACAGATCATCCCACACACACTGACAGTGGCCCCCTCGTCGCCTCATTTGTGGGATCGACCAACACCACCATTTATAATGGCAAGCCCATAATTTTGTGAGTAAATCCTCCTCGTAAATCGCTCCTTCAGATATCCAGTTACTGATCCACATGTTTCTTCAAAGGTTTGGATTTGACACCACCATGTTGACTCACCGAAGTCAATCTCTCCTCACCCTCACGTTCCATTGACAATAGCGCTAGTAAGCTGTTTTTTTTTTGTGCTCGTTCTTGTCTTCATGCGTGCTTATCATTGCTGTTCTAGATGTTCGAATCGCTGCCGTGTCCTGTGACGAAGAGAGTGAGTACCAGACTCTTCATTTCTTGCCACTGTGTTGATTCACCAAATTAGAAAACCCCTGCTCCTTGTCGATTTGCCGCCATGATAAGCTAGGGAATGGTTAACAGTAAGAATCCTCTTCTCGTCTTCTCGATCGTGGGTGATCTTCACTGACTATATTTCACGTAGCCCACATTGTCAATCGCCCTTTCGTTCGCTCACTCTCCAAAGCACAGAACGAGCCATGTTTGCAAATTCATTCGAGTAAGTCGGTTGCCACCTGTCATCGATATGAGATTGTTTGTTGATGTACCTTTGATATAGCCGTTCAATTCAACTGCGGCGATGAAGATGGGGAGGATGGACCTAACGAGGGGTAGGGGGATATTGTAAGTACCTGCTCATAACAGGCGTGTTGTTTTGGACTCACTATGTCTGTCATAGCCAACACCACCCTCCTCGCCTACATGTTTGCTCTGGCTAATGCTGCTCGCAAAAGCCCGCTCTCATACCCATCGCTGCTGGCGCCGTTTCTCCCTCTCGCAGTACACGTTGGTTGTGCTCAAACATCCCGCCTTCAATGCTCGTGGCTTTCTATCCCCATCCGATTGTTGGTAGGGTCGTTAAGTAATAGGTTGTGTCGAGAAATACTAGTTACAGAGTACATGGTGGTTGGTCACACCTGTTTGCCGGTTGGTGATAAGGTATTTCACTGGCGGTGTTGGATCAGGTTGGACTAGTATCTATTCTATTGTCATATCATATCATGCACCAATATATGCAGCTCTTTCAATGCATCCTCGATAGAATTCTGAGTGAAATATAAGATTTATTCTACTAAATCAGTCACTTTCTCTAAGCAGATAAGTGATGGATTAGTTTGAATAAGTTATGATCAGTGAAGAATCAGTGCCAATATTTAGGACACCTACCTTATTGGGCTGATTTGCCTTATGCGACTTACTTGCAACTTATTACAGCAGATTTTTTGCATACTCTGATATATTTCAGCTTATAACTGTAGATCAGCAAATGGGGTTTTTCCTGATGTTGACTCCGTCATCTTGTACTTCAATGTACAGTGTCAAGTCTCAAAGTTAGGACTTGAGATAACAAGACTTACCTGAGCCACCTTAACGGTTGGATGATCATGGTAAGTAAACTGTAAACTCTGCATCACTCAACCACAGGCATCTGACTCCTGAGATTCAAGTATGTCACTCTGACTCATTCTGGCTTCGAGCCTTCAACACAACCTGAGACTTGAGTATAAAACAAGTACACAAACCTCCGAGTCTTAGGAATTCTACCAATTTCAACAGCGTCTGGAGCAAAAAACCTGCAGACAGTGTGGTAATTTAGTTAACCTACGTATATAAGGGCTCGCCGCTTGCGGCCAGTGTTGTCATTAAGACTTAAGGGTTAAGATAAGTTAAGGGTTAAATACATGCTAAGGTTAAGCCTTAACATCAGCTGAAGGTTTTATTAACCCTTAATTAACCCTTAATAATGTATTAGTCAAAGTACATGACAGAACAACCAATGGCACGCACATCGTCGCACTTCGGGTTTTGTTGAAGAACGAACCAAGCAGAAAAACCATGACCCAACAGGTGTATCACAACTGCTTGCAGTCCCTTGGTATGCCAATCTGTTGGAAGATGATGCAGAAGTGAGTGCGAATGATGAAGAGCCAAACCCGGAACCATGATCAGGGCTAGTGAAGTCGCATGCAGGTTGGCAGAGAGAGATGGCAAAATGGGTGTGAGATGAGCAGGCGCAAAGTGATGATTCAGACAGCGATGACCTGGGAGATGCCACATCCATGTGCCAGTGCCGCTCAAAGTGGCTGCCCAGATCCTTGCATTGTTGTTTGGGAAGGAGAAGGAAGTAAGTACTGATGAGCAAAAAAGGCGAGCTCATTGACGTCAGGCATACACAGAGGAGGTGAGGTTGATGGAGTTGTTGATAGACGAGGAGCTGGATAAAGAAAGGATCCCAGATGATGGGGAATTAGAGGGCTCGGGCGAGGATTTTGATGGGTGACGGAATTCGGCTATTTTTAGCCGGTGTCTTAATAACCCCTTAGAATCAAGCCTTAACTTAAGGTTTTATTTAAGGGTTAAGGCTTCAGAACAAATTTGGGGGTTAATAACCCCTTAAATACCAACACTGCTTGTGGCAGGGAAACAGTCATGCGGAACAATGACGCGCACTCATGTCGTGTCGGGATAATACTTGGGTAAATTAGTAATATGTGAAATTACCTGACTAGTATATTTAATGCAGGATGCATCTAACATCAGGAAAGCTCCAACTGTTCCAGTCGTCTCGCGCCCAGTTGTATCCAGTTTCTGGCCAAGTACGCGGCCCAACTTGAACAATTGCATTGGAATTTGATATAGACAGTACTACAAGAGGTAACATGCGTATTATGTCGGGTAGAGTAGTGTAACAAGACGAGAGGCACCCTATCAGGGGTTGTAATTCAGCCATGGTTCACCAGGACTTAGTTGGGGATTCCCCTTTAAAATTTTTGACATCGTTTCATCAATTTATCGTGGTATAAGTGCAGATTGGCAACAGGAACCAGACCTGCCAGACATTCGTCACAATTCCATACCTCTGGAAATAAACCAGCAACAACTCAACTTGAACAAGCGCCCATCATAGGCGCGCAGCAATATCCCAAGCCTTCCTTGTATATCTCTGTCAGTGTGATTCATGAACATCATTTGAAGTTGAATTACCTTTGTTGTACAGATTCCCGACAACCTTGGATCACGGCTTATTGCAGGCACATCAATGTTGTGGTTACCATCTGGCATATGCTCAACCGTAAGTAAGTATGCTTAAGAAATTCTGACGTCCTTTAGTGGAAACCTCAATGCCAATTCAAAGCCTGTAAATGTGCTCTAGCTGGGCCAATTCTCATCCAATTTCAGTGTCAACGACAGTTCTGGAATCGTCTCCTTTAAGACTACAATTATGTGGCAATTGGAATTTGGAGGGTGTTTTAATGATGAGAGCAAGTGTTTTTGTATGCCCTTCTGGTCCCAGCAGCAGAAGTAGAATTTCTTAACATAAAGTTGTGATTATGCCCTATTTACCAGATAATCTCTCATTCAACCATAAATACAGGCAGACGGCGACTAACGGTGAGTAATACTCTAACCTAAAAGGCACACGCGTCGCGCGACAGGAGAGCGCGCGCATCACCTGATCCATTTTGTGGGCACATGATGTGAGCAGTGTTGGAAACCAAATCGAGGTGACCTTGGGAAAAGAAAGTAACAGGGGCTGGAATCGAACCAGCAACCTCCGACTATATACGCCGGTGCTCTAAACCATTGAGCTACCGAGTCGATAAGGTAGTGGCATATAGATATCCAACACACCCCCTTATGCCACTATCTATCCCACCTTGAGCTGCCCGGTTAGAGACGACGCACTCAAGCACACGGTTGCTGCTACCATGTTGGAAACCGATCTGAGGTGACCTTGGGAAAAGAAAGTGACAGGGGCTGGAATCGAACCAGCGACCTCCAACTATATATGCCGGTGCTCTAAACCATTGAGCTACTGAGTCGATAAGATAGTGGCTATAGATATCCAACACAACCCCTTATGCCACTATCTATCCCACCTTGAGCTGCCTGGTTAAAGACAACACACTCAAGAACATGGTTGCTGCTACCATGTTGGAAACCGTTCCGAGGTGACCTTGGGAAAAGAAAGTGACAGGGGCTGGAATCGAACCAACAACCTCCGACTATATACGCTGGTGCTCTAAACCATTGAGCTACCGAGTCATTAAGGTAGTGGCTTACAGATATCCAACAAGCAGAACCTAGGGTTAGGGCTGGAACCATTAGTTTTTGATTTCAAAATCGAAATTCAACCGTGGCGATCCCGCTGACTGTAGATGGGAGTATTGTCTATTTATTGAGGTAGATGGAAATTATAGGTCAGGTCTCCCACTCCCACATATGTGTTCTTTTGGTTGACCTTCCTCCTTGTGATCTTCTACCCATACCACCTTCAAACCAAGAATCTCGAACACCTTGATGTCCATCGGATTGGAACCCCCGATGGCCAGTTTCTGAGGTTTAATATTTCGATGGGCATTCCTGATTAAAGATATAATGTTACTCCTGCTTTCAGTGTCGCCACCGGAATGTCCCCATATAAGTGATTTTGAGGTATGCAAAAGAACACTGTTGGTCAACGCCATCGAGTAGATCGATGAAGTGAATGAGGCTGCTTGTGGATACATGTACAGCTAGATGGAGTGCCATTTTGACACTGGGAATATACTAGGAAAAGTAGTTGACGGGCAAATTTCGCGATGATATGCTGGGCTTCGACGAATTCAGTGGCATATTCACATACTAGTAGGGGGGTAAGCCCCATGGAGATGGACCATTCGTCCCAAACCTTGTGCCAACGAGGTGCAATGTCTGGCGTGAATGCATTCGTGGACAGGATTCAAGGAGGATGCTCAACGTCAACCTTGACACCGAACCAAGAGTCAAATAAATAAGGCTAGAGGTCCATGAGATGTCAAGATTCATGGGAACATGATTTTCTTCGAAGTGGACTAGCAGAGGCGCGCAGTTGGCGAATAATATAAACCCCGGGGATGAGCAGATGGATGGTAGTACATCGTATTCAAAATGAATCGAGAAAAATCCCATATTGGGTGCAGGGTGTGCAAGGGCACTTCCAGGCGCTGTCAGACCAGTCCGCAGTGTCAAAAATCGTCAAACCTAACCTGACCCCATTTGACCCTTGTCTGGTGGTTTTTTTTAACAGTATTTCTTAGCACGTTGCCTGCCTTCGCCACAGATATTGCCAAAGATTGAAAGGTCAGAGTTCCCGGTCCTACAGTGGACTTCCATTCCTCCACGCATCCAAGTTCTGCTGAAGGGACTCGAGGTCGATAATGTTACCCCAGATGGGAAATCGAGGATCAGTTGCCCCCAGGAGGCACATATTTGTGAGGTATGGCGGGAATTTGTCAGTAGACTAGGGCTAGGGCAGGTGTCAAAGATCTCAGGTAGATCAAGTGTTGGACTATAGTCCAGGTCAGGACATCTTTCATCTTTCACATCACGTGGCTCTGCATGTTCTTATAAACAACGCGTCGCCTCTCTTTCCTTTTCCTCAGTTGTCACTTCCTTTCTTTCCTGACACTGAGGATGTGAGTTTGCTCGTCGCTACCTTCATGTATACTGTAGCTAACTCCTCCCTAGCACGTCCTATTGCGTCTAGGTGAATACCATTATAGTTGTCACTTCCTTTCTTTCCTGACACTGAGGACCACGTCCTATCGCGTCTAGCCCCTCAGGTCTACAGTAGTGTTGTGCAGGCCCGGCTCGGCCTGCAAACCCTGGCTTTGGCTCAGCTTTCGACAGCTCAGGCTTCTCAAAATTGAAGCCTGAGCTGTTAACACGGCCTGGGGTCGGCTTGGGCTCGGCTTGGGCTTAGGCCGCGGCCTGGGTGATAGTTCATGAAATAAAAAACATGTATTCATTTATTTCGCACATAAAGCATACATTGAGAAGGAGGACAAGGAAGGAGGTGGGATCTCATCGCCTCGTCCTCGGCGCAAATTGTGAGGGTGTAGGGACAGCCCGCCTGCGGCCCACACTCCAAACGACAACCAACCCGCCTTCAACCTAACCAAGCCCATTTCGCACCACCCACATCCTAAACGACCGAAACGGGGTCGTTTTGCACCACCCACTCCAAACGACTTAAATGGGCTCGTTTCGTTGGGTTTGCAGCAGTGTATCAGTGGGCGACTTCACCTGCTCACCCTCAGCGTAATGTGCAGTCGTTTTGAGGTGGTGGTTGTGGATCCGGACATACGAGGGTTGCTCCTGGTGGACACCGCTGCTGGCATCGTCTCAGTCGTGAGTTTTTGTGGGCGATGACAGTTTCCATCGTGGGAGCTGGTAGTTTCGTCATCGTTAGTGTTCTTGTCATGGTCCTAGGCACTGGTTGACATACCTGTCGGCTCGCGAATGGGTGGCACAGCGAGGTGCCAGTGAGACTCTCGTCTCTCCACTGTCCTTGGTTTCTTCGCCTCCAATCTCGTCGTGGTGCTGGCGTTTTGCTATGGTGAGCTGGAGGTGGGGGTGTTGACATCGTCGTGCGTTGGTTTATCTGTGGTGGGTGCTCAGTGTGGTGGTAAGCTGTCAAGTGGGGCGTACTCAACTGAGCACTGATTCCCCTTTTCTCGTCGTGGTCATTGCGCAGTGCCTCTGCATCATTTTCCTTGGGTTTCGCAGTTCTCCTCGCCGTTGCCTACGTGGCGGTCATCCTGTTGGGTTTCCTGTGGGGTGGTTGGTAGTTAGTGAGCTTGTGGAATGGTAATGGCAGGATCCTCACCTGCGATATCCATCACCTGTGGAACAGTTGTCAGGTTGCGACTCAGCTTTAGTTGCGACATTTTGGAGAAGGTCAGGCTTACCGTGAGATTTTTTTTATCCCATGAAAGAAGTTAATTTCATAAAAAATAACTCGACTATACAGTTTATACTACACATATTTTAGTCACTTGGAGCCGCGGCTTGAGCCCAGGCTCACGGCTTCTTCATACTGAAGCCTGAGCCGTAGGCCCAACCAAGCCAGAGTTACAGCTTGGAGAGGGCTCGGCTAGCCGCGGCCCGCTAGGGTCGGCTTACGGCTTTGAAGCCGAGCCTGCACAACACTAGTCTACAGGTTATGAGCCCCGCCTAGACTATAGACTCGACACGGTGTCTCGGGGATTTTCCGACAACTCATTTTCTTTAGATCTTCAAGCCCACTTGGCCTTGCCAGTGCGCATACATTCAACTTTTTCCTGCCCGCTTTTTCGGATTCCGAGCGCGCATATACACATAGCCCATGTACCGGACTCCTCCTCACAACGAGCAGGCCGAATGGGGGGGCTCGACGTACCCGCCGCAATCTCCATTGATGTCCTCGATTGGCGATTACCCTCAGCAAACACTCATCGGATGACAAGGACCCGATGGCAACCAGCTGTCCGGTATGAATCCTTCGTCCCAGGTCCCTTTTTTGGCTTCGTATTCCGATGATTTGTTCAACCCCACCCTTAGGGGACCTTCAGTTCCAAATTTTTCATTACCAGATGTTCATTTTTCCCAACATTCCGATGCATATATTCAGCCTTCTAATACTTTTCCTCGTGCACAAACCTTTCGCCCAGACGTTCCACCCCATTTTTCTCACAATTTCTCGGTTAATTCTCCATCACGACCCGAAACACATGCTCGACCTGCAACAGCTCCCCCAGCTCCTTTTTCTCCACTACCTTTTCATAATATTACAAGTTTTCCCATTCCGGTTTTTAATCCATTATCGATTCAACTG
>Ga0307513_10006657_pt1 | contig 15073 bp, 20 predicted proteins | sample 15_EM_MG_FD_202174 | JGI IMG/M metagenome (GOLD analysis project Ga0307513, IMG submission 202174) | Populus trichocarpa ectomycorrhiza microbial communities from riparian zone in the Pacific Northwest, United States - 15_EM | ecosystem: Host-associated > Plants > Roots > Unclassified | place... | reverse complement strand
GGGGGTAACGACCGGTGTACCGATGTTGAAGCTTTGTCGGGATCTGCCGTTTGCTCCACAGGAGCTGTAGGTGCGCCGTCTATAGCCATAGCATCTTCGGCCTTGACTCGAGCCGCCTCTGCCGCAGCGACAGATTTCTTGTATTTGTCAACGATGCTTTTTATCTGTGCATCAACTTGCTCAATCGGACGTACGTACTCATCCACATCAGGAAGTCTACAAAAATTTCAGGTGAGAGCAAGCACATAAGAGATACAGTCAGTAGCGACTTACTCTGCCTGATTCTGCAACGCGTCGAGTGAGTAATAACCGTCCTCCCATATTGTGGTGAGCGATGCATTCCCAAGGCGATGTTCCCAATTTTCGAGTCTCCGGAGCAATTGAGCACGGTTGAACCGCGAATCTCTGATGACTTTAGAAGCAGTTGGGAGTTTCTCGAATGCGGGGCAGCCTTTCGCCTTCCAGTCTACCTAATGACCGACCGGGACCAGTCACCACTTGTTCAGAAAACGAGGGAACAAAGCGCACCCAGTTCTTTTCCCTCTCTAAAATCAAAGCCACCATATCTTGGAAGGCTCTCCCATCAATCCCGACCCCTTCGCCTTTTGTTGTGCTAGAAGTCGAAGTCGCAATTCCAGTAAAGCGCATCTCCATAATACACTTCCGTTCCTTCTCTAGCACCCAGCCTTCCTCCTCTCCCTCATTGAGCGTGAAGGTCCCACCTCCAATCTGCAAACTTTTATTCGCACCCGCGCACCAAGCAGCCTTCTGATCTTTAGTGTAGGTTTTCAGGTGATGCAGAGTGATAAGGAGTTGGAAGAGGAATTGGCGTCGGAAGTTAGGGTCAGAGAGTTCGAGGTCGAGCAAGTCGGGGGAGGTGAGATACTTGATAAAAGTCATTTGAGACGACGCCAATTTCGAGGGACCATCTACTTTGGCGACTTGTCGCTGAGAGGCATCGGACTCCAGGTCTGCAACCCGCCTGTAGAGACTGTCGAGTTTATCGCGTGCGGCTTGGGAAAGGCCATCTAGTCTGGGCTTCTTTTCGACTGATATCATCTCTTCATCCTCACCCTCATCGCCTCGCTTCCGTTTTGCTCCGCTATTTGCTGTCGACTTCGCATTCGTCGCATTGTCCTTATTCCCACCGGCCATTTGTCGATCCTTTTTGCTTGCCTCCTGAAGGACAGGGAGAACAATATCGACTGCTTTCATGAACGCTTTGAGGGTCCCCGGTTCGGCGAAGACGAAAGGTCGAGAGAACGGATATTGAAGCCACCAGAAAGCATTGAAGAGAACTGGGAATAACTTCAGTAAGAGTACCACTAAGGCACCATCATAGGGTGGCACCAACATTGTCGCCTTTCCGCTGCGGTCTGGGGAACAACATCCAGTGCCATCTTGTCGTCTTCCTCCTTTTTAGAACTTGCTGCGCTATCTGCAGCCAGTAGAGCCGCCTTCCATTCCATATAGGACGGTGGTCCTGACCAAGGGTCCCCATAGAATCCACGAAGATTGACAGCACTCCTTTCACTCAAAGGAAAGAGGCCACTGATGAAGAATTGTACACGAGCAGAAAGGCCACTCTTGGTAGACTTCGAGACTCGCTTGAGAAGATCGTTGAGACCACGTAGCAAGGCGAGGTTCCTCATCGAGTTGCTCCGGTCAGGGTCCTTATTCTTGGGGACCAGACGCTGGGCCTTCCCCTCAATCCACGTGAATACTTTAAAGCAGTGTTCGATCGTCAAAGTGTTGAGGGTTTCGCGAATCATCCTAGTCGGGAGTTCCAAATGGAAACCACCAGCTACGGTTTTCATGAGCTTCGCTGAGTTGTGTAAAGTACAAGCAAAAGGTATACCAATATCTGCGAAGTGGAGAGAGAATTCGAATATTTTCTCGAGGTAGTCGAAGAAAGCCTGTTCATTTTGTTGGACAGCCGCCGACTCGGTAGCCTAGGGTCGTGTCAGGGCGATGGAAGAGCGTCTGGATTGGCTGTTACTGACAAGATGCATGAGGAGATGCGCGTGTATGGCGTGTTCCCAGAACTTGTACGGCGTTGTCCAAAGCGCTTTCAAGTCCGGCGCCACCTCCTGCTCCTTCTTCGCATCTTTCTTGTCTCTGGTTTGTGAGTCGGGCTCCTTTACTGTCCTTGGTGGGAGTTCACCGTATTCAGCGGCGGGCCACTCTTTCCAACAGCGCTCCAGAAGGTCGCGCACGGAGGCAGAAAATGCCTTATCGCGTGCAGTTTCTAGTGTTATCGATTGTAGAAATCCCGCGAGGTGTGGTTCAAATGAAAACACATCCTTCATTGCTGGCGTGGGGTTCCAAAGTTGATTATAAAGGCAACTCTTCCCGTTTGTCTGGCCACACATCATTACATACCTCAATAATTATTCGCTAATCTCTTATGACTCAAACGGGGCTGTGCAATAGTGTTTTGTTCGCCTGAAACCCTCTCTTTGGATTCCTACAACGATGGCCCCGAAATCTAACGGCCGACCAGAAGCCAACGTTGCCATTCCAAGTGATTCCTTGAGGCCTGAAGGACGACCTCAGACCGATGGAAAAACCACAAATTCGGAGGCGTCTGGGATAGATACAGCCAAACTGACGAATCTGATGGAGTCAGTCCAGGCCTCGACACAAACAATGGTATTCGATGAGGAACACTCTGAGAAGGAGTTGGAGGAGTTGTTGAGGCAAATGGACGAGGCGAGTGTACTGGCAGATGGCATCGAAGGCAGGGTGGATGCACTTCTAGCGGGCTTGGAGAGTATGCTTGGCAGCCTCGATGCAAGTGGCGACAAGGAAGAAGATACGCACAACTCATCTCATAATTCATCCGCCAATGGACGCGAAGCCGCGCCCTCATCGTCTGATTGTCCGGACCGCCAAGCTGGTGGATGAGGCGAAGGTCAGTCATCTGCTCTTCCGGTCACACTATCTAATCCATCGTCAAAGATTCTTACTATTGTCCTATACATTGCGAACAGTGTACTTCTCTACTTCCAATACCCCTGAACCTCCCTCCCACTGGCCGTCGGACCATGTTCAGTTTGCACGCACAAATTGCGCCCCTTCACGCTGGCTAACCGACTTATTAATTGTCCTGTCAATTCTTTGAGGCTGTAAAACACGTGTTGTGGGAGCTTCCCTTTGAGGTCGGTTTAGGATGAAAGCTCCGCAGACCCCACCTGGCTCTCACCTCTTCGCTGCTCTCTCGCCCTTCCGCTCCTTCGTACTGACCGCCCTTCACACTCAACATGTTTGGTTTATCCGATCGCGTCCATCATATACGACAGGTTGGTGGCGTTGCTACGCACATCCGGAGTGGAGCGTCGACTGAGCAGTATTCATGCAGGTCTCCTATGGTTCTACTAATGTTACCTGCAAGACGGATTACGGTGCCGTACGTATTCTCGAAGAAGTACGAGTCCTTTAGTTGACAGAGGAATTATCTTTGTGCAAATTTTAGTTGAACAACAGTCTAGAGCAAAATCCTTGTTTGGTGTATGCATGGATGGTTGGTTCTTGCGCCTCTGGTATGCCACATTCTCTCTATTGTGAACTCAATAGACGTCACACCTCATTCACAACCTGTGACAGTATTTGTCCAAATCGATACCCTCAAGAACTCGACGACATACGCACCTCCATCCTCAGACTCTTCTCTGGGCTTACTCACAGCTTCCAACTGCACCTGCGGCCGGGTGCCGTACAATTTGTTGAACGCATGCGCTGTGTGCCAAGGCGGCGCTACTGTGGCGTGAGGTCCCTCCCCCGTGTGCAATTAGAGTTGGTGCCCATAAGTCTCGTTCCTTCAGGTTCTCCGATTGGCGCTCTGGGTGTAGTGATCCCCAGGTGACCGCATACAAGTATGTAAATGTTTGCGCCGATGGATCGACAATGAACCATTCATTCAGCTTTACCGCCCATATCCCACTCGGTTCCGCTCTGCCTCACTGGGCGATTCAAGATGGTGTCGATACTTTCGACATGTCGAAAGCGCTCACAGATGCACAAGCCAATTCAACCGCTGAATTCCTTCCTATCTCCATTACAAATTTTCCATCAGCGTCCCAAACCCAGGGTCCGTGCATATTTCCACAAAATCGGGGACACAGCTGACTTTGAACTTGCAGCTGTGTCACCTTCGGCGACACCAAGTCCTATATCCCAGGGAGATACCAATGGCTTGAGCCTTCTCACTGGGTCAGTCATACTAGCTATGATCTGCGCGATATTTGCAGGTGTGGTCCTCGCCGTATTTTTGTTCTACCGGCGCAGAATATTGCACTATGGGAGAGAGAAGGTGGATAAGAGTGTTGAAAAAGAACGGCAAATGTCCCTGGTCTTGACTCTACAACCAAGTGAGTCTCGGCCAATTTTACAGCCGAATATTGATGCAAATAAAACTCCAGTCATGTTTGCTTCAGTATTTGTAATTGGGATCACCACGGTGAGTGTTTCGACACCCCGCATCAACTATGACTTATACCGTATGCTCCAGACGGCCCTGTCTACTTGGATCTGCATCGCCACGTTTGCTAATGACAGTTCTATATCACCCTTCAACAAGAACGTTACCATTTTGCTTGCGTACGTATAATCATAGTATGGTCCCTTGGCCCCCTCATGTTATTTTCACCAGGGTCGCCGCATGGTATACAGTGATCTCAGCATCCTACTTTCTCCTCTCGTTCCAGCGCACCCAAGCAGATGATGCCTTCAATTACTACCAGCGCCACGGCAGTCTCCGTCCTCAATCAATGATCGACCTCCCAGTCCGCACACATCCGTCCCGGCTCGCGCATACGCTATGGGCTGTCCCAACTTGGATCTTTTGGACCGTCTCCGCTGCCTTGTTCGTTTCTCTTCCTGCACATAGAGAGGGATGTGAGATGCATTGCACCCAAGTCCAGGCTTTGGATGTGTTTGCGTTGATTGAAACGTAAGTTGTTCTCTTTTGTATAGAAGGAACTGATACGATCGCTTAAAATAGGGTGTTATTGACGATCATATTGCTTTTCGTGACAATTACTGGTATCGCATCCATTCGCAGGAGAAGAGCTAGGCGGAATAGGCGAAACAGGCGTTCTGAGAGGAGGCATTACCGTTGATAAAGCCAGCTTGTATCAATATTGGCACTGTTGGAACCACGTAATGGGACACTTTCTGTTGTTGAGATCCCTTTAGCAAGTCCGGCAAACTGGATTTGGTTGCGACGATTCAGGGTGACAGAGTTCAGGTCATCTCCTGAAATGGTGCGCAGACCGCGGCGAACGAAGGGACAAACGTAAACGTGTATTTAGGTAAGGGGTGGACGCATGCTGTGTGTAGAACCAGAGCTATTTCTTATTTAAAAAAAGCGATTTCGGAAAGGATTTGCTACTGCTTAGAGGAGGCCCAGTGAGGGTAAAGAGCAGAATGGCAACGACTGGTGACCTGGAATGACCCCGAATCAGTATCGCACCACCCAACAGGACAGAATACACGCACAGGTCCTTGGCGATGGTTAATACACCAAGGGGCCGTCGACCACCGTGCACGGTGAGCTGAATCGCGCGATGAACCAAGCGAACAACTCGGGCACTATGACAAGAAATAACACCAGATCGTACAGGCAGTTGGTGACCTTCTTGATCGTAATCACAATCAGTTTGGTGCACTCCTTATGCCTCGGCGTGAAGGGCTCCTTGCTGCCAGGCTTCATGGTCGCCGTGGCGTCGTGGAATTTCGTATAAATGAGGCAAGCATCGGCCAACTACCACTCATCCCACTGGCAGCTCATTTGGATATACCAAAAGACCTGGAATTGGCTACTGATACCTCAGTGATGTCATTATCTGTTATGTTTACCCACTATTTGCTGTTCGGATATTCTGTCCACTCTATCCAGGAGCGGTAAGGTAGCCACAGTAGTTCACGCTGTGCAGGTTGTCCTAAGAACGAAACATTCCCGACATAGGATATACAAGCGCCTACTAAAGGGAGCCCAAGGTTGGGCGAGCCGGTACTATCTTCCTCAGAACACTGTTTCTCAACGGGGATTAGGTTTTCATGTCCTCCTCTCTCGTAAACTCCTCGAAACTGCAGCCAAGTTTATCCGTCAACTCCAAGTTGAAAGATCGATGACGATCGACGAGCAATCGTGGCCCACGGTCATTGGAAAGCCTGGCCCTGATGTCTCTCCAAGCTACTGAAGCGACTTTGAACCGCACTATGTGGTCGAAACTGCCGTGGTCAATGCGTGTTGACTGGAGTAGGGAGACGGGATCACTTGAATCAGAGCTGAAGAGATGTACCTCTGCAAGAGGGTGGTCGATGGGTACTGGGTCATTGACAATGAACGGCATGTCGCGAATGAATAAAATTTGGAGAGCCGGGAAGTTCTCGAAGAGGCTCATGCCGGTTTGCCTTGGCATCGGGATTCTGCTATAACTAGCCTCTAGATAAATAATAGATAGTGCCTCGACCTTGGTGGCGATGGGGCGGAAGATACCGAGTTTGAATCCCTGACCGTGGTGGCCAGCACGTACTGCTAGCATCCGCAAAGCTGGGAGGGACCAGCGTGTTAAATCTAGTAGTTCTTCATCCTGGAGACCTTGCCACATCTCCATTATCAAAATTTCGAGCTTTGGTAGGACGAGCGGTTTGATGGGCCAGCTGATAACCCCGAGCTCCAAAGAGACGAGATTAATGAACCCTATAGAAATCTGACTAGATAGAGAGTGTGGGTTTCTGCCCCGCCATCGAAGTCGCAAGGAACGGATGCTCGACAATGAAGATGCGGCAGACAGGGCTTCTAGGAGTATTTCCTCCAGCTCTCCATCGACCAGAATGGTTATGTCCAAGACGGTCAATTTTGGAGTTGCCTCGCTAAGCCAATGACGGAAAGAGCCCGGCGGGAGTTTCGAATACCAATGACATTGTAGGCGACTTGCGCGAGAGAGATGTAGGCACATCGATGCTGAAGAACGAATGCGAAGGAGTGCTTCTCGGTGAATAAATTCCTCAGCTAAAGCCTTCCAGGACCTGCACACCGCCCGCAGTGATTGATAGACGGCTTCGGTATCATCCCGGTGACTTGAATAGTTGTCCATAAACACATATAAATCCTTGGGGTCACATGAATAGTTCAACTTTGGATGATCGAGGGCGTGTTCAAATATCCGGCGCCAAATTTCCACAGGCGCGGTCGCTGTGATGGTGGCCATTGAATGACGTCTCTAGGATTTTATGAGTGGAACGAAGCGAAGGGTATAACTGGACCTTACAGAAACACCAAGTGACCTCACCTTCGCAAGTGGAGTTGGAAGAAGCCAACCAAGAAACACGGCGCTTACCTTACAAGATAAGAGGTGTGAGGCCGATAGGGGATGGACGATACCCGAAAGCTTGACAGTCGGGGCCAAGAAGTGAGCCCCACAGGGACAACACTGCAGACGGTAGGGACCACGCGGGACAAAGAAGTGCGCCTTGCTTCCCTTCAGTTTTTTTTTTTTTTTTTTTTTTGTAATCCAATTTATCGTGCTAAGGTAACTACCTATGTTACACGTACAATTGGGCGTTTTGTATTTTCTACGTTAGACGAGGTTTCCGTTGGTTACTGTCATAAATCTTGCTGTGACTCTGGCCTTCGGTGTAACCTGTCTGGTTTTGGAACGTGGTAAGGGGGTGTTGTCAACAGCTACATAAAGTAGAGCATAAAGCTTTATCATCACTTGTTGTCATCGATTAGTTCCGCACTTATGTCACCGTATGTTGCCCTGAACCTTCCTGTTTTGTTGAGGAAGTTTAGGGTATGCCGGATTGCTGAGCGGTTCGAGAGCAAGTGCTGTATTGAGTATGCTTTGCGTTTGAGTGTGAGCGCGAGTTGGTGTCTTTGGGTCGCATATTTCCAGCATCTGAATAAGACATGGGTTGCGTCTTCGTATGCGTTTGGACAGTGTGGACATCTAGGTGAGTCGGCTCGTTTGATTCGATGCAGGTGTTTGTTGAGCGAGTTATGTCCTGTGCGCATTTGGGTTAGCACACTGATCTGTCGGCGGTTTAGGCCATTTGTGGCTTTGATGTAGCTTGGTGCTGGGAGGTCTGGATCGATAGTTTTGGTTCTTGAGTATCGCCTTGATTGTTTCCACCATTTCTCGTTGTTTTCCTTGGTGAGTTGCGCGATTTGCTGCAGGCAGGCTGATAGGCCTTTTGGGAGTTGTCTTCGTAGGAATGCTGGGAGTAGTTGTTGTTCGCTGGACCCGAATTCAGCTGCTTCCTTCGCTAACTTGTCGACTGCTTCGTTTCCTTCTGAGTTCATGTGGCCGGCAACCCATGTAAGCGATGTTGTTTGTTGTCTCTGCTGTGCTCCTTGTTCTTGGTTTTGTAGCGCTTTTTTTTGTATTTTTAGTGTGATTTTTTTAATCTCGTCGATGAGGTATTGCGCTGATTGTGGTTTGTTCTTGCGCAGCGTGAGTATCGTGGCTTGGTTGTCGATGCTCAGGTTCGCTGGCCTGCGTGTTCGCAGCAGGTGAAGCCCTAGGATAATGCCAGTAAGTTCGCCTTCAAAGACTGTGAAACTCTTAGCGGGTCCCAGTTGGTATCTGAGTTCTGATGTTCGTATCCCGTCCTGGAATAATATCGCTGCTGCTCCGATGGTGTCTTGATATCCTGAGCCGTCTGTGTATATTCTGGTTCCACTTTTGAAGTTCGCCTTGTCCCATTCGATTGACTCTTCTTTCGTGTCGGCGATGAGTGTTGAGATGCCTGGGTCTGTACCTGGTCGTAGTCTTGTGGCGTTGATCTTCTCGAATGTGTCAGGGTTGATTCCTGAGGTTTTGGCCAGGTGGTGGAGTGCCGTGGGGTGTTTCTTGACTTGTTTTTTGGCAGCTTTGGAGAGGTAGGGTGATATTGGGTGGTTTGAGGGTCGTGTGGCTAGATTCCCTTCAGTTACCAGATTGCGGCCGCTGTCGTCTTTGTCAATCCACACAGAGCATATCGACATTATGACTCGAACACCGATGAACATAAAGTGTGGGTCGAGTTTGCTCTTGGTCACGTATTCAGACAAATCACTTCGTCTGTGGGCCATGTCAATAACACGTTCTGCGAGGTGGGAATAGGACCACAGGTGCTACCGACGGGTGTAGGATGCGATCGCAAATTGTGGTAAGGGCGTCATACACACAGTCGACGTTATTCCGCTTGGCGAGTTCCTGTGTCCCAAGGACAAGGACAAGAGTGAAGCTGGCGAACCCGCTGGAGAGGGAAAAAGACCACAAGGCGGACATGACCAAGGGGCGAGAGAGGCTGCGGGAGCCCGGGGCCTTCGAGAGACACTCGGGTGAGGAACCGATTTCGCCAGTAGCGGTTAGTCTTTATAGTGCCTGGGACTGCTACTCCCTCAAATATGAGCATAGGGTCCTACTCTGAAACAGGTTGTTGGTGTCCTCAAGCCAGTATAGCGTCACGGCAGTTGTCAGATCAGGCATTATTGGAGCATTTGCAAACGCTGGTTGATGGTTGTGCAAAGGAGTCAATAGATAATAGACTGAGAAGCTTCTGTGAACCCTTCGACCAACGGGAAATTAGCCGAATAATTACTTGTCAAGATTCCGCTAACTTAGTGGGACCAGTCGCGTAGAGCGGAGTGTCGCTTCTGACATACCCGCAATAGGAACTAATCAAATAGTCGTTATGCGCGCAATTTTCCTTCGTTGACGCTTGTAATAATGCATTGCATGGGAAAAGCGTGCTGCTTTCCGGCGGCGTCCATGACTCGACTCACGATCATTTCATTGATAGCTTCGCATGATAACTTGAGCTCAGTAACGTTGTTTTAATTCGGCATTGTAGACTGTGTTTTGTTGACTGAGTAAGTCTTCGCGGTCCACAGTAAGAACACTTCCGAAGTTTCTAATTGTCGGGTCAATACTAGTCGATGGGGATATTGTATCAATAGGAAAACCTTACCACGATCGTTCTCAGCCCCGTCTTTGGTTGTGTTTGCCACAGTTTCTCTAGAGGCAACTCAACATCATATTCACGAAGCCAAGGAAGGGATGGCCTCCATCGAGTTGATTTGAGAATGGTTTCATCCTACAACGATTGCATTCGCACCGGATGGTGTAAACTGAGAGTGCTGTTTTCGGGCTGCCCACCCACTATCTAGTTGCCCTTTCCTATCAGATTTTTTACCACGATGGCTTCGACCTCCCCTGGACGGTTTTTCATTACCCTCAGGGATCGACCACGTCTTTTTGCCCGATGGCTGAAGCTCTGCACCCGAAGTTGTTGAGTACCGCACTTGACCAGTCGTGGAAGGGTTAGGAGCCCTTTGGTTGTGAGTGTTGGCCTTGACGTTGTCTTTCCCCAGTCGGTGCTGCTATAATCGACATCAGCATGGCGTTGAGAGGATGAACTACGAAAAGTGCTCACATCTAATTTCGCATTCTTCGCTTTCAACTTCTTCACCCGCCCTGCAGTGTTCCCTCCTCCTCCAGCGGACAATTCCACATTGATTTTCCGTCCGTCGAGCACGGAGTGGTGCAAACGGAGTGCAGATTGTAGTCCGGAAGCCTTATGAAACTCTAAAAATGCACATCCCCTCGACTTTTCCCTGGTGGCTGTTGCAGACGAATTCTGCACACGCTTGGTGAGTTGCCGTACCACCGGTGGGGGGTCTAGACGAGAGGAAACGTTAGGGCTCATTGTCTATTTGTTCGATCACAGGAGTAACTGCATGAAGGCCAAGGATATATATGAACTTACCGCATTGGGAAAAGTGCTGCTCAATCACGTCTTTAGTAGTCGTGTAACTAAGGTTTCCTGTATCGAGTATGCATGTCGATATAAGCTAGCCACACGGATTTCAGCGTGGCAGTCGTACTCACCGACAAATAGGATGTATTTAGACGAATCATTCTTCTCGGGCTTCGTTTTGGCCATATTAATATGTTCTCCATCAGTATCTGTTACTCCTCTCTTCTGCTTCTTTGGTTTGGGCATCTCTTCCTTTACAACGACGTTTGCATCCTCTTCGACATCTGGGCGTTTCCGTTTATTGGTCACAGACGTTTCGTTGCCGGGTTTCTTTGGTTGGTGTGTGGTTTGCGTAGAGTCCCCGTTCTCTTCGTCGCGAACTAGATCGATTATCGGAACGTCCAGGGCTTCCCTTTCTCCTGACTTTCCTTTTCCCTTTCTTGCGCGGAATGCAAGAACTTTCTTTTCCTTCTTCGAGATCTTTTTCTGTTGCACACTCATGTAGTAGGTTGAGATGGCTGAGTCCAAGAACCTTTGTATTTGGGTTCAATCACCTGACACCAACCATTTCCGCCCATGGCACCGATCACCAAAACGAAAAAAACCATCCAGGGGAGAACCCGGTCTTCGAGTTCACAGACCTCTATAAAAAGAGTTAAAGGCGAAAATTTCTACCGCGATGCGAAAAAGGCAGCAAAAGTGAAAATGCTCAGCGGCGGAAAGCCGGTCTATGGCCGCGACGGAAAGATCGTCGAAGCTGCTGCATTCCAAAAAACCGAAGCGGACGCAAAACCAGGCAGAGTTCAGCCAGATCGACGTTGGTTCGGTGAGCCGTTACTTTTCCAAGCACGTTCCGGGCTAAACAAAGTCTACAGGAAACACGAGGGTCATCTCTCAAACGGCTCTAGAGCACTTTCGCGAAAGCCTTGGCTCAAAATTACATGATCCCTACTCAGTTTTACTCAAACGAAACAAGCTCCCAATGAGTCTTATTGACGAGGCCGCTAATCCCCACACCCGCAAAGTTTGTACGACCACACATATTAGCACTATCAACTCATTTATTTTCAATCCAGCGTTCTCATATCGTCGAAACCGAGCCTTTCCACGACACCTTCGGCCCGAAGGCACAGCGAAAGCGGCCTCGACTGGATGTCAGCTCCTTCGAAGAGCTCGGAATGATTACGGCCGACGTTGTCGCTGCTGGGGACGAGAAGGTGGCCGAAGCGATGGCCGAAAAAGGTAAGGTGCAAAAAGCTTGGAACCGGAGAAGTGCTCACCTCGTCCTTCAGCCACCGAACCCGAGTCAGAGCAGTTCGGTGTATATCAAGAACCTATCTACCAGAAGGGGACCTCACGACGAATTTATGGGGAGCTCTACAAGGTTATCGATTCCTCCGACGTCGTACTCCATGTCCTCGATGCCCGTGATCCATTGGGAACGCTATGTAAGTCTGTGTTGGACTATATGCGAAAGGAGAAGGCGCACAAGCAAATCGTGCTCATCGTCAACAAATGTGATCTTGTTCCCAACTGGGTGACGGTGAGTATTGTTTGAGACCCTCATTCCTCATTTATTCCACCATCAAGTCAAGGCTTCGTTCAATCCCTTCACGAGCGGAGCCTGTTACGATCGTGGAAGATCAAAAGCGACTGTCCGGCCTCTTCGTAGAGCCGTTTTGGGTCTTTGAAGATTCAGGCACGGCTTTTTGCACTGTCTACCAATAGAGTTGATGGTATTCTCCCTGAGGGTTGTTGTGGATGTCATCTTAGTTTTGGAAGACACAGTGTTTTCTCCGCCCCAATTAAAATTATCCGCTAACCTCGGCATTCCAGGCCCGCTATATTTCACATCTATCCAAAGACTATCCTACCATTGCTTTCCATGCTTCTCCAAATCACTCTTTTGGCAAAGGCTCACTAATTCAGTTATTGCGACAATTCTCTCAACTACATTCAGACAAGAAGCAAATATCTGTTGGACTCATTGGTTATCCGAATGTTGGAAAGAGCAGCATAATCAATACGTTAAAATCCAGCAAGGTCTGCAAGGTGGCTCCGGTTCCTGGCGAGACGAAGGTTGGTTCTCGAACGGAAGGGTCGGCCGGAGGCTCACAGTGGTTCTAGGTCTGGCAATATATTACGCTCACACGGCGAATATATCTCATCGACTGTCCTGGGATCGTGCCGGCCGTCAATGATTCGGACACCGACATCGTCCTCAAGGGTGTCGTTAGGGTTGAGGCTCTCCCGCAGCCCTCAGAACACATCGCAGCGTTATTGCAACGCGTACGGCCTGTTTACCTGTCGCGTACATACGGCATACCACTTCCCTCCTCGAAAGAAGACGTTACACGCGCCTGGGACGTCGAAGAATTCCTTGAAAAACTGGCTCGTATCAAAGGAAGGCTTCTCAAAAGGGGTGAAGCCGACATCGAAGGCGTGGCTAAGATCGTTCTCAATGATTGGGTCAGGGGTAAAGTTCCTTACTTTGTACCGCCACCCGATAGACCCGAGCAGGACTCAAAAAACCAGGGTGCGGAGGAGTCCAGAAGAGAGAAGGGTGAGGAGAAAAGATTAAAGCCCGTCCCGCAGAAGCTTGGGGGTATCATCCAGAAGAACAAGTTCGAAGATGAGGATGTGAGAGCACTCGAGGATGAGGTCACTGCAGCTGACGAGGAAAGTCTTGGCGACTTAGAAGTTGGAAGCAGTGAGTACGAAGATTCCGAGGGAGAAACCAGTGAGCAGGGGTCCGAAGTGGACTTGAGTGCAGAAGTTCCGGCCACTGGAGACACTACAGTTCCAGAACTCGAATGGGAAGAAGTCCTAGGCGCAGTAATCGGTCCCACTGGTGAACCAAGAATTGAAGCATCTGCTGAGGTGACAGCGGTCCAAGCCTCACAAACAGCACTCAAAGGAAAAAGAAAAGGTATATGCTTCCCCCTACCTAGCATTTTCCATACTTACGTCCTCGTCACGGCTAGCTTCAGCCATGGAGGTGGACGACTCCGGGGGCGCCAACCCCCGGAAGAAACAAGTCAAAGAACAGCGAATGACCACCAGTAAACGCAAGACCGAGAACTTCTACACATGTGCAAATGTGAAGAACAAAAACCGAAACAGACTAATACCGAACCGTGGGAATGGCAAGGCTCGCAGAAAAAAGTAACGCAGTCAACCAGAGAGCACCTTACCAACGTATTACCCATTGAGCAAGCCTTTGCGACGTTCCCACTCCCGGGCGCGGTTCAAATGCACTTCCCAAAGTTGACCTGAAGTAACGTTGCTTCTTTTGATTTTGCTTCTTCATGATAAATTAAACATGATAAATCATGTGTTGTTCTGCGCAGACGTTTTGCCCCCACAACTCTTGCTTTTTATGGGGATTTCTGCACTCCCACGCCCTATCTCGAAGTCCCTCATGACAAATAGTGTAGTTGAGAACAGCTTTGAAATACATTGAGGTGCTCCGCCCTCTGGAGAACGTCATTCGGACGGGACAATTGCGATGGCCTCAGACTAGGCGAATACGATTCTTACGACGGCCACCGACTGATACGTGTTGCCAACTTGCACTTAATTTTCTCGATGATTTTCTCCGCGGCCGCTCTGGATTCAGCTCGAGTGAGACCCGTGGCCTCTGTTTCCGTTTCCGTAGTATAATTGCTCCTGTGTCTCCTGTTTTCTTTGTCTCTATTGTCTGTGCCTTTTCTTTGTCTCGCTCCTTGATTACGAAGACTATGATGCAATGTTTCCTTTATGACAACTAATGACGGACTCTTGCTTTGGAACTATGATGTAATGTTCTGGAACCTTCTTGTATATTCTCTGGTATTATATTTACTAAAAGAACTGATTGCTAGAGGAGGAATCCTTAGCTGATCTTGGTCTTGCTTGAACCTAGGAACCTCTGAGAAACCTCAAAGATTACTTGTTGGTGTATCCTGGCTTAGCCAATACTGTTGGTTATGATTATCGTCACAGTGTGCTAGCCGACAGCCACACTCGGCAGCCCTTGGCCTTGGTGTGGTAGTCCTTGGTACATTGGTATTTCCAATACTTCTCACCTGACACTACTACTGTGTTCTGCTTCATGTAACAGTATAATAGGACTGTGTGCAAGCTGGGGAAACCCTTATGGTTCTTCTCCCGCTCATGTGCAGTTGTTAGGTACCCTACTTATTATACTTATGGTTCTTCTCCCACTCACATGCAGTTGTTAGTGTTCAACAAATACCCTAAAGGTGACAGAAGATCAGCTTTACCCAAAGCCACTGTACACCCTCTTGATCCCATCAAATCCCAGACCCCCCTGTCCTGT
>Ga0307513_10006656_pt1 | contig 15074 bp, 21 predicted proteins | sample 15_EM_MG_FD_202174 | JGI IMG/M metagenome (GOLD analysis project Ga0307513, IMG submission 202174) | Populus trichocarpa ectomycorrhiza microbial communities from riparian zone in the Pacific Northwest, United States - 15_EM | ecosystem: Host-associated > Plants > Roots > Unclassified | place... | reverse complement strand
GAGGTGGACCATCTCCCCTTCCTCGAAGGTCACCCCCATGGTGATGAAACGCGAACGGGCAGTCTTGAACTCGCCGATATATTTGTCAAGACCTGTAAAATCCTCAAGTTTGACATCAGATATATGCGCGCGAAGGTCAAACTGAGCAGCGACGTCGACGCGACCATAAAGGGTCTTGAGAGTGGCCCAGATGTCACGGGCGGTGGTTGTTTCGGTGCAAGGGATGATGGTGGAGACGACGGGGGAGACACAGCGCTCGATGATGTCCTTGACTTTCGCATCCTTCTGCCACCATTCACGATAGGCCTTCAGGGTGGGAGCGGTTGAATTGGCAGCGACGGCGGGCACAGGAACTTTAGGGAAGGGGGAGAGGGGGTCATCAGAACCTTCGACAAAACCCCAGAAGCCTTCGCCTTGCAGGGTACGCATGATGGATTTGCTCCAGGAAGGGTAGTCGGCTGCGCCATTGAGGGTGGGGATGTGGTCGAGTTTTAATGTCATGAGGGAATATATGTGTCGTAAAATGAACAAGAATGCGAAAACGTGACGATGCGTTGGGTGAAAATGAGGGGCCGTACGCAAACGGCAGGAACCGGGGTGAAACCGATGAGGAGCTGCACGCAAGCAGCAGGAACCGGGATGAAACTGGCGAACTGGGGTAAAACCAGCAATGAACCGTATGCAAACAGCGAACCAAGGTGGAATTGGCGAGGAACCGTATGAAAACGGTGAACCGGGATGAAACCGGCAAAAAACCGTACGCAAACGGCAGGAACTGGGATGAAACCGATGATAGCTGTACGCGAACAGCAGGAACTGGGATGAAACCGGCAAACTGGGATGAAACCAGCAATGAACTGTATGAAAATGGCGAACTAGGGGATACCTAGCAAAACGGCGTACGAAAACGACGAAAATGGCAAAAAATCGCAGTGAAGAAGGTCCACGAGACGAGCGGCGAGTGGCGATAAGGGGACAAACGGACTGCAAGATGAGCAGCAAGATGATGTGGGGCGATCAAAGAATGTGTGATTTTCGAGAATTTTTCGAGCTTGAAGAAAAGTTCCTGGGGGTTGAACAACCACGAGACGAGTGACGAGGGGTCGTGAGGTGATAAAAGGAATGTGCGTAGAGTTTTCAAGTTGGAGGAGAGTGGGTGAAAAATTCTCGGAACCCCAAGAAGTTCTCCTATTTGAAAAAATAGCCGGAAAAGGGAATGGCGGTCGCGTGAGGGCTCGAAAAGTTGATGTCGAGGGTATCAGGCAGCGGCAGGGCCCATAACCTGTTGGAAAACGGGGCGGGGACGCGAGGACGGCGGGACAACGAGCGTATATTGGTGGTGGTACAGGTGCAAGAAGCGTATATAGGAAGGAAAAAATGGGGGCGCCAAAGAAGCCCCCAATGTATCTACACGTACAAACAGCAGGTGGCGCGCACCGAGTTGGCTACAACAACATGAAATGTCAACATGAACGTCGAGCGCGCTTGGGAACTGGCCCCCCGGGCCCTGCCTGGGAAGTTCGTTTCCGTGATGTTGTCAATATTTCCGGGACCTGTGATGGTTGAGAAAAAGAAATAGGTGCCAGAGGTGCACGAGAAGGTATTTCATGAGGTGCGAAGGTGTTTCAAAATTGTAGAGGAGTCGCGTTAACGACATTGTCTGGGTTCTGAGATAGAGTAGCATGTGGGCCAGGCCCATAGCCCCAGGGAGACACCTGAGGTAGCGTGTATCCTTGGTATGAATAGGGTTGATATGGACCAGGAGCTGATGGGTCTCGCTGTGAGTAGTGTTGTAACCTTGGGTCAAATGAGTATGAACTTCCCTCTGAGCCACTCATTCTGAGGAAGATGGGATTGTGGATTTCTTCGTCGTTGTGTGTGAGCTTACTTATAGGCATGTAGACTATGAGATCCTTCCGTGTATTTACTCCAAGATACATTAAATTTACTCCAAGAAACATAATTCTACAAGGCTGATATAGGTGAGCGACGTCACTAATATCAAGGCGTGTGATTGCGCAGCGGCGCAGTATTCATTTTCCCCACTCCTGGGGTAGATATGAGCTAGGAACATGCTCCTATGTGGGTAGCGTAATATGGAGAGCAAACTCACCCCCAAAAAACCAGGCATTCAATGGGCGTTTAGAGAGTGTTTTAAAAAAATGCCATATCTTAAGCGCACATGACGTCACTATAGTGGCTCGGCAATGTTGCGTCAGACAGAAAAAGGAAGTTGATCCGACCCAGCCTGCTCAAGCTGAACTTGAGCCGATCATAACTCAAGTGAGCTTGAGCAGCTGAATTTGGTTAGACTACAACTCAAGCGGGCTCAACCCTTGAGCGGGTTCAGTTCACAGCAACACTAGACATGGCTCCAGAGCCAACTCTTTCCAACTGTTTTCTCCAAAGTGTACCACATGGGTGCATGTCAGGCAATTTTCCAAACATGTGGCCAGGGTACGTACTTAATTGGGAAAGCTGATAGGCAGCTTGATTCTTGAATGTTCTTGAGTGACACTGGACAGCAAGTTTCCTCATGCCAACCTCATGCCCTTCCACGGTTACAAGTCGGATCCAGCCTGCCAGTGTTATCTGCCACTGCACAGCCACAGCCCCTGTGTTATCTGCCACACTTGTTCTGGGACAGAATCACCACGTGCACGAAAAGATAATGTGTGACCAAATATGGTAGCATTATTTTAAATTCAGAGCAAAGATGGCTGTTTTTAGAAATTATTTAGAATTTTGGGTATAATATTTACATATTTAGTCATCAATTATTCTTTTGTGCACGCTGTGAATCTACTGGTAAACCAGAATCCTAGCTTCAAATAACAAAAATGCACACTCCAAACGAGTGAATATAAATTCCATTACCTGCTTAGAAATTTTCTTGAAATTTTGTTCTTTTTGAAGGGCCCAAAAACAACAACCAACCAACATTCAACTAACCCCACCCGATTTTTTAGCATCGAGATAGGGTATATATTAACTGGGGCGCCTATTGGCACCCGTTGCTTCTCTCGAGTTGATTTTACGTGATCTGGTCAAGAACTGGTGGGACTTTCCCGGGCACGCGCGTAGCGCGAAAAAATAGAGAATTTTTCAGGCTTTTCTTCACGAGTTTACACGTTTTCCTGGTTCAAAAGAAACTATACGCTGGAGACGGCAGATCTGCAGGGCACGACACGAAGGACGGAGGCATGGATCGATTGTGGTTGCGGATGGCAACGGAAACGGCTACAGGGTCACGTGTACAAATCTAATCTAATCCGAGTCGGCTGCTCATGCCACGGTTCCAACGCGAATAATACTACTGAAAAATAGTCTATCTACATATTTAAGTTGAATGGCGAGGGTGTGGCCGCCACCACTCGACGAAATTCCTTGAATTCCCTCTTTCTCGCGATTTTTCTCACGATTTCCCGTTTTGATACCCAGTACAATGAACGGAAAACCACCCTCGGCTCGTACATACAGCCATAAATACATGGCGAGGGTCAAAACCCTTATCGATCGTTGCCCTCTACGCCCACCTACGCCGTTTCCAACTTTGATATGCTCTGCGACGTATGCAATCGTATGCGCACCGAAAGCCTTAGTGGTCACGCCGCTTTCGACCATCATCCAACTTATGCACACCTGCGCGACTCGGCGGCCAATGGTTGTGAATTTTGTACCTTTTTCAGGGAAACAATCTTGGAGCATTATGCCCAGAACCTACGTTGCAGCACTGTAGAGGCGGAACGATCTCATGTTGAGAGAGACACCATTGATGCGGCATCCAACGGAACCACCCACTGCAGATTCTGTGTTGGCCTGTCTCATGTCCGCTCAAGGACATACGTTCACGTTGTGGGGGCTCGCGGACTGTGGCTCGGTCGAATGTCTGGAGGTGAACATATCGGATGGTTTAAAGACGTGAAGCCCGCTTTTGTACACATGTCTGTTCCATCTGGTAACGTCTTAAACCTTTAGTTCTTAGGAGCGTGACTGATCATATTGTAGATGGTTCAAAGGATCCAAGCACCCGTTTTATTGGAAGGAAAATATCTACATTCCCTGATGTACGTGTCGGGAAATCCTGGCTCGACGAATGCAGCAAGAACCACAAATCCTGTGGGACGATGAGCACGCCCAATCTTCCAACACGTATCCTCGACGTCGGAATGCCAAACGGCACCACAGAACCCCGTCTCGTGCTCTCCCAGGGCCAAGCAGCCCAATATGCAACACTCAGCTATTGTTGGGGCGGCCAAGTACCCCTCGTTACTACTTCTGAAACCCTAAATCAGCACCTCTCCGGTCTCCCCTTTGCAACTCTTCCTCAAACATTTAAAGACGCCGTAACAGTGACCCGCCAGCTCGGCCTACAATATCTCTGGATCGACGCCTTATGCATTTTACAAGATTCCACGCAAGACTGGGAACAACAGTGTGCCCTCATGCCTCAGATATACAGAGACTCGACGGTGACTATTTCCGCCGTAGCCGCACCAACTTCCAGCGCTGGCTTTCTCAGTCCCAGGAGGCCTCTTTTGACGGGGCAGCTACATGTCAGTAATGCAAAGGTAAACCTAAATGGCGAGCTTTCATATTGGGGCGCAGACGACAACGGGGAATCCGGTCCAAGTCCCGAAGACTCGCAGATGAAGACTCGCGGATGGGTATTCCAGGAGCGACTATTATCAAGACGGCTCCTGTATTTCGGCCGGAAGCAGATGTTCTGGGAATGCTACACAGATGCTCGGTATGAGGGCCTGAGTTGTCCATTCATCGACTGGCATATACACCGGATGGAAGTGGAGAAAGTGGCATTCGAATGCGGAGATACGAAAACGAACTGGCTGGATTATTGGCTGGAAGTTGTGGAGACGTACTCCAAGTTGAATCTTACTTTCAGAAAAGACAAGCTGCCGGCCCTGTCAGGAGTAGCAAGCCAAATGCAGAAGTTGTTTCAGGATAAGTATGTGGCGGGCCTTTGGCTGAAGAACATAGCACAGGAGATGTGTTGGTACACACCCTACCAGGAACTAGAAGGAGCCAAAACCCTGCCAGATGACCAACCACCCCCATACATTGCTCCAACGTGGTCCTGGGCATCCGCAGAACAAGGTATCAAATTCCACAAGCTCGATTCTTTCAATGCGGATATTGAGATCCTATTCGCCGAATCCGCGACATCCAAGGACAACTCCTTCGGCCAGGTCCAGAGCGCCTCTCTCAAGCTCCGTGGTCGAATCACCTCTACCAACATTTCACAAACCCGCTCCAATATGCAAAACTTGTACAAAGGTTGTAGGGACCCCGATCTGGACTCTCTATTCATCTGCTACAACAACGACAACCTAATTGGCGACTTTCACCCTGATAGAGCTTGGGTAGCTTCAAACTCATTGAGCATATCCTCAGGGATGCGCGCCATTGCCTTGCTTCTCCTAGGAGATTACAGCAAACGGATGCATTCTCCTGGTGATTGCGGCTTTGGCTCTGGCAACTATGGTGGAGACTACGGTGGAGGCTACGGTGGCGGCTATCGTGGAGATGTATTTGGTGATCGGTCGTTTGGCCGCAGTAGGTTTGGTGGTAATGTTGTCAACTATAAGTGGCACTGGGTAGCACTGGCCCTGGAAGCTGTCCCCGGGGAGAAGAATCAGTTCCGCCGTGCGGGACTGGCATTTGGTGATACGCTGTTCTTTCCTGCGTCAGGAGGACTATTTAGTGGGGCGGAAAGAAGGAAAATAGAGCTTGTGTAGGCGGGGCACTTTCAGGTGTCTTTCGACTGCAATCGATTACATTCCGTTGAATTGGGTCACATACGTGCTAGTTACAATACAACTCTTGATCTCGGTTTAAATACTAAAACTCAGTCCCCACTCCCGCCTGACACTGCGATCTGACAGGATAGCTTGTTTAGTACAATTCTAGCGGTTTTGAATGCTAGAGTGGCCCGCGAAATTGTAATATCAGACCCATACATACATCAATGGAAATTTCGACTATTCAAACTCATGTACTGGGATGTTGCGCCCTTAAATAACCTGAGTTTTGGGAACTACTCCAACGAGCGCTCAAAAAGGGGGATCGAAGATGAGACGCGTAAGATCTTGGTTTTCTCTTTTCTCTGCTGGATATTGATTGGTTCAATTTGTCGTCGACTCAGGCAGCAGACACTGTCGCTCGTCACATTTTCCGAGAAATAAGTGAATAATAGGCGACAATAAAGTTCTTCGGTTGCCATCGATCAAAAAGTCAACTACTCTCGACGCGAATCACTGCATGGACCTGTACATATCGTTGGTACAGATTGAATAGGATCTCTCTAAGTATGTCCACGCCTGTTTTTCCCATCGTTTGCGAATGACGGACAAGTATGTAATGCGAGGAGAAACACCCGAGCCTTGTTCACAATTTCTACTCAAACAGTGGAATGAAAGGAAAGGAAATTAATTAAATAACACCGCAAGACCGTTCTAACCTCGGCATGATGTACCGCAGGTAAACAGAAAAAATTTCGCGTCGCGTCGTGTCGTGTCTATTTGCATCTACAGCTCCATCTTATCCTCTTTTTCCCACCCAGGATTTTTCTGTAGCACCACAAATCCTTCGAGGACATGACTGAACGGGATATATTCTTCCGTCGCGAGCTCTGCGCGTTCCGTCGTCCCTAACCGCACAGGAGACTGGTGAGTTTGGAAGCCAGATATCGTCCTGGGCTTTCCTGCTTGGCCCACAACGTCGATGGCCTGTCGGGTGGTTAGTATACGAAGAATAGAGGACGCCCAAAAAATAACTAACCTGGCCGACGCGGACAGTGACTGGCTTGTTCTCGAGGTTCTCATCAAGCGTGATCAAGAACCGAGGATACATGGCGGGGGTGAGGAGGTACAGCATCCAGTGGTGCTTGTCAAGAACGACTAAAGATGAGGTGTCAGGATTGATGTTATTAGTAATGTATTGACAAAACTTACAAGCTTTCGTATCCATGAACGCTGTCAGAGTCGCCAACAGACCCGCCACCGCTGGTCGGCTCATGATACTCCGGTCAGAGAAGAAGGGATTGAGCCCAATCGTTCCTTTTCCCATGTGCACCAATCCCTGTGCAATACGGACCATGAACAGCGAATCCGGCTCTTTCTGGTAGTACCCAGCGAGCTGTCTTAGCATCTGTGCGAGACGCGCATTGTTCGTTCCTGCGCCGACGAGACCCATCGCGAAGATGGCGTTAATGGCGACTTGCAAGTCGTTGTCGTGGCTGTACTTGGAGAGGGTATCGAGGATGGGTAGCTGAGGATTCGACGCGCTGACAAGACCGATGGCTAGAGGCACGGCTTTGCGGATGATAGGGTCACCATAATGCATCTACAGGGGGCAACATCAGCCTCAGCGGAGAAGGATGAGTGTGTTTTAGTTTGCGTACGAGGTGGTTGAATTGGCGAAGAGACATTTCAGCGCCGATATCCTCACCCATCGCAATCAGGGCGATAGCGATCACAGCAAAGGCTTGGAAGGTATCGTCTTTCTTGCCATCGTCTTTAGAGTCCTTCTTGTCATCTGTTTCTTCCTTCTTCGAGTTGACGTGTTCGTCACAGTGGTGCAGCATGGATTGGATCTTCAAAACGTTCCCAGTGCCGGCAAAAGAGCAAGCCTCAACCAAAATTTGAGCCGTCTTCGATATTGGGTGTTCAATAGCCTTGAGAGTCTCGATTGTCGCGTCGGATGCGTCCTGATGACCTATTGTACATGTCAACGAAAAGGAGGATGAGCTGAACACCGGAAGAACAAACCGAGGTACAACAGTCCCAATCCCAACACCATGAACTTGGCCCACTTCTCGTCCAGTGACTTGTCACTGCGTTCATACTTCTCCATCAGTGTTTGCAGGATGGTTTCCGAAACATCTCCGTGTTTGCTTCCCGCGAATACGAATCCAAGAGCCAACGCTGCCATACTAGCAATTTCCATTGATACCGTGTCATCTGCGACGTGTGGAAGGAGGAGGGCGAGAACTTCTTCGCGATGCGATCCGGCGTAGGCGAGGGCAAGGCCCATAAAGGCGCTCGTTTTCAAAGGCACGGATTTGTTTTCTGTGTACTCTGATAGCAGGTTGAGAGCAAAGTCGACGTCAGTTCGCACGCCGCTGTTCAGCATGCCAGTCGCGAACAAAGCGCCAGCCTTGAGGTCGTATCAGTACAACACAGCTGAATTCTTCGACACAATTAGATCTCACCTTGATATGCTCCTCAGCAGAGTATGTGTACTTATCGATGTGAGAGAGACCCATGTCAGTGTCCCACAATAAACTCAGACCAAGAGAAGCAGCTGCGCTCATCATCCCTACAGATAAACACGTTTGAGTTTGAACGCTGGATTCGTTCGCCGTAATGCGCACGTACCGTGATCCTTGTTCTTGTAGATCCAACTGTTGCCCTCCTCAGCATTAACCATCAGTTTGTCGTTTCCGAAACCAGCATTAACAAACGCGTTTACGAATGTTCCTGCCAGATTCCCACGTGCAGAATCCACATTGGCGGAAATGCCTGGTCCTACACAAAAATCTCAGCTAAATCGTTAAACAAAATTTCAAAGAGTACTTACTTGTGTTTTCGAGGTGGGATTTGTACACATCTTCCAGGCTCTTAGCGTCCTCGACACCGACCTCCTTCCCAAAGTCGCGGAAGTGTTGACTGAGTTTGGTGTTATACAAGCAATTTTGTAGATCTGGCTCAAATTCCACTTCTTCTGCCTCTTCGTCATCTGCCGAGGGTGGATGGAGCCATTCAACTGGAATTTGGGCACGAGCAATGAGGAATGCGAGTTGACGCTTCATTAGGCTATAAATCACAAATGAGTATAAACTTGATAAATTAAATTAATCAACACGGCTTACGGGTTGGCGGGAGTGTTGAAGTCCTCTCGGACAAGTTCCGGATCGTTGAGTCGAATAGCGAGGGAAAGTGCTTCAGGGAATTTAGAGTGTTTAACATAAATAGCATGAGCAGTGCGGAGGAAGAGAACGTCGTCTGGAGGGGGTAGCAGATTTACCATGCTTCAAGTTGAATTTTAGCTTTCGGATGTATAATGGAGCAGATTGAACTTCTTACCGAATCATGTACTGGCAAACGCGTCCATATGTGTTGTCGTCTACCAGTCCCGTAATCTCGCCGATAATCTCCATCTCTTCAAGCAGATCCACGGCATCTGGCTCTGCGTTGTGGTTTAGTAGGAAAGTCGCGCATTCCTTGGCCAAATTACGGAGATCTTCAATTGTTCCAGGGAGTTGAACTTGAGTGGAATCCGTTGCCTTATCGGAATCCTTCGTTTCCTCGAGTCCTCCTTCTCGGAAAGAAAACTCCTCTCCAAGTTCGGCTGCAAGGTGACGGACGTATTCGTGGCCCCAAGTTCCGGGATCTGCCAGTGGTGAATCCGAGGGTCGAAGAGAGGCAGAAAGAAGCCGATATCGAAGGGTTCCTCGGGGTTGTGTATCGGAATAGGTCATCGCCAGAACAGACAGGATATCGGCAAAGAGACTCTGAATGTTGATAAGTTGGGACTCGTTAGATTCCGGACGTAACTGACCTTATCCTCCGATGGCGTCCATTTTTCGTAAAGTGCTTGAAGATCGGGATAATGGGGTCGTAGGAATTTGAGGGGTTTAGGTACCGAGGTCATTGAGGAGGTCGATGTTCTGATAAGTGTCCGTAGCGTCTCGAGGGCAGATCGATACAGCTCCGTCTTGGGTTCCTGTTAGATTGTGTCAGCGCGGGTTGCAGAAGGTCAGAGGATTGTATTGCACCTTCAACCGCTCAACCAACATCTCAAGCTGTTCCTTCAAAGCCTGGTCCTCCTCCGACTGTATGGATTAGGTGGTTAAGAAACGGAATACACGGAAAATATGCATCACGCACCAGTTCCTCGCCTTCGTCTGCCTTTGCATCTTTCAAAAGTTTGGAGGAGCCTTTGAAGTCTGGCTTGTCATTGAGCGGCTTGTCCTTCTTCTTTGCTTCTTCCGATTGTACTTTGATAGTAAAGTCTTGGGATTTTGACATGGTCGTTGTCGATGGCACCAAATTGGTTCGAACGCGACGCGCGTCCAAGAAGAATTCTCTCACGGGGGTGCTTTCCGGAAACAGGTTGTTTGGCAATCGGCCCTAAAAGGAACACCGGAACGGAGAACACAAGAAAACTACCGTAGAAGGATGATTATCGAGTAGTCCTTCAACCAGTTTTTTGAGGTACGGAAATTAGGAGCAAGGGACATCTCAATAATCCACTTCCCACTGGATATTCATAGTCAAGGTTCGATCAGTTCTTCATTGGGCACATGGTGTAGTTGGTTATCACGCTCGCTTAGCATATCCTTGCATCTATGGTTTGCGAGAGGTGTTGGGTTCAATTCCCAATGTGTCCATCTTTTTTGTTCAGCTTGCCATCATTCTACGGGCTTTGCGAATCATGGTCCAAGTAGTTTCGCTCTTCAGCCCTTAGACCTACCGGTCACCCTCACAACAGCGCGGCCCCACTGCGAATCGTACTTTGATTAATTTCTGATTCCCAACAACTCTCAGCATTTTTGACACCAAAGGAGACTACTACTTGGGCGGTATAAGTGTCTTCGCCTTAGTTTCTGGGTCTAGCTATGTCCAAGTCAGGATTGCATAATGGCTCTCAAGCCAGACAATCTTCATACCATCTTGAAGATTCCGGACCATTACAAGAAGATTCATCTTGTACACATTTAGATAGAAATTTCTACAAGCTCTTAACAAGGAGCGTATGTGCCATTCAACTCCTAAAAGAATTGGACAAAGAGCCTCTCTTTGTACGTGAGTATAGTACGTGAGCACAAAAGACTACGCAGACTCTCAATTGCAACTCTATGGCAACTGTCCGGTATCACTCCAGATATGGAGGTGTACGATGGAGTTCCATTTCTCAATGATGATGCATGGGGTGCCAAGATTGGCGCCCAAGTAAGGCCCCTTGGACCCCCGATTTAACTACATGAAGAGGTTACAAGGTGGGTGAAAAGATTGTGGAAGCTACTTACTAGTACAGTCATCCACCGGCTAATGATACACCACCACCCAATGATACACTTTTGTAATGTTAATAACTTCTTCAAAAAATAATATTTCTTCATGAAACAAAATTTCCTTGGAGTCTGTACATACTATCTATCTAAACCCACAGTTTGAAGAAGATTGGATAAATTCTGGGCCCAAAATATCTCATTCAAAAATGGATGTTTCACAGATTTGACCAAAAACACAGCCACCACCCAATGATACACCTGTTTTTAGGCCATATCTAAGCAGGAACACATCTAAATATTCTGAAATTTGGAGAGCGCGAACTTATGGTATTATAAGAATTTATTATAAAGTGATTTTTTACAAAAAGGTGTGTTCTCAAATTTAAAATTTATTTTTAAAGTTTCGCCGTATCATTAGCCAGTGGATGACTGTAAGCGATTGCTAATCTTGAGCAATTTACTTTCCAGGAAATTATTCCCATGCTCGGACACATAGGTGTCTGGGCACATGGTGTAGTTGGTTATCACGCTCGCTTAGCATATGAGATCTTCAAATATTTGCGAGAGGTGTTGGTTCAATTCCCAATGTGTCCATCTGTTTTCTTCCTGGGACACTTTTACCTGCCATGAATTGCCATCAGTTGTGAGTACGCAGGTCCTATGGCCATGGTGTAGCAGGTATCACACACTCGCTCATCATTCGTGAACCGCGAGAGGTGTTCAACTCCCAGCGTGTCCGTGTGTTTTTTTCAGGTGCAGCTTGATATTTTTTGGGGGGATACATTGTCGGTGAATGATTATTACGTCCACCAAACTCGCATGATATTCCTCCCAACACCTTCTTTCCGCTCCAGTACCGTTTCAACGCGAGCTTTAGTTGCTTCAACCGCCCTCAGAAAGTCAGATACTCCACCCCCAACTCCAAAGTATAGGACCTTGGCAGCGACAAGACACAGGCTTTCTGGATCGCCGCCCTCCGCCGTCTTCGCGCCAGAACCTTCATTTATCTTCAACTGCGACGCGACGAGGTTCTCGATGGGTGTTACCGAATGTCTTGTGCATGCTGTTCGCATCAGGGTGATTAAAGGTTGCAAAGATTCATTTCGATATATCGTCTCTGAGGTCAAAAGGATGTCATAGCCACCCCGACCGATTGTCTCAAGGGAGTTGAACGTGTTCCATGAACCCGAGAAGAACTGGATGGTTATGTTGAGCTCTTGCAAGGATAAAAGGAAGGCGGCTTTGAGTTCTGGTGTGATAGGTAGTTCGCCGGGATTGGAGGGATCGATGAGTGGCGCTATTTCATAGTCGCTGACATCGCTGCGATATGTATCCGCTTGTGTCGACATGTCTAATACAAGGGTGAATAAATATCAAAGTGAAAGGGAGGTTCACATACACCATGCCAGGAGGACATTGGGTAGCGTAACCAGTTGGAGGACGGATGCGTTGTAATCTTGTAAATGTAGTGTTGTTTCCGGTTGGGGCCCATCAGTGCGACTCTTAATGGAAGAAAAGACTTCATAGAGGGTATATATGGATGGGACAGCCGTTCCACATCCCAACTGAGAAAAGGGTGAGAGCCCATTCAGGTAAAGATTGAAGGGAAACGTGCCTCGAGTATACTACACCCAGGGAACCCTTTGAAACTAGAGGTGTCTTTCAATCCATCCAGATAATCGACGAGGTCCAAACTGCACTCCCATGTTTTCAACCCGCCTTCGTAGACTCCAGGAACGAGATCGGAAGGAGCGTCGAGGAACTCGAGAGCCTTCCTGTCCGTTATCGACGATGTGGGACCATCCGCGGTTTCTTCACTGCGTACAGGATCGACATCATCTCCAGCACCTTCCGATATAAGTTGAAAGCGTGCATCGAAGAGGTCTCGTCGAGAAAGGGTGATCTCTTTCCGGGACGAGGAGAGCGGAATATGAAGGGGCGAATAAGATATCAGCCGTGGAAGGGCGTCTAGCTAGGCGTGTTATTGAATGGGAAAAATGCAAGAGTCAGGGTTTCGATATTCCTTGGTGGAGGACATTGTGGCACGAACGAGTTGCGTGAGGGAGATTTCGGAGGATGGTTCCAGCACTTCTTGGGAAGGATCCGACCCGTGTCGCGTTGTATTTTTGCTATTTGGAGGTGTGATTCCGAGGTATTCCAAGCCATCGGTGTACTCTGCGTCGTCGATGTCGAAGTCGAATTTGAACATGGCGGCGGTGAACAAAATTATACTTAAGTCTTAGTGGCTATGCAAACACAGAAGTTCTCCAGGTCACGCGTTTTCGAAGAAATCGCTGGGTCACTGAAAAATATATGTACTAGATCGCATGGGAGTATAGTGCCGTATTTTCACGCGAGTTTCGTAGAATCTATATAACAAAAATCAGTGGCTCCCACGGACCATACTGGGACATGGGGGGGCTGGGCTGTTCGAGGCGGCCGAGGAGGCGCTCTCTCTAACTTTCAAGGTCGATGTCTGGCAACTTTCTTTTAACACCCTCTTTTCCAAGTCTTTTCCAATTTCCAGATTCCGTGTAAATTTTAGTCGCACAAAACTCATAGCTTACGCAATCTAGCATTCGAAAAGGGAGTGACATATAAAAAGAGCCTCTTGTTTATGATTTCGATATTCCACCATAAACCGCTACTATGCTGAATACCACATATGATTTAAATTGTTTTCGCAAGCAGAGATCAACTCACCTTTGCTCAACCTTCTTGGTAAACCATCCCCACTGCTTATACTCCACTTCTACGTTCAGCTCCATGCTGGCTTTTTGCCGGTCCTTATCAAGTTTCAACAGAATAAAGAACTCGACTAGGTCAGTAACACATGTTCCAGAGGGCGAATGTTTGTCAACACCGAGCGAGAGCCGAAATCCATCCTGATCGTGATGACTGCCCAGGGTTTGCCCTGCCTCTACGTGATACTCCTTGTCATCTGTCAAACCGAAAACCAAGAGGCCCTTGGGGGTAGCGTCAACCCCCAACCGCGCTTGGAACTGCAAAGCAGTTTTAAGCGTGGTTACAGTTCGGAGGAGATTATTAGGTCGCCGCTGAGGCCATATCCCCTGAAGTGGCGAGTATCAATATCAATATCGACTGTGAATAATTGACCGAAAAACGAACTTTGACAGTGACACCTTTGTCCAGGGATGTGCCGTTCAAGCGTACTGCTACACAATCCTTCTTGTCATCGCCTTTCGTCAGTTGAAAACCCATGAGGCACCAGGCTATACCCCTGTCCTGTCCATACCTGAAAATAGAGTTAGTCACTCCACATAGCCATAGATGGAGATGAGTACATCAACTTCGATCGCCATACAGTGAATAGAGACCGAGCCTGCTTCCGGCGGGAAATATGAAAAACCAGTTCAACATCTGCAGCTCCGGGGAAGACTGGGTGAATAACGAAAATAATCGTACGCAAAATGCTACTTCACCATCGGCATCTAAATGTTGCAACATGGTATCAGTGGTCCCGGGCGAAACAGAAGGTTGTTCGGAGACCTTGATGGCCACTAAGCGTTTACACAATCGTGGGGTTATGCTACTCACTGCCTCGTAATTTGTCTCTGCTTCGTGTGACTCGTTGGTTTCAACCCCCATTTCCCTTGCTTTTTTCAGCTCGTCCTCCAGAAGGGCCACCCTCCGGTCATAGGCTTGACGCGCTTCATCAAGCCTTTCTTTCCACGCCTGATCACTGGCCGCCCGTGCAGCATCCGCGACAGCTTTCATATCCCGTATGTGGTCCTCCTTGAGTGCGGCGAGCTGATTTACCAGCATCTCAATGAGAATCCTAGCGGCCGACGTAGCTGGTAGCATCTTTCCCTCGTTTAACTCCTGCTGGAACTGCATCGTCACTGGGTCGCAGGATATAAGCTCAGAAACGATCCGCTGGGCAGAATCGAGGGTGTTGTCGTGGACGAGTAGTTGAGCTCCGGCGTCGATAAGTGACTTGAAGGCACCACTAGCCAAATCTGCTAGGCGCTGACTTCCTTCCTCTTTAGTGACACGACTCCAGTTGGTGGTGACGATT
>Ga0307513_10006655_pt1 | contig 15074 bp, 19 predicted proteins | sample 15_EM_MG_FD_202174 | JGI IMG/M metagenome (GOLD analysis project Ga0307513, IMG submission 202174) | Populus trichocarpa ectomycorrhiza microbial communities from riparian zone in the Pacific Northwest, United States - 15_EM | ecosystem: Host-associated > Plants > Roots > Unclassified | place... | reverse complement strand
TACTCACGTTGCTTTCTCGCCAGGATTCAGATCTATTCGCCGTACTTCTCCAGGCCCAACGGTCAGCGGTATCCAACTAGCAATTGACCAGGGACCCATCTTCCGTCCGTCCGCCTATCCAACCCCGGTCCAACACGGCTAACCAACGGAGGCATACGTGCTTCACATCCGTCCCCAATACCATCGCGTCCTTGGCCTGAATGAAATCCCGCTCTTCCATCACGACGACATCCCGATCAGTCAGGATGATATTGCACGCCTTGGCGACTTTGGGATCGCGGGTGTCATCACCGATCCCACTGTCGTGGGGCCGGGTGGCAACGCGGGAGAGGTGGCAGCATCCAATTCAGAACTCAGGGAAGAGGGTTTTCCGCGTACAAGTCCTTAATGTAAGTCTTGTCTCCAACCTCTCTAATAGCTTGGGCATCCTCCGGTGAGAGCTTGGTCTTCCCAGCATCCGCATTCTCTTCGGGGTTCCATAAATATATATACCATCGTCTCAATCATCGTTTCGGATATGGCATGGTCTCGGTACAGAACGTACCGCGGGTTTGGTGGTACTAGGGAGAGGACGTTATACTCACACATCATCGCGGGCAGGCACGGACGTTTGACCCCGATATAATTCCCACGATCTCTCCCACCTCGCTTTGACCCCGTGGTTTTTCTCATTCCGCTACCTGGGCAACCCCTCGCATACCTCACGCGATTTCCCGAACAACCCACGCACAGAACGGGCGTACCTCAATCCTCGAGCCTCTGCTTAGCCCAACCCGAATCTCGGCTTTATCACTCTTTCGTTTCCGGTTCCAAACAATAAGATATTAAATCTTACACCACCGTCTGGTCTCTTCCATGACGCTCGTAGGGGAGAGCTGAAGTGACACGTGCAAAGTTCTGATTCAACAATGTCCACTCGCGCTGCGTTTTTATTCTTGCTCCGGTGTCGGTTCGTTGTGCTGAAGAAGAGTCAAGTACGTTACACATCACTACTCTGCAAGGTTCGGAGCGTGCGTGAAAGAAATCTAATCAGAGCTGGGGCTACCGTCATGAGCAATGCGGAACTGGTCCTATACGGGCGGTGGGCGGGGAGTCGAGAAAATCAAGGTAACCCTCTGCAGTTACCGAGCTTGCAATTGCCGAGCCTAAAGCTTCCGCCAACCTGCATCACGCCTCCCCCCGCAACCAATCCGGAACCTCAAACAAAAACGCGAGTTTAAAGGGTTTGTCCTCATTCGTCGTCCGCAGTGTCATGAACAACGCGAAGGCCGAAGGTAAATAAACGAGTCCAATGACCTTCAGGACGAGGACGAGCTCGGGGGACGTAATTGTCAGGACTCATACCCCCTTGAAGTTGGTAAGGCGATCGGCCCCACTTTCGAGGCAACCTGCCCAACCCACAACTTGTAGGGATCGGAGGGCCTTGAGTCGTGATACGAATGGGAGGGAATGATGCCTGTTTGCCATCAGCTCGAATCCGTAGAGAAACCCGCACTGAACTACTTACCAGCCACATCACCCGTCGCGTCTAATCGTAGCGTCTCTAGGGTCTCGGCACATACCTCCAACAGGATGGGTGCGTAATCTACGACCTCTTCATGTCCATGTGGTTGAACTGTAGGCCACCGCACGAAACAATAAAGTTTTTCAAGGTTCCGGCCCAGGGAAATTCGTGAAGTGTCAAACGCCCCCGAAATTTCAACGCCGAAAACGGAAAGGGTCCTGTGTCGTGGATGGTTGCACTGGATTCGGATGTGCGAATCCGCCGGGTTTCTACATTGTCGAGGTTTGAAAAAAAGAGAAAGGAAAGTACAACGCGGGTTCCACAACGTGATGAATCGTAGTGTTGGCGAGAATTGTTCAAGATAGCGTTCGATGCCTGGTATAAAGTGGTCGATACCCAATCCTCGAAACATCAGAGTTTGAACGTTTGCGAAAGCGGAAAAGGAGCGCAAGTCGCGGTGGCTAAATGCCCGAGGGACGAACCACGGATCGGCGATAAGCTACTGTTGGGTTACTCGAACTTCTTCCACGAGCTCCGACGTCGTAGGTGTGACGACCATTTCCACAAGTTCGCGCGGGAGTGAGACGGAAGGCCGTACGGTAGGTGTCCTTGAGATTTCGTGACCCCAGGAATCGATTGATCTTGGCTTTGGCCCTGTGCCAGATGATGCGAGTGAGGGTCGCCGAGACTCAGCCCTGTGCCACGTCCAGAACACGGTTGTCAGAAGCGTTTATCATTTTATCTGGAGGCGTACCTGGGGCAAAGAACGTAGGTTTCTTCGAATGACCTCCATTCCCGTCGTGTGAAAACGTCGCAGTGGTGGTGAGAGGAATATCGGTTCAGGCTCCGCCTCTTGAGAGTGATCGATATCGAACAAGTCAGACTACAGGGTGCTGGCGGTTATGTATACGTCTCATTTCTGATGGACTAAACGGTCCATCCAAAAGTAGATTGAGGTGCGCAGACGAGGGGCAATGCAGTAGAATTAATTGGTGTCGTTCCGTTCCGAAGCCGATGCGCAGCACGTAAACCACTCCCGTTATCGTCGGGGTCAGGCATGCGACTGGGAAAATTGTCCTTGTCTTGTACAGGACGGATATCTGGGGGTGGTAGACGATGAAAAGCTGTGGAATAGACTGAGGAAGAGCGATACAATGAGTTTGTGGGTAGGTCTGGTAATATCCCCCGCTCCCGAGTCGGAGAAGTGCTTCTATCACTCTTTCAATGAATCATGGCTGTATCGCGAGAGGCAGTGTTATTCGTACATTTATCGTCTACTCATTTCACGATACTGGAGCGCGCCCGGCGCAATTTATTTGGGAAACGAAGTTGCGAGGTGGTTGTTTGGCAACGGCTTGGGAACCAAACAAAGAAGAGTTACGCGTCCGTCCCGAAACCCGATCTGTCTTACCCGCCATCCAAATGGCTTGGGTAATTTCTCGGCGGGCTTTAGTGGCTGTGAGTGGCAGGGTACGGGGCCGCGACCGCCGCACCCCCTTCATTAGTGTTGGTCTGGGACTCGCTCTTGTTAGTCGTTCACAGGATTCATCAAGAAAAACCCGAAACGCTCATTTTCGGTTAAAGTTCAATGCATTAGTGCCGGCCTCGATTCAGAGACTCCCTCCCCTCCTCTGAATTTGAGGCTGGATTCCAGCCTACGTGTGAGCTGCGTACCTGATGGATTTACGCGACTTTCTCATCCATCGACTGGATATCGACACAAACACCAGCCAAGTAGGTCGCATTGCATCCTCTATTGCCACGGCGCTCACCATGGATGCGTGCTTGGTAGCATCTAATTGGTCCGACTCGGCCCGGTCGCCTTGTGTCACCTCTCACGCCTACCACGATGTCGGTGTTTCCAACAACCAGAGGTATAGGTCGCTCAAGGGGGCCTGAATCCTCAGAACCAAGTATGATCCCTCCCAGTACACGTGAACTAGCTCTGACCTCTGCGCCACTTGCATCGTGGGGACAGGTCTCTCGAATCGCATAGTGATCGTTTGGCATTGAGGCAAAGCAAAAATCAATCCCCTGCTCCGTAATGCTTCAGAAACACCCACAGTGCACGAACCGACCGGTCGCTTCCCATGAAATATCATGGTTATCATCATCGCCTACCTCACCCACGACTTCCCGACTCTCAAGGCATCCTCGTTGACTTGCCGCTCGTAGTACATCGCCGCGGTCCCACATTCAACCTCAGAGAGAGGACTCCTAAAAAAAAGCCGTGGAAAACTGAAACCACTATCCAAGCTCCACGGGCTCGGACTAGCTCCTCTCTCATAGCACTCCGAGAACACATTGACGACTTGGCTTCCTCCGACGGCAACCTGAAGTTCGTCCGGAGAGCACCGACCGCAAATTCCGTTTCAATTCAAGAGTCCGGAACACCAGGGTTGCGAAGTACAGACCCCACCGCCCAAGGCGTGCCCAAACGTCCAAAATTGGGGCATGGGCGGGTGCTCCCGTACCATGTGGAATCAAGGTCAACGATCCCCCGGGCCCTTTTTCGCACTCGCCCACAAGCACACTCTGGCGGATAATGTTACTATGAAGTTCATACGAGGGTATCGCGTGGGAGTACACACCGCTCGCTGAGACGTCACTCACACCCGAGCTATCGTCCTGCCAATCTTACCGATACTCATGTACCCCAACTAACAAAACTCATGATATGGCCCGATGGTCAAGATCAGTTGTAATATCGGATTTATCTCGCTCGCATCCATTGCGTAGTTCTTTCGTAATCCACGTCTGCCCCATATATACCGACACCACCTTAGGAAATGGCCGATTAACTGGTTTGTGGTGCGCGGCCTTGTGATTCGTTGCGTTCGAAGTGTCCAATTCTACCCTTAATCATAAGCGCAGGGTTGAGTATAGGAATCGGATGCCGTGACCCCGCCCCAGCAGGCCGACCGCCCCCTCAATAGAAATCTGCTTCGAAGGCACCGTCATGCCAACAATGCCGATTATAAAGTCCAGCATTTCGATTCGGTGTTTCTATTCGTGGTTTTCGGGGCGCATGATAGAAGTCGGTTACTGGTCTTGTGGCCGTTGACTACAAAAGGTTTCCTTGATTTTCTCGACTCCCCGCCGGACGCCAGTGAGACGTTCCGGTATTCGATCAAGCGTGTACACGATGAAGCTTAGCAGCCATTTCCATGTCGGTGGACAGGAATCACAACGTATCACACAGCAAAAGTGGCTACCTCGGACTTTGGAGGAGACCTTTTTGTATGGGCCTGCGCAGATGGTTCAATAATACCGACCTCTCTCATAGTCCCAGTAGCCAAGATAATCAAACTCCTCCGAATCTGTCTCATCAAGTTCTAACTCATAGTCTAAGCCCATCTCCGTCACATTATCCCAGATAACCCTCCCCACCAGCCCCCTGAGATCTGTCTTGTACGCAATAGTGGACACACGACATGACCAGAGGGCCAATTTTTTCAAGCCCATTTGGTGGTTACGCCTCCTCTTCAACACATCTAATAGATTCTGCTGTTGCCCGGAGAAAACATCGACCCCATGGAGCGTCAGTGATTGTAGTTTGGGGGCGGGCGGGCCGTATTGCTCAGCTACGTGCATGTGAGTGATTCAATTCGATTTTGGTAGCTTCCCCACACATACCTCCGTCATCAAAACCCAATCCATCCAACGCCGGTCCAATATCTAGGCTATTGAGCTGCAGGTGTAAAAGGCCCCTCATCCCCCGAAGCATCCTACACCAGTCGTCCATGGTAACGGCTAACCCTTCGACAGTGAACTTGCGGACATGTTTCAACGGGAACAGGGGAACGATATCCCCAGTAAACATGCCCACAATTCCATGGAATTGAAGCTTGAGGTTGGGCGAAGGAGTGGAGGGAGATCCAACATCGATGGATAGGTCATCCTCGATTGGGTCCGATGAGATGGTAAGGTGGTCGGCCCTGCGAGGGCGCTCCAAGCCCCGACATCCATAGTACGCCGCGAGTATCTTTTTCACGGTGGCGACAAGAGCCGGAATGCGAGCAGCGTGAAAGCGTATGATGACATTGCGGAGAGGGGAGGACACGTTGATGAGGTCTGTAAATCCCACGATGACCGAGTCGGTGTCGTGCAATCTCAGGTCGACCAAGTTTGAAAGGACGACAGGGACTGATGGACCTGATTTATCGACCGGAGGCAATGCGCCTTCCAAGTCCAGCTCTCGAAGGTTCGGGTGCTGTTGAAGAATTTTCGAAAGCTGAGATCGAGTGAATCGACGCTGATATTCTTGGGGAAGGCTGAGTCTCAACGAAGTGAGGTTCGACGTCGTGAAGAGGGAGGACGAGGAGTCGGGTAGGAAGTTTTGGATATCGAGCTTCGAAAGGTTCGGAAGAGGCGAAGAGAAGAATCGATTAAGGTGTTTTACGCTCCGGCGGGGGTAAGATCCGATAAGCTGCACCCGAATCGACGAGGTGATTGAAATAGAGTTTGAGTTGAGGGTGTCCAGGAGGCGCTCCAGTTGTTCACCACCACCAGTGAAGTCGAATTGGTGAATCCTCCTTGAAGTACCTGCATCCGCCAAGCTATCCCGCGCGGAGTCGGTGAGGTGAGATCGCCAGGTCAGGAACAGTGGGGCGTCCCCCGAACGAGATTTGAACAGATGCCATGCTTTGACGGCACCTGCAACCCACCAAACCCAAAGCCGGGGGAATCCGATGGCAACTTCATTCCAATATCTGCAGGCCTGGAGGAAACTGAATGTTCCGGCGGTGAAACTCGCGTTGCCGTCTTGAAGTCCGGCTTCAACGACGTAGAGAAACACGTCCGACAAGAGCTCCGCGGGTAACCGGGAAACTGGAACGTGTAAGTTCTGGGCGTATCTCAGCCGGTTGGCCTCCTCGGCGCAGAAATCTATCTGTTTTTGGAGGGAGTCAATCGCGTCTTGGCACGGCCCTCCAAGGCTACCACCTGGTCTGAGCTTAGGCAAGTGCGGTAGATACGGTGGTCACTGACAGCACTGGAGCACTGAGCATTTTTCTGTATTCTGGATCAAATGCGGCGGCCATCGCGTTTTGGGTGGGACTTGGAGGTGGTGGGATAAAGAGGAGCGCGTCACACTTCTGATCAATGCCCCGACAGTCTTATCCCCACGCCTCATCAACCTCCTTGGGCTCGTCTGTATCTAAATCTAACTTTCCGTCAGTAAGTATATTGGGTGACTGGGTGACTGTCCGTAAGGTTACGCCGTGTACACACACCCCCAGATGAATATCAAAGGACTTATAAAGGAACCGTCAGGACCCCGTCCGTCGCGTCGGGTCACGGGTAGCGCGAATCTCGGCTACTGGCACCCTTCTACGATGTTTAGAGATATCTCTAGTCTTACAGATAGTCACCCATTGCCCTTCATACGAGTCCGAGACCATCGCTATCGCATTATCCCATGTGACCTCCGTCACTACTCTCCTGAGGTCATAATCAACGTGCAGAACTCAGCTTCATTCCGCTTCACCACGACGGATAGGTACAGTTGTCGAGTGGGAGCGCGGCTAATGGCTCTGGAGCCTGTCCTTAAAATCGTCAGGAGATTTATGCGGATCATTCAGTGGGTCACCTTACCGCTCTCCAGGTCAATCGACTCACGTCGCGGCAGGTGACGAGACTCCTTCCCAGCGAATAGTATACGACAACCTTGGCGGCGAACTCTACCGAGGTCTTAGAAGGTCCATGGACAAGCTCTCGACATCGAAGATGAAGGGAGAGTACCCAAACCGGGTGACAGCGATGGGGCGGACAATGTGCCCCACGGAGAGCGGAAGCCAGGATCTCAGAGAGCCCGGTATATCGGACCTTTCAACACCATCCCGCAGACCAGGGTCCTGGTTTGTGAATCGCGAGTACTCCTCAGATAAACGGTCTGCTCTACTTAGGGTCTCGTCGCCACCTAGGTTGCACTGATTCGGGAACACTTGTCCAGTTCCCCCTCTGCCCGGTCCCAGCACCCACCTCTCAATCGTAGCGATGATGGAACCCGATCCTGCCGTCCCTAGGTATGTTCCAGGACGTTCGAATGTCACTTCTCCAGCTATTTTCGTGAGTACATCACGAGGTACTCGAAGGAGAGCTCCACTAACATTCTCAAGTTTGCGGATAAAACAAAGGAGGTCAACGGATGATGACACTTTCTGCTTGGCCAAATTGCCTCAGTGTAGGTGTTGGTTCAGGGAGACGATATTATCCAAATTCATGGTGCCGCCAGGCCCCCGGTGTGTCTGGTATCGAGATCGCGTAACGCCTGAGGCCATCACTGAGACGACAGTACCCTCCAAAAGGAGATGGACACCGGAAATATTAAGCTCATTCTGAAAATGCCCAAGCCGTTAGAGGAGACGCGGATGAGGCAGACGTTGTTTGATGTGACCCATCATGGAGGTTTATCATCCGGGAACCAATTGTTCGTCGATAATCCCCTTCCCTAAACTCCGAATCAGGCATCGGTGACACTCGGTAAATACGTATGGTTCCGTTATGTGTTAGAAAAACAGACAATAGAAGATGTGTGTGGGGGGAGCGAGTGAAGTGGGGATCATCAATACGCATATCGTTCCGCTACCGTATCGCGAGTCAATAGTCTCTCATGTACCAAAATGCCGTCGCGTCACTCAAGCAAGAAGCAATACCTTCTATGCCGGGTCGCGCGTTACGATCCTCCGACCAGCATAGCTCGACGATCCTCCACAATTCGCTGCTGAACCCGAGGCGTACCGCCCCCTCCGGTTTCTCCGGTCGAATCCCTTCCATGATCGCATTCATCACTAGGATGTCCGACTGAATGTCAACGTAGGGGTGGTGTCCACACAGGACCTAGGCCATTACCAGTCAACTGTTTAGAACCACGAACCAATTCTCACGAGCACCCACCTCATAGATGACCATGCCGAGAGCATAGCAGTCGGACTGCCTTGTTGGTCTGTCGCCCTCCGATTGCGGTATCCCAAACCGCTCCGGGTATAGAAGTTCGGGACTCATCCACCGGTATGTCCCCCCCGAAGTAAATGACATCAGCGTTTCGTTTGAGATTAACGACGCCTGGGATGTCCCGGCAGCAGCATGAGTCGCAATGCCAGTGATGGTTGTGAGGCCAAAATCGGCAATGCAGGCTCGTCGGTCCTCATTGATGAGAACGTTCGCCTTCGTAGATTGGTGATAAGTGTGTGAATGTCTGATTTGAGGAAACGCATACTCCCCTCAAATCCCCATGGACAATCCGGAGGTCATGCATGTGCTTCAAGCCATTTGCAATATCAACCAACTGGGCGGTGAATCAGTCAGGGTCCCGCTGGTGTTAAGTGCAACACGTACAAGCTCAATGCGGTTCACATGCCGATCCCTCTTAACAAACTCATTGATATTCCCATTTTCCATCCACACCGAAACCATTGCAAACCGCTGCTTGCTGACCGTCACTCCAATGAGGGGTAAGATATTTGGATGCCGGAGGTGCTTCCAGGCGACCCCCTCCCGACAGAATCTCTGTGATGTATTCATGCATGAATATGACAATGCAGACAGAAGACTCACACTGAGGATGACATCCAGGTCACTCGTAACGTACACACGCACAACCTTGATCGCTACCCGACGGCCTTCATATACACCCTGCGATACATCAGCACACCCCCCGCTTGCAACTTCTGTGGAGCCTTGTGAACAATCTGGGATGTGCATGGACTTGGGAATCACGCGATGCCGGCTACATGTTTTGCAGAACTTGTTGAACAACTTCAGCCGTTCCCGATCCGACATAGCCTCATTTTCGAGACGCTGTAACTTGCATCAGCATTGGAGGAGAGTGGGGAGGGTGGAAAAGCCTGCCTGATCCATTTCATTAACACGACTCTCGATTTCCGGTTCCGGAACTTGTAGAAACTGGAATAGAGAGGTGATGCGCGGGAGGAATCTTCCGCGTTGCCGTTGCCCTATTCCAATGTTGGGAACTTTCGGTCAGGGTTTCCAGTGTTTTGGGTGTTTCAATTACCTAAGTTGGCATTCAGAACCTCTCGAAGAGCCAGTGCCAAAAATAGCTCGCGCACGGCGGGGACTTCCCATCGCTTCTTTCGGTCCTCGCTCCAACAGGTCACAATCATATCCCATACTTCATCGCGCAACCACCGATTTGCATTTCGGTTCCTTGGACGTGGGGGTCGTTCCTCGGTTTTAATGTGGGAAGTGACAGTGTCGTAGTCGTGAATCCCATCATATGGCAACACTCCTGTGAGGACCTTATAGCAATAGGGTGGTTACATCAAGTATCACTCTCTTTCCTGACGGGGGAGGGGCATACCGTAAACGAGGTCATTGCAAGGGAATAAATATCACTTTTTTTTGAAGCAAACTTAATAACAATACCATCAGCAAACTGTTCTGGGGCCATATATCGGGCAGTTCCTGGTTTAAACCTAAACCGCGTGTTGCGGAAATGGGCGAATGCAATGCCAAAGTCCCCAAGGCACGCACGGCCATCTCGAGTAATCAGAATATTGCCCTAGACATATGAGGCATCAATGGGCGGGTGAACACACAGGCTGTTCCGTACTACCTACCGGAGCGACAAACCCATGTAAAATATCTAGTCCATGAAGATATGAGAGGCCGTCGCAGACTTCTGTTAGCTGTTGCCGATGTAGTCAGCAGTGGGCTCCTTCAGATTTTGGCGGATACATACCAGCATTAGCCTATTGGCGCCCTTGTTCCTTTTGGTGTACTGCATGATATTGCCATCTGGCATCCATGGACTCATGATGCAGAGTGGATACAGTGTCTCCGAAATCTCGATGATGGGGAGTATGTTCGGGTGGGAAAGATACTTGCGCCCCTCGACTTCATTGTGAAGGGTCTGGTGCGAAGCGCACTGAGTCTAACTCCGATTAAAAAAGGGAGTCGCGCACCCTTTTCGTTTCCTCCAAGTACCTTGGATCCCGCATCCGAATCGCCTTGATACATACCTGGTCCCCACGATAATTTTCCTTCCAAATATCCGCGAATCCAAAGGGATCGTAGTCCAACGATTCATCGCAGAGCTCTACGTCGGGGAAAATACGTGATCCGCGGAGGAGGGCGTAGGCATAAAGTCTGAATAATGGGCACCATAGGGGAGAGCCATCAAAGTTGATCTTCATAGCCTAATCACCAGAGGTTTCAGAGGGCGAGGGACGGTTTAGTTACGAAGGCGTACCTGACGAAATGTCTCTGCCAATACCGTCGCATCCTGCGAGGACAGACCCGTCGGAGATGTTTTGACCCTTGAGACCACTTCGGAGATCCTGTCCGCACAGTGCCTCTCGTCACCTCCCCAGGTCTGAAGCGCAGGATTGGGGACGGATAGTGCACGGACGAAGTCTTCCCCCAGTTTGGCCAGAATATCGGGACCAAACGAGATGAAGTCAACTAAATCATCTATTTGTCAGCCGTTACCATTCGTGTTTATGTGAGTTGGTGGCTCACTCTCATGAACTTCTGTGTAACCCATGGCTACCTGATCAAGTGAGGAGATTGTGGCGATAGGAAGAGAGGTACGTGGGCGGCCGCCGGCGCTACAAGGAGATTGTACCACCAGCCCACGGCGTCCCCTCATTCTGGACACAACAGTTGCCTGAATCGGAAACCGCCGCTGTCAATCGCGCGATAATTCCGATGGCTGGACACCTCCCTAGAACTCTCAAGGCTCTCGTACGACTTTCAACTCGCCACCTTCTCTCCGTTTACCTGCGGATACTAGGATCGGATGCCGCATACCGTGCCCGTAAACACTGCAGATTGGGGTGACAGACTCGAAAAAACAGTGGCCTACCGACTGACACTGTTCCGCAGATCCGAGCCCACAGTTGAGGCCCAGGGTCGGCTGTGGACAAGTAACGAAGGGAACGGATGGAGGAAGGTTGGAGCCCTGAGACACAGTGTGACCTCTTTTCTTCCCTCTCGCACACCACGTCGAGGTAACCCGAGTGCCTCTCAAGGGAATGGTAAAGAGGGCGACGAAGACCGTTGGAATCCACCCGAACCTCGGATGAAGCAAGTCAACTATCCGTATGGCCCTTGCACGGGTTTCAGCACGGATACCCCCTGGCGGCCATTCGTGGTTGGACCCTGCGGAGCCCGTGAAGTCTCTTTAGAACACGTTAATGGCTCCCTTAGACATTGAAGGAGGTACGGACCTGACTAACCGTCATAGCGGACGGAGATTTTAATTTGTTGGATTATCACACAGGACCATACAGCTCTCTCTCATCAAAGATAAGCAGAGTCGGGGATCCGCATTTGCGTGGTCCAATGGCGAGCTTCGTCCTTTGAGGTATCAGCCCCGGGGGTGATGGGAATGCGCCTGCCTCGGTCGTTCCAGAGGCGACGTGGTTGGCGTTGGTGGAGGTAGTGGGGCGAGTAGAAACTGGTTCCGTCGCACCGTACTGGGCCAGTTCCGAAGCGAGGTCGACGGGGAGAGAGGGAGCCTGGGGTAGAGAAGGAGCGGGGAACACTTTAACGAAACCGACCCGATGCGGTCCCTTTGACACTGGCTTGTGTGCCCTTGGTCCGTTGGGGTACAGACCCTGAGCGAGATCTACGCGGGGGGTGAGGGGGATGGTGAAGTTGAGTTATGTGTATCGCGTCTGGGTGAGTCCTGGAGAAGAGCAGACCCTTTCGGCGGAGGGGGGTGAGGGGAGTCTGACGGGCCTGGAAGCAATCCGTGCCTGAATGAACGTACGCAAAAGTCAGGAGAAACCGTAAATCTCAGGGGCTTGGATCGTGGACTCGGATACGCACCGCTGAGGAGACCTTCAGCCGGGACGAGGCGGTACTGGCAGCAGGAGTGGAGATGAGTTCTGCCGCGTCGTGCTGAGCGAGTTCTGGAACGAGGTCGGCGGGGAGGACGGGAGTGTAGAGCTGTGGTCACTGGGGACATGTTGGGAGAGGGATGCATCGATGAGCGCTTGGGCCGCGAACGGGTTTTGAAGTTGAAGGTGAGCCACAAAGATGCTGAACTTCGCGGTAACTTTGGCGCTCGATCATGAACCTCAAGTTCCTTTACGCATACCGTGTGCTTATTCGCGTCTGGATAGATTCCAAGGAAGACCAGACGCTCTCGGAAGATAGCAGGGTAACAGGCATCCGGATAATTCTCCCGCTCTCAACACATTGTTCTCCTCTCGGTTCGTACTTCTCCAGGTCCAAAGGTCAGCGGTATCTAAGCTGGGACCAAACTCTCGCTTTTTAGTGGGGGGCTGTTAGGGGACTTTATTCGGCGACGACCGAAGCCTAAATGCTGACACCCGCGGCTGGGTTCGAACCGAGAGAACGGATGAAACTAGACGCAGGATAAAAAGAGGCAGGCCGCGGCCTGGCCGTTTACCGTTCTGCCACTTGGCTGACGGAGGCTTTCTTACGAATTGGGATATAGGTCGATCCCGGTCCCAACTACTATCGAAGCGCTTCCAAGCGCTTGGAATCGCATGGAGGCGCATGTAAGTGCACCGAGGCTGGCGAGACTATAGCTGATTCCTTCCCGGTCAACTCTCCCAATACTGCTGCAGGAGCCAACAGTGCTCGTTCGTTTGGTGCGACTGAGAGTGACTTGCTACAGGTTTTGGGCAAGTACCTCGAGGAAAAGTCATCTACATCTTTTGTTGTGCGCGGGATCGGAATTCGGGACCAATGTGCGCAATATGTTTGAAATGATCAAGATAGCATTGGGGCCAGCTACCAAACTCGGCGCAAGAGCTCTAGAAACAATGGGATTACAACCCCCCACCAAAACGCTAGGGTTTAGTCCCAGCCTCAATTCAGAGGTACCCTCCCCTCCCTGCGCTTCCTTGGAGACGACACCCTCCCTACACCCCATTTGAGGCTGGATTCCAGCCTAGGAGCTACAGCCAGTAACAGCTACCGGTTATAGTCATTTGGCCGCTTGGCGGCTGGCCGTTCGGGCTTACGTCCGTCGGTCCTTGCCGAGCCAAAATGACGTAGTGACACGTGCGCATGTCTAAATTGCATTACGAAACCATCCATCGGCGATTTCGTCTTCCTTTCAGTAGCGTGCAGGACGTGAGAATAAGCTGCTACCGAAACGCCCGAAAGCCACGGTCAAATCGTGGTCAGTGGCCGCAATTTGACGGGCAGTAGCGGCTATTATTAGCAGCTACTGCATGGCCGGCACAACATTGCTTGGGGGACTTAGTGGATGAGACAAAAAGAACGTTGCATTTCCCGAGTCCGAATTCCCAGGTATCGGCAGCTTCTTAGCGGGTCCGCCCCAGCAGACAAAAATAGAATACCAAGCACCCAGTAAACGTTACAACATGTAAGCGCGACAGATGTTCGAAAGACAATTGCCGCAACAGCAACGCGATCGTTTTGTTGATCCCGACTGGCGAGAGCGAGTCCCAGACTACCGCTAATGGAGGAATGCGGCGATTCGCGGTCCTGCACCCTGCCGCTCACAGCCACTAGTAAAGCCCGCCGAGAAACCACCCAGAGATGCACGTCCTTGGTCGCGACACTGGTCATCCTTGAGAGTTAATGAAACTTCTCGGCCATTAAGACCGACGCAGTAGCTCGGCGCTTTGTAGGAACGACATGCCTGATCGTGAGGTCATAGCCTGTGTTAATAACATATGCCAGGAACGGAACACCCTGCACGCCAGACACTCGGGGATTTTCTCAGAGCCCTACTAGGGACGCGCGCAGCCCACCGGGCCGGCCGGTCGGGTCCAGCCACAGAGCCAGTCCGGGAGTCTCAAGGAGGCGGCAATCCGGCGGTGAAAGAAGGCAACAGGAGGAACATCCGGATGAAGTATGTTTCGCTCCTCCGATCCACGGTCACACAATGGCCCGTCGGCCTGCGACGATCGCGGCATATTGAAGATGCACTCCATTCGGACAGCGGTGTACCCGAAACGCTACCAATGGTCACACACGCGGGCCGGATCGTGGAACTCCGAGTATATCGGCGGATCAGTGAGTCCATTCCCTCTGTCCAACACCCCATCGGTACCGTGTCTCAACCCCGCTTAATGGGCGGAGGTTTCTCACACAATCCCTTTGATGCGCGCAGTGCCACAGCGTACACCTATACAGAAATATGAATGGCCACCCCCGCCATGATCGCACAGGAACCCAAGCGAGCCGTATGAAACTTCCCCATCCAACTATCCCAGTTCATATAGGATGTTGATGATTTGCACCGCTAGTGTCCCCGTGACCATTTTCCGTGGGTATAAAGATCCAGGATTGCCCCGTGTTTGGGCTAGGGGATCCTGCCGCCATGAGCCTCCACACGAAGTCTCTGGTACTTCTCGCCGTCGCCGTCGCGCAAGCCTACGGAGCGATCTACCATCAGGTCTCCCAGCTCCCAGCCACTACCTACGATTATGTCATCGTCGGAGGCACGTTGCACGACACTGCGCCGTGAATTGGAGAGAGGAACTCAACAATGATCATTCATAGGTGGTACCGCCGGCAACGTTATGGCAAATCGTTTGACCGAAAACAGCAAAGTCCAGGTTCTCGTCCTGGAGGCTGGAGGAAGGTGAGCTCTATAACC
>Ga0307513_10006654_pt1 | contig 15075 bp, 16 predicted proteins | sample 15_EM_MG_FD_202174 | JGI IMG/M metagenome (GOLD analysis project Ga0307513, IMG submission 202174) | Populus trichocarpa ectomycorrhiza microbial communities from riparian zone in the Pacific Northwest, United States - 15_EM | ecosystem: Host-associated > Plants > Roots > Unclassified | place... | reverse complement strand
GTCGATCGCGACCGTGGTCTTGCCGGTCTTGCGGTCGCCGATGATCAGCTGGCGCTGGCCGCGGCCGATCGGCGTCATGGCGTCGATCGCCTTGATGCCGGTCTGCAGCGGCTGCTTCACCGGCTGCCGGTTCATCACGTTCGGCGCCTGCAGCTCGAGCTCGCGGAAGCCCTCGCTGACGATCTCGCCGCGGTCGTCGATGGGCTCGCCGAGCGAGTTGACCACGCGACCCAGGTAGGCGTCACCGACCGGCACGGAGAGCACGCGGCCGGTCCGCTTGACCTGCTGCCCCTCCGCGATGCCGGCGTAGTCACCGAGGACCACGGCGCCGATGTCGCGGACGTCGAGGTTCAGGGCGACGCCCAGGGTGCCGTCCTCGAACTCCAGCAGTTCGTTAGCCATCGTCGAGGGCAGCCCCTCGACGTGCGCGATGCCGTCACCCGCATCGGCGACAATGCCGACCTCTTCACGGGAGACCTCGGGCGAATAGGACGAGACGTAGCGCTCTAGCGCCCCCCGGATCTCGTCCGAGGAGATGGTCAGCTCGGCCATCCTCTGCCTTCTCTACTCAGCTCGGAGCGTCACCGCCACCGAGGGGCCTACTCGCCGGCGTCGCCGCCGGCGAGGGAAGAAAATCTATTTAGCGAACGCCTGCCGGGCTTCGTTGAGTCGCCGCAGGATCGTGCCGTCGTAGAAGTCGGAGCCGACCTTGACGCTGATGCCGCCGATGACGGACGGATCCACATCGACCTTCAGCGAGACCTGGCGACCGTAGATGTCGGACAACTTGGTGGTCAGCCGCTCCTCCTCGGACTCGTCGAGGGGCTTGGCGACCGTTACGTAGGCGACCTGCCGATCGCGCTGCTCGGCGGTCAGCTCGACCAGCCGGGTCAGCGAGGACTCGAAGCCACGACCGCCGAACCCTTCGAGCGCCGTCTCGGCGAGCCGCAGCGTGACCGGCTGGGACTTGCCTTTCAGCAAATCCTCAACCAGCTTAACCCGGCGGCTCGGCGCCGCACTTGGATCACTCAGCGTGACGGCCAGCCCCGGGTTGCCCGAGACGATCTGCCCGAAGCGGAACAGCTCGTCCTCGACCTCACCGAGCTTGTCGGCCTTGCCCGCCGAGCGCAGCAGCGCCTCGACGCCCAACCGCTCGGTGGCGTCCAGCAACTCGTTCGGCGTGGACCAGCGGCCCGAGGCAAGCGTGACCAGGACCTCCAGCGCCGCGGCCGTGACCTTGCCGGAGAGCAGCGACTTGAGCAGGTCGCCCCGCTCCGGGCCGCGGCGCGACGGGTCGGTCAGCGCGCGCCGCAACCGCGGCTGGGCCCGCAGCAGCCCGGCCACCGACAGGATCTCGTCGGCGACCGTGGCCAGCTGCGCGGCCGTTGCCTTCGCGGTGGCGGCGGTGAGCTTGTCGGACGCGTCCGCGTACGACAAGCGGCTGGCGGACGACATCAGCGCCGCCCGCCGGCCGCGCCGGCCTCGCCCAGTTCACTGATGAACCGGTCCACCGTGCCCCGGTTGCGTGCCTCGTCGGCGAGCGACTCGCCCACGATCCGGCTGGCCAGATCGACGGCCAGGGTGCCGACCTCGGCACGCAGCTCACGCACGATGCTTTCGCGCTGCGCGGCGAGCTGCTCACGGCCGGCCGTGATGATCCGTTCCGACTCCTGCCGGGCGGTGGCCAGGACGTCCTGTCGGATGCCTTCGGCGTCGGCGCGGGCCTCGTCGCGGATCCGGGCTGCCTCGGTGCGCGCCTCGGCGAGCTGCGCGCGGTACTGCTCCAGCAGCTCGTTCGCCTCGGCCTGAGCGGCCTCGGCCCGCTTGATCCCGCCCTCGATCGCGTCGACCCGTGCCGCGAACGTCTTCTCCATCTGCGGGAAGACGAACTTCATCAGCACGAAGCAGAGGATCGAGAACGCGATGATCCCGAGCACGATCTCCTGCCAGATCGGGATGATCGGGTTGTGCTCGGCCTCAGCGGCCAGATATGGAGTGATCGAAGTGATCATGGACACCTCCCAACGAGGCAGAAGATCAGACCGGGTTCTGCCAGATGAAGCCGAACGCGATGCCCAGCAGGGCGAGCGCCTCGATGACGGCGAAACCGATCCAGACGTACGGGAGGGTCAGGCGCGACGACTCGGGCTGACGAGCGGTCGACTGGATGTAGGCCGAGAAGACAAGACCGACACCGATGCCGGGGCCGATGGCCGCGAGGCCGTAACCGATGGCGGCGGTGCTACCAACAACTTCGGCGAGAAGCATTTCAGATCCTCCTGGAATCTCGCGTGACACTCACGCGGGACGACAACGGGGTATTGCGAAACTCAGTGCTCGTCGGCGATAGCGCCCTGCACGTAGCTGGCCGTCAGGACCGTGAACACGTACGCCTGCAGGCAGATGACCAGGAACTCGAGGAACGTCAGCGCGATGGTCAGCACCCACGAGACGATCGAGAACGGGATGAACCACGCGTTGGCGCTGATCATCGCAAAACCGCCGAGCGTGAACACCAGCAGCAGCATGTGGCCGGCGAACATGTTGGCGAAGAGTCGGACCGCCAGCGAGAACGGGCGGACCAGGAAAGTCGAGAAGAACTCGATCGGGATCAGCAGCGGCAGGATGAACCACGGCGCCGGCGGCACGAGCGCAAACTTCATGTACTTGAAGAAACCGCCATGATGCCGCGAACCGATATAGATGAACATCACATAGCTGATGACCGCGAGAATCGCCGGGAACGCGATGTGAGAGTTCGGTGAGAACTGGATGAACGGCACGATTCCGAAGAAGTTCATCAGCAGGATGAAGCAGAACAGCGTCGTGAGATACGGCGCGAACTGCACGCCGCGGGGCCCGATCATCTCGATCGAGATGTTGTTGCGCACGAAGCCGTAGATGCTCTCGGCAAGCCACTGCTTCTTCGTCGGCACGAGCTGCGGCTTCCGGTACGAGACCAGGAAGTAGACGATGAGGATCGCGACCGCGAGCCAGAGCAAGACCGTGACCTTCGTGACCCAGTACGAGTCATGCGCGCCCCACGGCAGGATGCTGGGCAGGTAGAAGTCCTCGACGCTCGGCGGGAACGGAACATCCGCTGCGAGGACGATCGACTGACCGGTCACCGTAGCCCTTTCCTGTCAGGCGCCGAGACGGCGCACGATGAGGTAGACACCGCCGCCGATACCAACGACAGCGCCGATTCCGGCGAAAATGCCGCGGGTCCCGACCCAGTGGTCGACCAGCCACCCGATCCCACCCCAGACCAACATGCCCCCGAGGAGATAGGAGACTGCCGTCATGCCCATACCCGTATCGGGTGGGGGTGGACCGTCTTCACCGCGGGGTTCGTTGGGAGGTTTCTGACCGGTCATGACGGCCCGAACGATATCAGTCGGAAACACGAAGCTAAGCGGGACCCCCCGCACAACCGCAGTTGTCCAGGCGTCAGGGGTCTCGCAACTCGGCAACACGGTACTCCCCCCTTGCCATAACCGGACAACTTCCCGCCGACTCTGTCACCGGATCGGGGAAACGGACCACTCAAAGGCCAACTGACAAGCCAAAACGCTCGTGGTCAAGATCACCCCGATGGATCCCGCCAGGCGTGTCGTCACCGGCGGGCGGAAACCCGGGCCACCCACCAGATCTGCACCGAGGTCCAGCCGAGCACTCCGGCGACCACACCCCAGCCCATCGCGGTCCGCCCGGGCCAGTCCGAGGAGATGACCACCGCCAGAATCACCCCGAAAAGGCTGTACTTCACCACATAGGTGAGCAGCCCGAGCGGCATCAGCAGGGCCGGCCGCACGGTGTCCGCCCACGCGATGACCAGGGTCGACATCGTGAAGCTGACGGTCGTGATCGCCACCCCGCCCGCGGCACCGAGCGCAGCCACCGCGCCGCCCTTGAGAAACCCCAGGGACGCGGCACAGAGCAACAGCGCGATCGAGGCGGCGGTCACCAGCGGCAGATGCTCGACCCGCCAGCGCGGATCGGCCGGCAGCGGCGGCAGCTCGGGCAGCGGCAGATCAAGATCCGATTCCAGTACGCGACCAGGAGCCCCCACGTCGCTGCGCAACGGTGCCGGGTCCCCCGATCTCCACTCGTCGGCACCCCCACCGACGACAACACCAGCCCCGGTCTCGGACCCGACCCCAGCCCCGGCCGCGGACCCGGACCCGGACCCGACCGAAGGCTCCCCACTAGTCCCAGGCTCGATGGCAGCAGCGTTCTCCGCGTCGAGAACACGCTGCCGCCCAGCCACAGACTCAACGACACCAGTCGGCTCAGCGGCAGGGTCCATCGCGTCCACTCGGCCATGTTTGGTCGATTCCCGCCCCCCTTGGGGCGAAACCTGACCAAGATCCACCAAACCACCAACCTCGACGTCGGATAAAGGCGACTTATCCGAATCGGGCTTCCCCTCCAAGCCAACCGTCCGCTCAGAGCCCGCCGCCCGCCCGGAGCCCGCCGCCCGCTCAGAGCCCGCCGCCCGCTCAGAGCCCGCCGCCCGCTCAGAGCCCGCCGCCCGCTCAGAGCCCGCCGCCCGCTCAGAGCCCGCCGCCCGCTCGGAGCCCGCCGCCCGCTCGGAGCTCGTCCGGGCCTGTGGCGCGGGCCCGCCAGCGTCGCGTTCGGCGGCGGTTGTGCGCTCTGGCGTCACGCCGGCACCCCGACCCTCGCGTAGGCCGGGAACTCCGCGACCAGCCCCGACACCTCATCCGCCACCTCGTGCAGCCGGGCGACGCCGCCGGCCGTCTCGGGGTCGGCGCGGACCGCGAGGGCGATCAGGCCGGCGATCCGGCGCATTTCGCCCTCGCGCATGCCCTGAGTGGTGACGCTGGGGGTGCCGACCCGGATTCCCGAGGCCACCGCCGGCTTCTCCGGGTCGTACGGAACTGCGTTCTTGTTCAGTGTGATCTTGGCGAGGTCGCAGCGTGCCTCGGCGTCCTGGCCGGTCACCCCGATGTCGCGCAGGTCGATGAGCGCGAGGTGGGTGTCGGTGCCGCCGGTCACCGGGCGCATGCCCTCGGCGGCCAGCCCGGCAGCGAGCGCCTGGCCGTTCTTGACCACCTGATGCGCGTACGTCTGGAACTCGGGCAGTGCCGCCTCGCGCAGGGCGACCGCCTTTGCGGCGATGGCATGCATCAGCGGCCCGCCCTGAGTGAACGGGAAGACTGCCTTGTCGATGCGTTGCGCAAGCTCCTCACGACAGAGAATCATGCCGCCTCGGGGTCCGCGCAGCACCTTGTGGGTGGTGCAGCACACGACATCGGCATGCGCTACGGGCGATGGGACGGCCCGCCCGGCGACCAAGCCGATGAAATGCGCGGCGTCCACCATCAGGTAGGCGCCCACCTCGTCGGCGATCTCCCGGAACCGGGCGAAATCAATCAGCCGCGGATACGCCGTCGCCCCGCAGATCACGAGTTTGGGCTGGTGTGCCAGGGCCAGGTCGCGCACCTCGTCATAGTCGATCAGCTCAGTATCGGCTCGAACGCTATAGGCGACCGAATGGAACCATTTGCCGGAAAAGTTGACCTTGCTGCCGTGGGTCAGGTGCCCGCCGTGTGGCAACCCCATGGCCAGCACCGTGTCGCCGGGTTGGACCAGCGCCGCGTACGCCGCCAGATTGGCCGAGGCACCGGAGTGCGGCTGGACGTTGGCGTGCTCGGCGCCGAACAGGTCTTTCGCCCGTTCGATGGCCAGCTGCTCGGCCTTGTCCACCGGTCCGCAACCGCCGTAATAGCGGTGCCCCGGATAGCCCTCGGCGTACTTGTTGGTCAGCGTCGAGCCGAGCGCGGCCAGCACGGCCGGCGAGGTGAAGTTCTCACTCGCGATCAGCTGCAAACCACCGCGCTGCCGCTCGAGCTCGCCGAGGACCACCGCGGCGATCTCGGGGTCCTCGCGTTCGAGCGCGGCGAAGTCCGGCCCCCAGAATGTGCCCATCGCGCGCTCCCTGTGTCGGCGACGCTGCCGGAATTGAGCATATGGCTTCGGAACCGGCTCGCGGGCGCAGTGTGCTAATGCGTGCTCAGGCGGCCGCGCGGCCGAGCCGGTCCCGGACCGCCAGCCACTCCTCGGTCTCCGGGGGCTGCTGGACCAGGATCGTCGCCACCCCCGCGTCGTCGAGCCGGTGCAGCGCGGCGTAGAGGTCGGCGGCGTACTCACGCGGGTCGGCCGAGAGCACCTCGTCGCCGGGGCCCTGGCCCTCGTACGTGAGGATCGCGATCGGCTCTTTGAGGACGGACCGGTCCACATCGCCGGTGTCCTTGGCGAGGATCAGCCGGGCCCGGGGCGCGTAGTGCCGCCTGCTCATGCCCGGAGCCGGCCGGGCCGAGCCGTCGCTGACCTCGGCCTCCGGCAGCCCGATCACGCCGACCACGTCGCGCAGCGCCCGCAGCCCGAGCGCGCCCGGCCGCAGCAGCCGGGGCCGGGCCGAGGTCAGGTCGAGCACGGTCGACTCGATCCCGAACGCCGCCGGGCCGCCGTCCAGCACCAGCGGGACGTCGGGCAGGCTGCGGAGCACGTGCTGGGCCGTCGTGGGCGAGATGCTCTCGGAGCGGTTCGCGCTCGGCGCCGCCAGCGCCAGCCCGGACGCCTCGAGCAGCTTGAGCGCGACCGGATGCGCGGGAATCCGAATCGCGATGGTCTCCGCCTGCTCCGCCAGAGAGGGCACGACCAGGGTCAACGGGCCCGGCCAGAATCGGGCCGCGAGCTCGTCGGCGGCTGCGGGCCAGTGCCGGGCCAGCGCGCGGGCCTGCTCGACGGTAGCCACGTGCACGATCAGCGGGTTCCACGCCGGGCGGTTCTTGAGCCGGTAGATCTCGGCGACCGCTTTCGCGGAGAACGCGTTGGCGCCCAGCCCGTACACGGTCTCGGTGGGGAAGGCGACGACCGACTCCCGGCGGAGGACCTCGACCGCGCGACGGATCCCGTCGGCGTCCGCTGCGACGATCGTCACGCCGACCTCGGCACTCCCGGCAGCAGGGCGTCGACCAGCGGATAAAGCGACTCGTCGATGTCGTCGGCGATCCGCTGGAAGGTCTGGTCGCCGCGACCCCAAGGGTCGTCCAGGTCGTCGGTGGGCAGCGGCTCGGAGCCGTCCCGGCGCCGGTCGGCGGCCTCGACCAGCGCGGCGGCCCGGATGGTGAACGTCTTGGGGTCGGCGCCGGCCGGCGGCAGAACGTCCGCGTCGATCTCGCGCAGCAACCGGGCCAGATGCCGCAGCACGAACGTGCGGCCGGCGGCGTCGGGCACCAGCGCGTGCACGTAGTCGCTCTGGTCGGCCGTCGCGGTGAGGATCAGATCGGCACCGGCCAGATGTGCCGAGGTCAGCTTCCGGGCGGCGAAGCCGTCGGCGTTGCCACCGCGCAGCCGAATCTGCCGGGCCGCCGGCGGATTCATCTCTTCGCCCTCGTGCCAGCCACCGGTGCCGGCGCTCGTGCTGGCCAGCAACTCACCAAGATCGGCGTCAGGGTCCAGTTTCGTCAGCCGTTGCCGCGCCGCGAGCACAAGCAGCCGCTCGGCCATTGGCGACCGGCAGATGTTGCCCATACACACATGCAGCACGGTGAGCGCGGCCATGCTCAGGCCTCCGGGGCTGAGCCGCTACCGGTGCCTGGTCCTCCGGACGGCACGGAGAACCCGGGCCCCTCCGGGGCTGTGCCGCTACCGGTGCCTGGTCCTCCGGACGGCAGGGAGAACCCGGGCCCCTCCGGGGCCTGGATGTCGGGCCGCACGTCGAGCAGCTTCTCCAGCGGCACGGCGCCGATCCGCAGCACCCGCGGCACGTCCCCGGTCACGTCGACGACCGTGCTCGGCGCCGGCTCCCCGGCCGGGCCGGCCTCGAGGTAGATGCGGACCGAGTATTCCAGTTGCTCGCGGGCCTCCTCGGCGGTCAGCGGCGCTGGCTGGCCCACCTTGTTGGCCGTCGTGACGCACATCGGACCGACCTCGCGCAGCACCTCGAGGGCCACCGGGTGCAGCGGCATCCGTACGCCGATCACGCCGCCGGTCTCGCCGAGATCCCACTGCAGGCTGGGCGAGTGCTCGACCATGATGGTCAGCGCGCCGGGCCAGAACGCGTCGGCCAACTCGCGGGCCGCCTTGGGCAGCGAATAGACCAGGCCGTCCAGGGTGTGCCGGGAGCCGACCAGCACGGGCGGCGGGACCCGCCGATCGGCATTGCGGGCGCTGTGCAGCGCCGAAACCGCATGGGCCGTGAACGCGTCAGCGCCGATGCCGTAGACCGTGTCGGTCGGCAGCACGACCAGTTCGCCGCTCTTGACCGCCTCGACGGCCGCGGCGATGCCGCGATCGCGTTCGGCGACGGTCCGGCAGTCGTAGAGCATCACGCAGTGAAGTCTGCCATGCTGCGCATGATCATCCTCACCCGCGCCGGGCCGTGGCATATCGCGGGCGCCCGGCGAGGTCGCGATGTTCGGCGACGTCGATGAACCGGCCGTCGGCGCGCAGCAGATCGGGCACGGCACTAGCGTGCACATCGTCGTGCTCGATGCCGACGACCCCGCCCGGGCGCAGCAGCGCGGCGGCGAGCGCGATCACCGGCCGGATCACCGTCAGGCCGTCCGCCCCGCCGAAGACCGCCTCCGCCGGGTCGTGGTCGGCCACTTCCGGCGGTACGGGCGTGCCATCCGGCACGTACGGCGGGTTGCACAGCACGACGTCGACGTCCGTGGGCAGCTCACCGGCCAGCCCGGGGTCTGTGACGTCACCGCGGACCACCTGCACCACGGGGTAGGCAGCGGCGTTGCGGCGCAGGAACTCGAGCGCCGCCGGCGAGCGTTCGACGGCCACGACCCGGCCCGGCGCGGCCTCGTCGGCGACCGAGAGGGCGATCGCGCCCGTCCCGCTACACAGATCCACGACCGTCGCGCCGGGCGGGGTGTGTTCGATCCCCCAGCCGGCCAGCAACTCGGTCTCGGGGCGCGGCACGAACACCCCGTCGCCCACCGCCAGCTCGAGATGCCGGAACGCGGCCGTGCCGAGCAGGTGCTGCAACGGGATCCGCGCGGCCCGCCGGGCGACCAGTTCGGCGAAGCGCCGCAGCTCGTCGGCCCGGATCGTGTCGATCAGGACGAGCCGGCCGCGGCCCACCCCGAGCACCTCGGCGGCGAGCAATTCGGCGTCCACGCGCGGCGACTCGACGCCGGCCGCGGCCAGCTCCTTGGTGGCCGCGGCCAGCTCGGGTGCGAGTCGAGTCCGTTCCGTCCCCACCGAGGGGTGTTCGTGGGCCGCCGTCACGGCATAATCATGAAACGTCGATTGTGACGGCGACCGGCCGGGTCGCCGATTTCGACGTCGACTGATTCCTACCGCGGCGCAACACCCCAAGTAACCCCCATATCTGAAGCGCAGGAGGCGCCGGTGAGTTGGCTCGACCAGCTCGCAGACAGCGTCGAGGAGCTCCGCCGGGCGGGGCAGCTACAGCAGGGCGGCCGGTCCGCCGAGGCCCTGCCGATCCTCGACCAGGTGCTCGCGACGACGTCCGACCCGACCACGAGGGCGTACGCGCTGGTCGAGCGCTTCGGCGCACTGATCAACCTGGGCCGCATCGCCGAGCTCGCGCCGGCGATGAACGTCGCGTCGGCGGCCGTCCGCGAGGTGCCGGATCCGTACCTGCGCGGCCAGATGCACGTGTTCGCGGCGATCGGAGCCCATCTGGAGGGCGCCCTCGACCGGGGCGTCACCCATCTCGTGCAGGCCTCGCGCGCCCTCGCGGCGGTGCCGGCCGGCGACACCGAGACCGCCTGGGGCTGGCACGACCTCGCGATGGCGTATTCCTACCTGGGCTTCCACGGCCACGCGCTGACCGCGATCGAGCAGGCGCGGCAGGTCGGCGCGGCCGTCGGGCTGGCCCCGGAGGCGTTCGCGGCGCCGGGCATCCGGCTGCGCAACGCCGTGTCGCTGGACCATCAGGGCGACACCGACGGCTGCCTGCGGGTACTGCGCGACATCGACGCCGAGTTGTCCCGATACGTCGCCACCGGCGCGGCCGGCAAGCTGCGCCCGAGCCACCGGACCGTGTACGGCTACGCGCTGGCCCGCCGCGCCGCGCTCGGCGAGCCCAGCGAGGGCGACATCACCGCGTTGCTGGACGGCGGCGGCGACAGCGTCCGCTCGCGGGACCTGCGCCACCTCGGCCGGGTCTGCCTGGCGATCGCCGCCGACCGCCCCGGCAAGGCGCTGCGCCAGTTGGACGCCGTGCCCGTCTCGCCCGAGATCCTCGGCCCGGCCGAGCCGGCCCGGCTGCGCAGCATCATCTACGCCTCGTCGGGCGACCACGCGGCGGCGCACACCGCCGACCGGTACGCGTTCCGGCTGGCCGCCCAGCGCATCGACCGTCTCCGCGACGGCTACCTGGACGGCGTGGCGGCCCGCCTGGACGCCCAGGAGACCCAGCGCGACGCGGGCCGGTACGGCGACGAGAGCCTCACCGACCCGCTGACCGGCCTGCCCAACCGCCGCCAGCTGGAGCGCTACGTGGCCGCGATGCTGGCCCGCGGCGAGCGCGCGGCGGTCGGCGTCTGCGACCTGATCGGCTTCACCGCGGTCAACCTGCGGCACGGCCGGCACTGCGGCGACCTGGTGCTGCAACGGATCGCCGGGGTGCTGAGCCGGGTGATGCGCCGGGGCGACTTCGTGGCCCGGTTCGCCGGTGACGAGTTCGTCGTGGTGCTGCCCGGCGCCGGCCCGACCCAGGCGGCCGAGGTGTCCCGCCGGATCAGCGCGGCCGCGGCCGCCGAAAACTGGCAGGTGCTCGTCCCCGGCACCCCGATCGGGGTGGCCGCCGGCTGGTCCGAGGTCGGCATGAACGGGCGCACCTTGAGCGCCGCCCTGGCCGCGGCGGCGGGCAACCGTACGCCGGCATGAGCCTGATCGAGCTCGGCTACGCCGCCGACGCCAGCGCGGCGCCGGAGCCGCCGCCCGATCGACGCACGGCCCGCCGCCTGCTAGTGGCACTGATCGCCGTGCTCTGCCTGGCCAGCCTCGCCGGCTCGACCCGGCCGCGGCCGCACGGGCTGGTCGAGTTGTGGAGCATCGCGCACGTCGGCGAGGCCAACTTCACGGTCGTCGGCGACACGGTCATCGTCCTCGGCGCCGACAGCCGGACGCTGACCAGCTACTGGCTCTCCAACGGGCGCGAGCGCTGGTCGCGGACGCTGCCCGAGGACGTGCCCTACCTCGAGGTGAACCGCGACGACCGGGTGCTGTTGCTGGCCGTCGGCCAGACCTTGACGCACCCCGAGCCCGACACCACCCTCAGCTTCTTCACCGAGACGATCGCGCTGGATGCCGCCAGCGGCAGCACGCTGTGGCGCGGAGCCGGCGTCGGCTCCGGCTGGTCGGCCACCGGCACCGCGCTGTTGCAGGAACGGACCCCCGACGGCGCGACCACGGCCCGGCTACGGCTGGTCCGGCTCGCCGACGGCAGCACGGTCTGGAGCCGGGAAACGCCGGAAGTGCAGGGCTGGACCACCGTCGGCGCCGACCCCAAGCTCCCGGACCGGATCGCCACGGTCAGCAGCGCCGGTGACGTCTGGGTGTTGCGGCTCGCCGACGGCACCGAGGCGGCCAGCGGCACCGTGGACTGGCCACCCGTCTCGCCCCAGCGCGGCGATTACAACGATCTGGTGGCCGAGGGGGACGGCTTGTACGTCCTGCAGTCGACCCGAGGCTCGGCGACGGCCACCGCGTACTCCGACCGCACCCTGGAGCGGCTGTGGACCGTGACGCGACCGGCACACGACAACGGCTTCTACGACTGCGGGACGGTGCTCTGCGCGAACGGCGACGACGAGCTGCTCGGCTACGACTGGCAGACCGGCGCGGTCCGCTGGAGCGTCCCGGGCCAGGAGAACGCCATGCCGGCGGGCCCCGGCCGGCTGATCACCGAGATCGGCGGCGCGGAAGTGCACCGGAGCCTGCTCGACGCGGCGACCGGGCGCCGGCTCGCCGACCTGGGCAACGATCGACCGCCGTGGAACTTCACCGGCGGCACCCTCGTCATGCTGGGCGCCAGCCGGTCGCAGGCCGGCCGCACGGTGGTGCACTGGGTCGATCCGGCCACCGGCAAGACGTTCACGCTCGGCACGGTCGACGGCGCCGTCGACTCGGGCTGCCAGATCGCCGACCGGCTGCTGCTCTGCATCAGCGTGCCGGACCGGCTGACCGTCACTGCCGTCGGCTGAGCTCCGACTCGCCCGCCAGGCGGGCGGCCCGGTCGGCCTCCGCGAGGGCGTCCAGCACGGCGTCCAACTCGCCGCCCAGGACCAGATCCAGGTTGTACGCCGTGTAGCCGATCCGGTGGTCGGTGATCCGGTTCTGCGGGAAGTTGTACGTCCGGATCCGCTCCGAGCGGTCCACCGTACGCACCTGGGCCTTGCGCGAGTCGGAGGCGGCCGCGTCGGCCTCCTCCTGCGCGGCGGCGAGCAACCGGGACCGCAGGATGCGCATCGCCGACTCGCGGTTCTGCAGCTGGCTCTTCTCGTTCTGGCAGCTCACCACGGTCCCGGTGGGCAGATGGGTGATCCGCACCGCGGAGTCGGTGGTGTTGACCGACTGGCCGCCGGGGCCGGACGAGCGGAACACGTCGATCCGCAGGTCGCCGGGCTCGATGTGCACGTCGACGTCCTCGGCCTCGGGCAGCACGAGCACGCCGGCGGCGGAGGTGTGGATGCGGCCCTGCGACTCGGTGACCGGCACTCGCTGCACCCGGTGCACGCCGCCCTCCCACTTCAGCCGGGACCAGACACCGTGGCCGCCGTCGGGCACGCCCTTGGTCTTGACCGCGACCGAGACATCCTTGACGCCGCCCAGGTCGGAATCCTGCGCGTCGATGACCTCGACGATCCAGCCGTGCCGCTCGGCGTAGCGGGTGTACATCCGCAGCAGGTCGCCGGCGAACAGCGCCGACTCCTGGCCGCCCTCGCCGGCCTTGATCTCGACGATCACGTCCTTGGCGTCGTGCGGGTCGCGCGGGATCAGCATCTCGCCGAGCTTCTCCTCCAGCGGCGCGAGGGCGGCGGCGACCGCCTCGACCTCGCTAGCGAAGCTCGGGTCCTCGGCGGCGAGCTCCTTGGCCGCGGCCAGGTCGGCGCGCGCGGCCTCGAGCTCGTGGAACGCGGTGTTGATCGGGGCCAGCTCGGCGAAGCGGCGGCCGACCCGGCGCACGAGCGCCTGGTCGGAATGGATGGACGGGTCCTCCATCCGCTTCTCGAGCTGGGCGTACTCCTCGAGAAGGGTCGTCAACCGGTCGTTGCTCACCGCTGCCTCCTGCTGGTATTTCCCTAAACACACGAACGGCGCCCGACCCCCCGCGTACGGGAGGGCCGAGCGCCGTCGAGGCAGCTACTTCTTCTTGGCCGCGTTCACCTTGGCGTACTTGGCCTGGAACTTGGCGACCCGGCCGGCGGTGTCGAGCACGCGCTGCTTGCCGGTGTAGAACGGGTGGCAGGCGCTGCAGGTCTCGACGCGGATCTCGGCGCCCTTAGCGGTGCTGCGGGTCGTGAACGTGCTACCGCAGGAGCAGATGACCTCGGTGGTCGTGTACTCCGGGTGGATACCGCTCTTCATCTTTGCTCGGTCCCTCTCGATTAACGGGGTCGCCGGGTCTCCGTCAACGCCGCCCGCCACTGCAGGCGGGACGACTCGGAAGTGAACCGGAACCTTTGCTGGCCGATGGACCAGTCTGCCATGCCACGTGCCCTGATCCGAAATCAGTAGGCGACAGCCGGTCCGTGATCGATAACGTTAACTGCCGCTACTGCATTCCCGCAGTGCTCGCCGACGTCCACGATCCCATGTTGCACGTGTCGTGATAGAGCGCTGCAAGGCCCTGGCCGAGGTCAGGTACAACGGGCGTCATGCTTGGGACGCGGCGAGCTGGCTGTTCGAGGATCTTGACCTTTTCCGAGGCGCGAAGTGGCACATATTCTCGCGGTACCGATCCATGATCCAGCAGAATCCGCCGAGCTGGTACAGATGGCAGATGCAACGGGAGATCGTCATGGCCTGCTTGGCCAACGGAAGTACCGCTATTGAAGCTGCACACGAGGCTGGCGCGGACGTCAAATCGGTATATAGGTGGCGCAGCTGCGCGGCAAAGCACGGCCTCCCCCATGACTAGGCTGTTGATCACCCGGGGGCTGCCCGCTTCGGGCAAGACCACGTTCGCGCGCAAGCTGCAGCCGCATGTCGTCCGGGTCAACCGGGACGATCTGCGGCTGATGCTGCACGGCGGGCGGCTCTTCACGCAGTGGGCCGAGGGCCAGGTCACGCACGCCCAGCGGGCCGCGGTCGAGGCACTGCTGCGGGCGCATGCCGACGTGATCGTCGACGACACCAACCTGCGGGTCAAGACCGTGCGCGAGTGGGCCGAGTTGGCGGCGCGGTTTCAGGCGACGTTCGAGGTGCATGACTTCACCGACGTGTCGGTCGAGGAGTGCATCCGGCGCGACGCGGAGCGCACCGGTCACTCGCACGTCGGCGAGGAGGGCATCCGCAAGATGCACGCCCGCTACCTGGCCGGCAAGCGGCTGCCGTTGCCGATCCCGTGGATCGAGCCGGGCGGCCCGGGGCGGGTGTACGAGCCCGACGAGGAACTGCCGCCGGCCCTGCTCGTGGACATCGACGGGACGGTCGCGCTGATGAACGGCCGGGGACCGTACGACTGGCGGCGGGTCGGCGAGGACCTGCCGCACCAGGCCGTGATCGCCGCGGTCCGGGCGATGCACGCGGCCGGCAACTCGATCGTCTTCTGCTCCGGCCGCGACGAGGTGTGCCGGGCCGAGACGGAGGCCTGGCTCGAGTTGTTCGTCGGCGTGCCGTACGAGGGCCTCTTCATGCGGCCCGAGGGCGACTCGCGGAAGGACTCGATCGTCAAGCGCGAGATCTTCGACCGGGAAATCCGCGACCGCTGGCGCATCGTGGGTGTTTTCGACGACCGCCAGCAGGTGGTACGTATGTGGCGCGCACTCGGGCTGACGGTGTTCCAGGTGGCTGAGGGGGACTTCTGATGGGCGGGCAGGTGGAGGGCAAGTATCCGCG
>Ga0307513_10006653_pt1 | contig 15075 bp, 16 predicted proteins | sample 15_EM_MG_FD_202174 | JGI IMG/M metagenome (GOLD analysis project Ga0307513, IMG submission 202174) | Populus trichocarpa ectomycorrhiza microbial communities from riparian zone in the Pacific Northwest, United States - 15_EM | ecosystem: Host-associated > Plants > Roots > Unclassified | place... | reverse complement strand
CAGTTTTGGTCCAATTTGGACGATTCTTTTTTTAATATGCAGTTAATAACCTGCTCTTGGCGCCCCGTTTGTCAGAAACGGGGCCCCGTAACGAACACTATTTGTTACTATTCCAAATGGGTGCCTATTCTGGGTTTGGAGACAAGAGCATTGAATACACAACAGAGATGTTATCGGCCATTGTCGATGCAGTGTCTCATTCTGCCCCTAGCACTCTCTTGTTGTAAATTTATGTGCACCGCGTTTAGTTGTCTATGTAACGGTTAGGAAATAGGTCACCAAAGGTGCCTTTAGACAATATTCCATCAATACTGGGTGAATGCCTAAATGATTAGAGAATTTTTGGTGTCGTTTATGAATCAGGATTCGCTGTCCGGATTAAATACTATAATTCGCTTTATGTAGGGCTCAAATACTTTAATTCCCCTAGGACCCTTAGCTGATGGGGGAGGTTGTGACTTTCGCTCGCGGCTGTAGTGGCTATGTATTCAGTGGGAGAATGGTGATATTAAGTAGGAAAGCTAGGTATATGATAGCACCAAACCTCCGAGATTATCACATGCAGCCCGATCCGAGTCTGTGGTTTCCATAGAGATGGCCTTGCCGTGTGAGCCACCTCGGCTACCGTAGAATACAAATCTTGTCTGCCTATTCTACCGTCGATACTTATGACTTTCAGGGGGTAGATGGTAAATATGATAGCACTCGAAATCTGGTGTAAGCTGGGATTTAGAAACCCGCACACATGACCCCTAGCCCTGTAGTGTAAGTAAAACAGCCACAAGGATAACCCCCGCTCTACACCTTTCAACCGGCTTTGGTGGAATGCCATTTGACACCTCACAAGTAGCTGTGGCTGCAACGCTGCTGGAATACCGCATTTTTTGGGCTAACCCGAAATCACGCTAACGGAGTCAAACAAGGTGTGGCTCAGTAAGCGAGTGGGATTTGCACGAGAGTTGCCCCCTAGAGTTAGATTCTGGGAATAATTTGCCACAGGATGCTTTTTCTACGGAAAGAATTTCCTGAAGAGTATGATCTGCCTGGGCCAAGCTTTACTCAAGCTCGCTTCTTGCACCATTTTTGTGCTAGGGAGCCTTAGCGTGATTTCGGGTTAGCCCAAAAAATGCGGTACCAGACCCCCTGCTTTGCTTCAGCCTGGCCCCACTCTTTCTTCCGCTCCCTGGAATATCATCAACAAACGATTCGCAGTAACTCCTCTTCTTCAACAAAGCAGGCAATAACAAGTGGAAAATATCTCAATCTACTATCAGCAATAATATGAACTCTTTTAACAATACATCAAACAACTATACTGTCGCGGATGATTGGTCTCACCTCCTAACGTGGCTATCACCACTGGGGCCTGGTTGACGGCATTGGGACATTCAAGAGCGCCGTACAAACGATGCCGGGGAATGGCTCACACAAGCCGAGGAATTTATAATATGGTGCGGCTTGAATGGGAATGGCGAATATCATAAGGCAGTCCCGTTTTGCTATGGAAATCCGGGGATCTGTAAGACATTTATCCGGTAACTGTTGAAAATGGTGCTGCTCGCTATACTCTCACGATACTTCCTTTGTTCAGATAGATTCCGGGAGCACGCCTGTTTTGTGGCTTCGGAAATGCGCTGAGGATCCGGGCATATGGTTTCGGCTTCGGGCATGTGTTTGTGGAAAGCATCTGCGAATGCAGGAATGCGCGATTGTTTTGGGATCGTGCAGCTTTCGGGAAAGCCTGGAGAAAAGCCAAGAGAGAAAAGCGGAAGCACTGTAAGGCCAGCGCGAGAGGGCCGGAAGCCCGGCGGCAGTGGGATAGTTTGTTTCCCTTTTAGTTAGCCTGAAGTGCTCACGGGGGAAGGAGAGGCTCACAGGGAGTAGTGTGGTGCCTCATGGATGGATATGATGTCTTTGTGATTGATATGCACTCCTGTGATTGTCCCTAGTTAGTTATTTGGTTGATAGAGGTGTCGTTGAGCAAGAGACTGTGGTTGTTAAGTTAGTGAAGAGTTTTCTCCGCCCCCAGAATGCGATCGTTCTAGGTTTGAGTTCCTTGGCGTTTGGCGTTTGGCGTTTCGTTCGTTTCACCGCTTATCACTCGCCTCATCTCGTTTTGCTGGTGTTGTAAATAACGGAATAGTCAAGCTCTATACCGAAGGCTTTTGGAATGAAAAACCATAGAGAGTTACCTTCTACCTAAGGGACCGGAGTGCCAGCTATTTATGCTACGCAACAGGAATACATGTCCACAGTAGAAAAGAAATCCAAGGAAACAAAAATAAGATCAAAGCAACATGATGGGCATAGAGTTACATTTATGATTAACTGATTGAAAGTAGTGAATGGAATGAAAGATCCAAAGCAAATTAGTTCAGCTTATACTCTGGCGGCATTGAAGTGAGACTAGTATGAAGTAGGAAGCGTTGTCGTACTCAAGAACGTAGAGAGTGCATATCCGAAAGCATAATTTCAACAGCTGGATCTTGTTTTTGTATCGTTTCGCCATCGAAGTCCAAAAGTAACAAGTTATATTCTCCTGGGAGAGAAGAAAGCAGACCAGTGCTAACAATCCAGCATCACAGTTCGCTCGTAGTAGGCAGTCTTTGCGATTAGGCTAGGGGACGAAACATTGCCGTTACCTGTTTTTACTTCGACTGGGGGGGGCCGAAATGAGTAGTCTGCTACTAGTATGCTGAGTCCCTTGCTGAAGCACGTTATCAATGGAATGGAAAGGGTTCCGGAACAGATATTGCGGGCCTTGCTAGAGTAGAGCAGAATACCGCCATTAATCGAATTGGATATTTGTTGACAGCTATAGCGAAGAGTAAAGGGAAAGAAAGACATAATTTTCCCGGCAACTTTCAATTTTTCATCTTGATGTATGGGATCATAATAGGTGCCTACTAAGCTTGCGGATCTCAGGTTCTCCATCGGTTCGTAATATCTCCTCCCACAGGAGAAAACCGGGCGCACAACCAGGTCCACCGGCATGGAATGGCCCGTATGATATAGTACTTAGTACCGGTAATTTTAGTCTTTGGTCGAACCACGAAGGCTTTCTTTTTTTATCATTATGGCCATTTCAAGTTTCCAGACCAGAAGCCGGCTTGGGATACCGTAGAAACTTTAATAATTGGACGGTGTGCTATGGGGTCCAGAATTCCCTTCCATGGAAAGCAGGCAAAAACGCAGCAAAAACACGGCCCCTTTTCCCATCCAAGACAGAAAAAAGAAAAAATTTCTTGACCTTACTAGGAGAGGAAAGTCCAACGACATAGCATATCTTCCACTAATTTTTCAAAGCGGAAAACATATACATTGGGTAATTTCTATCGCAAAAGAGAAAGGAAAAACACTTCTACTGTAAATTCCAAAGTGACCTAACAAATGGGGACTAGGGCTGATTCCTTCCACTCCTAATCTTATAGTACAGTTCCACTGGGGGAGGCATTGGTGAGAGGGTCGCTGCCCTTGTCGCTTGGGATGGTTGGAACCGATCTATTCCAGCTGATGCGGGCGCTTGGTTCCGGAGCAAGGGTGGCGGGTGGGGATCAAAAAACGCGAGCTGTAGAGAGGTTCGAGGATGTCGTGTTTGGGGAGATCTCGTGTTTCTGGGAGATCTCGTGTTTGGGGGGAACTCGGGGCTGTTATGTGTCGTGGGTGGCCCACGGGCCTACTCTGCTGGAGCTATGGTCCCGAGCTTAACGCGCTCCCGGCTGAACCTTTTCCCGTCAACCTCCGAGACACTGCTACCCCCTGGTGCAGTACCGCGCGTGCTTTGCCCAATTGGCAATGGGTTCTTCCAACCCGCCATATTATTCAAGTTTTTACGGTATTACTCCTAGACTAATTCCGGACTATACTCACACTGCCGATGATGCTGTATAGTTCTAAAAGCGCAGCTTGGTAATTAGCACGCAGCTACTTGTAAGCCTCATTAAGGTCGTTCACAGGAACACCGCACGAACCGGACCAATCTCCATGCCATACCCCACCCGGTTCCCAGGATAAGATACCGCAAAAACTCGATAGATCCACTATCGCCTGCCGGCCTCGGATCACCCCGATTAGAGACAAAACACTCCGAGAAGGAATAGTGTTTTCCAGACAGGGTATAGGTTGGGGAGGCTGGGCTTGCTAGATCTCATTAACTTGTATTCTTGATTTTGTTAACCTGCTCTCCTAAACCTACTGTGGTTTAGACGGTGACTCATGTTAAGATCCCCGATAGTGGATCTATCGAGTTTTTGCGGTATAACTCTAAATTTCTCCCTCCAGGATATGTTAGGGCTCAGCTAAGCCCAAATGTGAAGGGAAAGTAGACCATGTTGAGGCGCGGCTCTAGGAAGTTTTTGATAGTTTTTGATAGTTACTTCCCGAGGTACTCGTATTAGCATGGTTATGCCAAAACGGCACCTCTTACGGTACCTTACATTCCCGGTTTCATTCATGAAACATTACCCTGTACATGTAGGTACCAGTAGGTCACAGGAAGGGGAACTATCTCGGTTCCGAACTTTCCCCCCCGTTGACTTGCGGCAGCCTCTACTTGTACCCAGAGATCTATACGACAGGTCTTATACACTTTATTTCAACGGCAATTGCCTCCTTTTTTCAACGTGAGGTCTCTCATGGGGTCATTACGAATATCGGCGGCTGACGAACAGGGGTACTTTGCCAATGAAAAATCAAATTCGCCGAAGTTGGGTAACAAAAAATGCCTTGCCAGCCCCCGTTCGCTACCCGCCGACCTCCGTCAGGACCCTATGAGGGACTGGAAGGTGCTAATACTGGTAGGTCTGTGAGTCAGGACGGGAGTCTAAGTCCCATTTGGGCTGAGCCTCACACCTAATCTATTGTGCGTGGACAAAATTAACCGATCCCCTGGATGAGCGTGGCAACGCATCGCTTCCGGGCCCCACAAAAATCATTACCACTCAATAAGCACCTCAAATACCTTCTCTTTTTTTATTAAGGCTGATGGACGGTGCGACAGTGGAGAATGTTGTGCCAACCCCCCTATCGTGTCTAAACAGAGATGAGTACTGTACGTGTAAGGGGCCCTCAGTATTTTTTGAGTGATACTATGCGCAGGCATGATCACATTGGCAATATTAACTACGATCTGAGGTTTACACACCTGTGAATATGTGATAGCTAACAGTTCCTAAGAAGCTGACCAACCATAGACTATGACTGTGATCAAGCCTACGCACATTATCACTGAAAAATACTGAGGGCCCCTCACAGGTACGGTATGATACTCATCTCCGTTTAGATCCGACACGGGGGTCGGCACAACATTTTCCACCGTCGTATTATACCAGTCAAGGAGATACAAGTACCGGCACAAAATACTGCCATATGTTTAAATTATTTCTACTTATTCTTCCCGGTTGGGTTGGGGTGGCAATATCACGGTAAAAATTATGAGCCTTCTTTGATCGCTTAATTTTGCCCACGCACAATAGCATCCCTCATGGGTTAATTCTCCAACTTTGCCGAGAATAACACAGTCCGATAGCAGATCCCTGGTCCTTGTAAAAAATCAATTACACGTGTATGATAGGTCTGCTCGTGCTTGTATAAAAGCTGCCAAGACATCGAACCAGGGTTGCAAGAATAAAACACCATGCCTTCTTGGGAACTAGTTATCATACCATAATATTTCGACAACACTTTTGACATTGGTGGCCACGACTAAACGCCGATACCGGTATATGCAGGCACTTTTTTTCTTCTCTTCTTTCCAATCGTCAGGGTAGGTGCAGCGCATCGTAACACTCGCCCCCATTGTCAGGTTTCAAGTAGATCTGCTAGATTTAGTTGCAGAGAAAAGGTATTTCACTCATCAGTGTGCTTCAATATGAATGACTTGCATAAAAATCTCTCAGCCCCAGGGCTGAATACCCCTAATGCGTCCAGTGAGGTCAGACAAAAGCACGAAGATACAGGTAGGACTGCTAGGCGGAAGTGCTTGGCTTGTTACGGGAGTGGGAAGGATAATTCAGGAGATGTGCCGACGGAACGGATACGGGAGAAGGTTCTATAGAGGGTTTCCACCCGCATGTTCCTCCCCTCGCCATCATGGGAGTGTAAGGAGGAATAGGGGCATGTGGCAAACACAGAGATAGGTATGGTGATCCATAGGGGGATCAGGAAGTAGTATTTTACTTATACACCCGTCTTTACCATTAGTTTGATTTTAGTTTACGTGAGAGCAGAGTTGAGAGCGAGAGCGAATGAACGAAGTATTACAGGCGGAAAACTTACTTTCCATTCCCTTACTCCAAAGTGCCTAAGTTCCAGGTGAAATCTCTTAGTTTATTGGCTACCCCCGTGCGACCCCCATCTATCACAAATTAGTCTAGTCTTGTGTCACTACTGCACTCTATCTAGAGGTGCGGGTTGGAGTATTGGTAGATGGTGTTATGAGGGTAGGTGCTAAGGTGCCGTCATCATACAGTACAATGTGAAGTATGTGGGCGGTAGGTGACGGAAGAGAGAGAACAAAAGAGGCGAAGAAATAAAGATAAATATTAGTAGCTAAGCGACTGACTCTACACCCGCATGCACAAGCTCCCTCGCCTACCAGCCCCGGCTCCGCCTTCCCCACTGATGTCCGCTCCCCACTGATGTCCGTTCCCCACTAATGCCCGTTCCCGCTGATGCCGATGAAGACTGCCACATACCAATGGACCGATGGATTAAATTAAAATCAAATCAGACCTTCCCAGGAATTTCCCCACTCCCAAGCTCCGCAACTGCAAACACAGGACTCTCAAGTTCGTGCGAAACCTCCCCAGCCCCATTCTTCCCAGTGCCACTATTTCCCGCATCTCCGATAAATCCATAGTTCGCGTGATACAGCGACACAGCACCATTCTTATCCACATAGTTGTACCCAGGGGGGGCAAATGTATTATCAGGGGCATGTGCTACGTGCAATCCAGTTTCCGGGGAGGTGCTAGCACCACTGGCAGCCGCGGCTACAGCCCCCTTCTGGCGGCGGTAGAAAACGATGCCGAGGAGTAGAAGGACACCTGCGGCTACACCGCCCACTACTCCTCCGACAATGGCACCGACCGTAGTCTTGGGGCCAGGGGCTGGGGTGGGTTTGGGGGTGATTGATCCACTGGGATTTTGCGGGCCGTATTTGTAAGGTTTCGAAAAGACTGCGTCGAGACCACCGGCCCACCCGGCGGATGGGGATGAGATATTTGAGGAGCCGGTTGGACTTTTATTGTGTTAGCGGAGAATTAAGAAAGGAGGTGAGGATGGGAGGGGAAGGGCAACATACGATCCGCCAATAACGCTAATTACCGCTGCAGGCACTTCATACCCTTTATTATCACTCATAGTAGTGATAGCTTCAAGGGTGGACAAGTCCACAACATCCAAGGTTGGCAAGCACCCATAATCACCAGCGCCCAAGCTCCCTGCAGAAATTAACATCCTGTGCTTTCCGAGTAAATTGCAGTTAGCCAGGGTTCTGGGCGTTGCCAGGCTGGGAGCTTTAATCCAGATGAAGCCAGGAATGGTCAAGATCCAGTGATTGTCAACAGAAGGCCTCTCGTCGATATCCCCGGCCCGGTGACCGCCATAGACGTGCACTTGGTGAGAGGTACGGTCCTGCGAAGACACCACGGCTGTGCAGAATCCCTGGCGGGAGGGGGGCGGGGTACCACCAGTCTTCTGGCTGTACCAAGCGTTTCCCCCAATGTCGTAGACGTGTACGGAGTCAAATGAGAGCTTGGTTTATCGTCAGCGCTATAAAGCCACTAAAGGGTGTTGAGGAAATACCTTCGTAATCCCGTCACCCTCGGTCCCCCCCAACAAGACTACCACCCCCTCTGCACCAACAGGCACAAATGCCGCTGCTACCCAAAGTTTATTGGGAGCAGGAAATCTATCGACGGCACCGGAAGAGGTATTATACTTAAAGGTCTCTGTATCAAGGTGCGTCTCGAGGGGGCCAAAATAGTACGCAACCTGCCTCTCCGGCACATTTATGAATGCGCCTGTGAGCGGGATCCTATGTTCCGGGATCGTGCCAGCCCATTCCTCGATCTGGACGGTATCTGCAGCAGGGTCGTATGAGAATGCAGTCTTTGAGGTATTGGCTACGCCGTATTGTTCGCGCACTTCTCCAGCGAATATACTAAAAACTATTAGCTAGGAATTGAGTGGTAGATGGCAATTGGGAGACGGGGGGGCGAACAGTCTCTTCAAAGTCTCATAGTAGGTGAAAAAGTCAAAGTCGTATTTGACCTCTGGAGCAACATGCCACCCGATTTTGTAATCCTCTGTACTAAAAGCGGTGGCTAGATCAATCTCTCCAATCAGAAGTTCGTATTGAGGGTTGATCACTGTTCCGTTCCCATATAAACGGTAGCTGTTCACATTGCTGATTAAATAGAGATGGTCTTTTGTTAGGACCGCTATCCACAAGAATTAGCCTTCAAGTGTTGCGGGGGAACCCGGTGAGGAGACGGAAATACCTCTTGCTGAAATGTTCAACTTCAAGTAGTCGCATCCAGGCTGGTAGGGCCATCTTACATGATTCGAATCATATTTCTCCACGGTCAGTTGTGCCAGGACCCCCGATCCACCGGCAGCCGCAGCGGCCAAGACTGCGGTCTTCCAAAACATATCTCCTCTGTTTTTTTGTTTTATTTTAATTATTATTATTTTGTTCTGTCGGCATCTAATTCACTCACTTACGTCGAGCAGTGAGGCGTAACGAACGACGGTTGCAAGCTAGCGACACGCAGCAAGCAAGTTGGAAGAGGGAGGAAAGAGAGAGGGGGAAGAAGAGAGGGGGAAGAAGGGAGGTAGATTCCGGGGAGAGAGTGTAATAAAAGATGTGGGCAATAGGAGTCGTGATGGGCTGGTAATGTATTGTAAGAGAGTTTGGTCGAGTCCTGTGTCACAAAAGATTTCAGTACAATGGTCCGGCATAAAGTTTTCCCACACACCAATGTGGCTAACCAGCAAAAAATCTGCGAAAACTAGTGGGTCATAAAATAGGGTGTGCGATCGCTATATGCCGGACCCTTGTACCATGAACAAATGGTATTGAGGCCTGATTCACAGAAAGCCAGGGTACTGTGTGGGTACGAGACCAAGGTAAGAAAGTCCAAGTGCTTGTAGAAGTCCCTGGCGTGAATGGACCAAACGCCAGGGGGATCACGGAAGCAGCAGGTCCTTTGCCAAGGAACCTTCCCGTGTTCGGTCTATTCATGCCAAGGACTCCTGCAAGCACTGGCACTCTTACTGTCTGTCGGTCAGCAGAAACGAGCTTGTATAACTCTAACACTTTAATTGCGTTGGGCTGTACAGCATTTCCCTGTATTACACAAAGCTTATTTGTAAGGAAAATTGACACAATGCCTGAGAATTCGATAGTAGGGGTAATCACTGCCCTTCATGACACAACGACCATCAGTTAAATCTATTGAGATGTAACTAAACCTGAATAGTTTAAGATTCAACAGGGGATGTCCCATAATTGTTGAAGAAAAAACTTTCACTGTACTTGTACTACTGTTCATGGTACTGCATACATGAACAGAGTGTCACCTCCCAGTTGACTTGTGAGCAAAAAGGGGATCCAACTTGGAGATGAATTCTCTTCCCTCAAGGATTTCAAGTCTGCAGTTGCAGATTGGTCAGTTATTCCAAGTACCGTACTGTATCCCCGTCTTCCCGCCGAGCCTCCACTCTTATTCCTTCTCTTTCGAGAACCGCTACACCCCCAGTAGATCGAATGCGGTGTAATGGTCAGGAAGTTTTCTCGGGATTGCTCTAATGGGATTCGGCCTTGGCAAGGCTTATCCATTTTTGTGGAACTCAGGCACCAGCCACGGACCGGGTCACAAGTGACTACCCTTGTAGGGACCAGAATCCGTATGGCGGACAACCGTCACGGTCACTCACTCATCGATACCGGCCCTTGTGCTACCCTCATCCAACGCTAATCCAAGAAGCCCACCCAGCAGCCCCAGTAAAGCACAGCGACAGAAAGGCAGACACACCCAGAATTCTTTCTCCTCTTGAGGGAGGAATACAAGAGGGTTTCTGATTTCCTATCGATCCCTCAATCGATGACTGTATATATCTTCAAACCAATTCCTTTTCTCCCTTCCTTTTCACTCCCTCCCTACCCACCTTTCTTTCATCATCCCCTCCTCCACACTCCTTCCACTCCTAAGTTTGCTACTTGCACCGTGTCGAATACATCTTAATAATACACCTACGAGAACGACGGAGCTCCCTCTTCGTCTAACGAAATTCTGCGATTACAGGATGATTAATATCAAGAAAATAGCAAATCTGCTATTCATAGCGGCAATAGCGATGGACCGGGCATGGGGGAGCATTGAAGAGGTGGCACGTTTCTATCCTGAAGGACCCAAACCGGCGGGTGGCGTAGAGAGGAGGGCGCGGACCGGGTATTGTAGAATATGGGATCATTCAAGCAAGTTTCTCTGCAATTTTGGGTGAAACCGGGCCAGGGAAGCTAATAGGGATTGACCAATAGGCGTTTATCACGATGGTTTGATTTATGTCGACTTCACATTCGCCGTAAAGACTGCCGAACCGAAGGGTGTCATTTCACTCCGTATATCTCTGCGCTCCATCACCATCGTCCCTGAAAACTAACAGCAGCACGCGCAGTACCACCATGGTCTCTCAACGTGAGCTCCGACTTCACTGCCGAAGGCATCGACTCCAGCAGTTCAATTGTCCGCGACTTAACATTCAACTCAGATCTCCCCTACACCATGCGGGGAGCCCTCTGGGTTAGTAAAAATGGCACTGTATACAAATATGGGGGGTACCACCCTCAGGAGGGCATGCCGACCGTCAAAAACATCTCCCGCATCGCCCCCCCAAACGGCGAGATCTGGGAGCTCAGCACAACGACACGGAATTGGACCAAGGCTGTCCAGCCGTCAGGAGAGCAGTTTTTGGGCTCCAGGAACGGTGGAGTCACATCTATCCCTACCGAGGACAAGGCCTTTTTCCTTGGCGGCTGGTCGAGCAACATGACTGATGGCAGCCTCAAGGACTGGACACATGAGGAGCGACTTGCCCACCGGAGCATGCTAGCATGGGATATCAAGGGCAACGAGATGAGTAACATAAGCACGAGCTTCCAGGCCGTTACATTAAGTAGTCTCGTTCATGTGCCTGTTGGGAAGTACGGAATCCTGGTCAGTTTGGGAGGTAATCAGTATACGGGGTCGACTTTCTACAACTCCCTGGGAAGGGCGGGGCTGAAGGCGGTGTGTTTATCAAGCTATATCATGCTTCTTAAGATACTATGTTCATGGAGGCTAATGGCGACATAGAGAGATTTTGACAGCGTCGACATCTTTGACTTGGAAGCTGGTTCCTGGTCTCTTCAAGCTACCACTGGTGAAATCCCGCCAAGCAGATGGGGATTCTGCGCGGTTGTTGGCACTGCTGCGTAGCCACCTCCACCCCCTACTTTCTATCCCTAATGCACTAACTTTACGCAGTGATAACTCTTCCTTCAATATCTTCATCCACGGTGGTAACTCTCCCAATCGATCCGGCGGGAGCTTCAGTGACACATATGTCCTCAGCCTTCCGTCCTTCCAATGGTTCCGAGTCGACAATACCAACAAAGTTCAACGCTTCGGAGTCACCTGCCACTTGGTAAAAAACAAGATGATCATGATCGGCGGTCGTGGCGTTGACCAAATCGACCCACAAGTTAACGACAACAACCTTCCAGGAGAATGCGACCCCAACGGTATTGTCAACATCTTCGACGTCAACACTCTGAAATGGGACCCTAACTTCAAAGTCAGCAAGTTGGATAACTTCAAGGTCAATGAGAAGATCACCGGCGGCGTTGGTATTGGCGGAGGGCCCACTGGTGGTGCGACCAAGGTTGATCCCGAGGGCGGATGGGCCAGCGGAGGACTCAGGGAAATATTTGCAAAAGTTGTACCGAGACCGCAGAAGTCGAGCTCTGCTTCTCCGTCCGGTCCCTCAAACGTCACTTCCACTGCACGCCCATCCAATGCTTCTTTGAGCCCAGCCCCAGCCCAAGGTAGATTGTTTTCATTGGGTCTTTTGGTTATAGCGGTCGTAATTGCTTTGTAGTTGCTCTCACTTTCCCCGTCACACGCCCTTCTCTAAGAACCTTGCCATGTGCATTTTGTAATATTACCTATCCACTATTATCAGTATCTAGCTTAATTGCTTTCCTTGTTTTATTTTTCTTCCCTCCTCGTCCCCCCTATTTGGTGTAAGTAATATTGAGTGATCGAGATTGAGGAGATAGATGGGTAATGATGTATGGGCTAACCACGAATAATTGAATTGATGTGTGTATATCCTATATGCCCTTGAATAAGGTGTTTCCTGTGTGCATGCCTCCTCCCCTATTGCGGTCGAGTCATCAATGCCAAGGCAGGTGACGGGAAGGATGGACATGGTTCGGGCTTGTTCAACAAGGAAGCGCCCGGAGGGTAATACTCGAGTAACGTGTATTCCTGGTACATTTCAAAGGGGAGGGGAATAGCCATAAACGACAAGCCAACAACATCGTACCCACCTTCCTCCCCCCCCCCCTTTCCTTCTTCCCCTCCCGCCCCCACTCACGAACCACATTCTATTGTGCGCGGACAAAATTACCCGATTAACGAAAGCTCATAATTTTCGCCACGATGTTGTCAACCTCCTCAATACAACCACCCCAACCCAACCAAGAAAAATAAGTAAAAATAACTCAAATACATGGCAGTATTCAGTACTTGTATACTATCCATCAGCCTTAATAAAAAAAGAGAAAGTATGATGAGGTGCCTGTTGAGTGGCAATGATTTTTGTGGGGGCCGGAAGCCATGCGTTGCCACGCTCATCTAGGTTATCGATACTCTCCCAAGTGAGCAAGCATGCAAGCAATCCCCACCTCGATATCGGTAAGGGGTTTACTTCGGGGAAACAAATACCCGAGCAAACACGCCGTAACACAACATAACGGGCGCCCAACTTAATTTCCAGCACTCAAGTAAATTGACCCAAGCCAACTTAACCCTGATTTCCCTCCCGTCTACTTTAGAAACGCAGATCGCTTGATCCCATTTAGTCATGCCCCCAAGCTAAAAGAAACCCTTGGCTCCCATCGCAGGGTATCAAAATACCTGCACGAAAAAAAAGTTTACAAATTTAGATGAAAGGCCATCACCGACCTTTGCGGGCCGCACTGCTCTAAAGGCAGGGATCATATGCGATATGTTTTTTATGTACTGTACTATAAAGGTGCTTCTGTAGAGCTCTAAAATAAAGTCGGAGGGTCTTTTTCTTCCAATCCTAAGTTGGAGTTTCTGGTTCTGATAGTCTAGCATTCGATTAGCCTCATGAGGACGTTTGGTCTCGCTCTCCAATTCAGTATGGCTCTTATCCAACTGACCACAGCCACCAGACTGGATTGTCAAGACACTAGCAAGAACAAATAACAAGCTCCATCCCCGCACTACATCGGCCCGCGCCGCAATCTTGGGTCGCTACTCGGCTGGTTTTTGAAATCGGAGGCTGAAAGCTAATCTAAGCCTACCGTAAAAACTCGAATAAAAGACCGGTGCGCTATGTTGTTGTGCGTATAATTACCTCCTGTGGTAAGGAGCAGCGTGTTTTTTCTGTTTTTTCGCAACCAGCAGAGGGGTGATTATGCTGTGACCCGCCTACCCCTATCCCGGATGGGAATTTCAACGACATACGGTACGGTAGCACACCGGCCTTATATTCGAGTTTTTACGGTACTTGATTGCTACAGTATATTTAAGATTTATTTGCCTGGCTCGCGGGATGTGGAAGGGGTTATGATACCCTGTCTATCAATGCTTACATAGCTGCAGGGGTTGAGAAGATGGAGCCTCAGCACCACAGCCACAAGTATTGTAGCGGTCACAAGCAGAAAATTTTCCGATGTGACCTGACACCGCATCCCACCCCTCGGTACCCAAGCCTCAACGCATTATTATACGGGTCCATGCAGTGTGGTTTGTCATGATTTGTCACTCGGTGAGTTGTGTTCCCCGAAGTTAGGGGGAGTTTCAGGATATTGCTGACAATAGAAGCCTCCAGGTACATTGCCCCATGGCGAAGGGAGTGAGGGGGCTCTTCCTTCGGTAGGCGAGTGCCGGCAGCTTCTTTGTATAACTGGCTAACCGTGCCAAGGGTCCTGCCGATTATGTAACTGCGCGCAGTTCCAGGATCTTTGCAGTACGTCTACGACGTGCCTTACAGCTCAAGGCTACCGTACAAGTAGTTCCAATTTGTATTGTGCCACACGGTGGTATTATAGGAGTTCGTGTTGAGGCAGCTGTTGCTCTGATTGATGCTACACTGAGACATTTTGTTGGCCTAATATCATTCTTGTGGCTATCACACCCTGAGGTAGTGTAAATTCGACAAACCGAAACCCACATCTTGATGGTGTTTAGGTATGCACTACGCACGTGAACTCACCGGGTAGAGTATCACCCGGCGCCAAACACATCTTTCACAACCGCAGACAACATCGTGCCTTGACAAAATTAACCGAACAGAAAGAGCACTCTTAGGGCGCGTCTTGTCGTCCCGGGGTTTTCACACTTTGATAATCATAAACCGAGATTCTCAGCTAGTAACCGCTACAATAAAATTAATTGTAGCAATAATGGCAAGTTGCTATGATTCAACATTTTCAACCTACAAGCGGTGTCTCTGGCCGCCACAAAAACCAATTCAAAAAATGTCACTCAAAAAAACTAGAATTATCATTATTGGAAACACAATACCTGCATTGCACTGCTTATTTTTATATATATTTTTATATATATATTTTTTATTCAAAAGGTTGATTGTGGTGGGTTATTGTACCGTGTATGCACTCTTCCAAAATGAGAGTTTGTGAAATACGGTACCGGTGTGGGGGTATTTCAATGCCTTCCCCTAGTTGGATGGTGTGTTGCCCATGCCGTATTCCCCTCCTGTCGCCAGTGGCGTATCCTCTCAGTAAATCAGTCAATAGACCTGTGCAAAGTAGCT
>Ga0307513_10006652_pt1 | contig 15076 bp, 17 predicted proteins | sample 15_EM_MG_FD_202174 | JGI IMG/M metagenome (GOLD analysis project Ga0307513, IMG submission 202174) | Populus trichocarpa ectomycorrhiza microbial communities from riparian zone in the Pacific Northwest, United States - 15_EM | ecosystem: Host-associated > Plants > Roots > Unclassified | place... | reverse complement strand
CTCATTTTCTTCGTCCCGTGAGTGGCCCCGTGGTGTGTTGGCCTTTCTTCTCGCGTTGACGCGCCATCTCCGACAGGTACATCATTCTTGAGTTGCCGTCGAATATTGTACTCCGACATGTGGGCGCGGCGCGTTGGGTAAACACACTTCCAATTGGCAATTGACAGGCTGAACAGGCTCATAGCTAATCACGTCGCACAGATTGGCTCAATCACTTTCGCGTGGGGCGTTATAATGCTGGGCATGGGTTTTATCACCAAATGGTGGGAGCTCGTTATTTGCCGAGCCCTTCTCGGGACCCTCGAGGCAGGCTTCTTCCCAGCTTGTGAATCATTTCACCTAAATCTTCACACGGGTTTTGCTGAAATTATATACCAGGTACCTATATCATTAGTACATGGTACTTGCGAGCGGAAATCCAGAAACGATTGACAGGTTTCTATGTCCTGGCTGTCCTCGTAAGTTGCAGATTGTCGCCCTTTACTGCATTGTACTAATTGTACTAACAATACATACAGGTCAGTGGCTTCTCCTCTGCCATTGCTGGCGGTATCGCAGAGCTCGCTGGCCAGCGTGGTCTGAATGGCTGGCAATGGATATTCATCCTCTTTGGAGTCGGCACGATTTCCGCCGGTATCATTGCCTTCTTCCGTGCGTCTGTTCCTCTCCATTCGGCCTCTCCATTCTGACCCTCTGTTGTAGTTGTCCAAGATTTTCCGGACAAAAATACATTCCTCACCAAGGAGCAGACTAAATGGGCACTCGATCGTATCGAAGCTGATCGTGCCGACTCCCAATACGACCCCCTCACCGCCAAAAAGCTCTGGGTTTACTTCCGCGACATCCACAACTGGAGCTTCGCTGTCCTTTTCGGCTGTGCGACCACCACAAGTTACGCATTCGCTTACTTCCTCCCCATTATTCTCATGCAAGGAATGGGTTACTCGGCGCGCGATGCGCAGCTCCTGAGCGCTCCACCTTACGTTTTCGCGGCTATCTTTGCTTTCGCCCTCGCCGTTCTCGGTGATCGGAAGAGGATCTGTGCTCCCGTTCTTGTCTTCCCAGCGTGTGTTACTATCACTGGGCTCTGCATGGTGCGTTTGCTCGTTCGCCATTCTTATGCCATTCTCCTCTCACGTCTTGCAGACCGCCTTCAACACACATAACTCTGTTCGATACGCTGGTGTCTTTCTCGGTGTTGGCGGTGGTACTGCCGTCGTACCGGGTACCCTCAGCTATTTGCAGAACAACATCGCAGGTCAATCGAAGCGTGCCTTCGTCACCGCTATCACCATCGGCGGAGGTGGTATTGGCGGTATTATCGCCTCCACTGCCTTCCGCTCTCAGGACGCCCCTGGATACCGACCTGGCCGTAAGTGACCTTCGCCGATGTTTTTGAACAAGGTACTAATAATACACCCTAGTGTGGACCGCCATTGGCTCCCAACTTATCATCATACTTATCTGTGGCATTAACACTGCTTGGTACTATCACCGTAACAAGCAGGCGCGCGCAGGCACCAAGCTTATCGAGGATCGCCCAGGCTTCTATTTTACCTACTAATCGGAGAGTACAATATTACCCCCATGCATTCGCCGCGGTGTGTACGATATTTTTTAACCCCCGACGCACTCACAACAATCCTGTGACACCTCCGCGTCAAGTCGGTCTTGCAAGTGGAATACACGGAAGGGAATTGGATCTGTATTTCCAAGACCATCTCTTGCTATATCTTGAATGTCTGATTAAAAGAAATTTACGCTTTGAACTCATCTAGAGCAACTACTTGATTTCTCAACCCTCGCGCTCAAATTGGTTTCGGCCAATTGATACCCTCGTCACCGACTCTTCTCGCCTTTAACATGTCCAAGAACTGAGCGTCATCTCGCACTGCAGATGCGTAAGTGGCCGATTGACAGAGTCTCAATAAACTGCCACGGACCTTGATCGTCGTCCTCGTCCTGATCGTCGTTATCGTCATCTCCCTCCATGTCGTCACCTTCCCACTGATCCCCTCGAGGATCCCGCCCCGGTCCTTCCCAAGGTTCTTGTCGATCCAGCTTCAGATCTTTCATAGCAGCGTCCAGGTTTTGTTTCTTGAAACCCTCAAGAGTCTTTTCCTACGCCAGGTCATTTAGTATTAAAGGCTCTAGGAATTCGTGGGCGACGTACCCTTTCTGCCATCATCCTCTGCAGTTCAGGCAGGTACTCCCTATGAGGGCATGAGTGCGGTGCCAAAACGGACAAAAGAGGACTAACTCTTCGTATTCTTTGCGTGAATCTTCGACTGCTTTGAAGAAGTCGGAGATACCATCTCCAGTGACGGCTGATACTCCTACTGGCTGTCAAGAACTTCAGTAAGTCACTCGTCGAGAGAACTTAGAGCTTTGCCTTTAGACCCTTGTAAAATTCATCAAGTACGAGGCTCATACTATTCATCAAGCTTGACATATATGTCTGTTCACCGTCCGCACCACTGCGCTCTCTTGCGGCCAACGCGTCTTGGAAAGCCTCAAAGTCATTCATCCACTCTACTGCAAAGTCGTGTTTCTCGACGTCAGTTTTGTTAAATACGAGAATAAATGGTAGTCGAGTTTTGTAGAGGATACTGCAAGTCCAATGAGAAATAGATTAATCGCCACGGGGCGAGTTAGTGTGCTACCTGCATGCATATAGCATATTGCTCATAAATGTCGCAGGCGCCTTGGTACGCGGTGTGTCGATGACATATGCTACCACAGTCGGGAAGGATGAGGCGACAGCATCGGTAATGATAGCTCCAGACGCAGACCAAGTGAAGATTTCAATTTGCCCTGGAGTGTCCAAAATGATATTTCTAAATGCAGTTGGCAAAAGGGGTGCAACGACAGTCGGTGACCCGCTCACTCGACAGTATCTGCCCGTTTCTCAAGCAGGCCGAGCACCTGCTCAAACTTGGTTGTGAACAGATTTAAAGCAGTGAGGATACCGCCGTTTGGACCTAGTTTGTATCTACAGAACGGCTCCCTTGAGAAGGGGACCTCAATAGATGGCCGAAACCTACTGCTTCATGACTTGTTCATAGTCCACGGTATCTCTGATATCGATGTTCGGGTCATACGGGAGATTTGCAACGGCAGGATCAAGATTAAGAATGTAGGGAGGTGAGTTTGCTTGGTGGAGATGTGCATTGAGCCGCTGGACGAAGGTCGTTTTGCCCGAGCCAGCCATCCCGATTGTGATGATAACCGTGGGCTTCCTTTTTCCCTTCCCCGATGACTCGGCCATGGCAAAGACTCAAAACCTTGGAAGAGTCAGGGACCAAAGGTGACTTGGCCAACAACCTGAACCTCGCCATCACCTGCCGAGAGACTTTCGATTGCTCCCAGCAGCCATGGCATTCCCAGACCATGATAGTAAGCACGACCGATCCTCTCGGCCCTCGCGATCTTACTCGGAGCGACACAGTCGGCTCAAAATTCGAGTTTCCCGACGAAGAGAAGAAGGTCATCCAGTTATGGCGCGAGATCGACGCGTTTCAAACAAGCAAGAAGTTAAGAGAAGGCTGTCCCGAGTTCTCTTTCTACGATGGACCTCCGTTTGCCACCGGTCTGCCCCACTACGGACACTTGCTCGCAGGAACCGTCAAAGTACGCGTCCTTTTGGCTTATCGTGGTCCTGATGCTGAAGGATACTACTTAGGACATTGTCACTCGTCATGCTAGCTCAAGCGGCTTCCATGTCGAGCGACGATTCGGCTGGGACACCCACGGACTTCCTGTTGAACACGAAATCGACAAAAAGCTCGACATCAAAGGCAAAGACGATGTGATGAAACTTGGTATTGACAAGTACAATGCCGAATGTCGAGCTATCGTCATGAGATACGCGTCGCAATGGCGACTGACTGTGGAACGCATTGGTCGATGGATTGACTTCGACAACGATTATAAAACTCTCAACACCTCTTTCATGGAGTCGGTCTGGTGGGTCTTTGGCGAGCTATTCAAGAAAGACCTTGTATACCAAGGTGTTCGAGTAATGCCCTACACCACCGGTTTGACCACCCCTTTGTCAAACTTCGAGGCTGGATTAGATTACCGGGATATCAACGATCCTGCTGGTTGGTGTCGATCTCCGTTCAGGGTCCAATGTATTGACTGTGCTTCAGTGACGGTCGCGTTCCAGCTTGTCGATGACCCAAAGACATCGTTGCTTGCATGGACCACTACCCCTTGGACGCTCCCAAGCAACCTTGGACTTTGCGTACACCCTGACTTCGAATACGTAAAGATACATGACCAGACCCGCGATGTCAATTTCATCTTGCACAAGGAACTCCTCACCACCGTATACAAGGACCCCAAAAAGGCACCCATCAAAATCCTGGACACCTTCAAGGGCAGCTCTTTGAAGGATTGGCGATATATCCCATTGTTTGATTACTTTACCAAACAGTTTGGGGACCGGGCTTTCCGTGTGCTCACCGACAAGTACGTGACCAGCGACAGTGGCACTGGTATCGTACATCAAGCACCGGCTTTCGGCGAAGACGATCATCGTATTGCTCTCGCTCATAATATCATCCGCATCGATGAAATGCCTCCTTGTCCTATCGATGATACCGGGTGCTTCACCGACGAAGTCCCCGACTTCAAGGGTCTCCACGTCAAAGTAAGATTCTCGCTTATCTTAGCGACCACAGCTTACATCTATGGCTAGGCTGCGGACAAGGGGATTTGCCAGAAGTTGAAAGCAGACGGCAAGCTTATTGTACACTCCAACTTTATGCATTCTTATCCCTATTGCTGGAGGTTTGTAGCTCTCCAAGGGCCTGTCTTTGAGACTCATCCATTATAGATCTGGTACACCTTTGATCTATCGGGCTATTCCTTCTTGGTTCGTCAAAGTTACTCCCATCATCGAGCAGCTTGTAAAAGCCAACTCAGATACCCGGTGGTGAGTTGCTCTCCAAAGTCTGCCATGCGGTGCTTCATTTTCTCCAGGGTCCCACAATCAGTGGGCGACAATCGTTTTGGAAATTGGCTTGCGAACGCCAAGGACTGGAATGTGTCGCGTAACCGGTACTGGGGCACGCCTTTGCCATTGTGGGCCAGCGATGATCTCAAGGAGGTGAGGGGTATTCCTAAAATATAGCTCGTCTATTCTTACCACACGTACAGATAATCTGCGTGAGCTCCATCGCGGAGCTTGAGCAACTGTCAGGAGTGACAGGAATCACCGATCTCCACCGAGAGAACATAGATCACATTAAGATCCCTTCGAAGACCGGGAAGGGCATGCTCAAGCGGGTGGAAGAAGTCTTTGATTGCTGGTTCGAATCTGGGAGGTAAGCCGAGTATACACGGCCCTGAGTTACACCGCTCATTGTCACGTAGCATGCCCTATGCGCAGCAGCATTATCCATTTGAGAACAAGGAACGATTTGAAAATTCTTTCCCTGCAGACTTTGTGTCGGAAGGTTTAGATCAGACTCGAGGGTGGTTCTATACCCTCCTAGTTCTTTCAACCCATCTGTTTGGACGGGCACCATGGAAGAACCTCATCGTTACCGGACTCGTGTTGGCGGAGGACGGAAAGAAGATGAGCAAAAGCCTCAAAAACTATCCTGACCCCAACGAGGTTATCGATAAATACGGAGCTGATGCTCTTCGGTGCGTAGGCGCTAGTTCGCATGCTTGGCGATACTGAGGCGCCGAACAGGTTGTTCTTGGTCAACTCTCCCATCGTGAGAGCTGAGAACCTTCGCTTCAGGGAGCAAGGCGTCAAGGAGGTTCTGGCCCGTGTGTTGTTGCCATGGCTCAACTCCTTCCGATTCTTCCTGGGGCAAGTTGCGCTTTTGGAGCGGGATACGGGCATCAAGTTCATGTGTAACGAACAAGCGCCGCTCTCGTCGAATGTCATGGACCGATGGATATTGGCACGTTGCCAGTCGCTCATTAAGCTTGTTCAAGAAGAGATGGCTGGTGAGTCGCCTGAACCAATCTGCTCGGCTGACGCTAATGAACCTCTTGAGCCTATCGCCTGTATACGGTGGTACCACGGCTACTGTTGCTCATCGATGAACTCACTAATTGGTACATTCGATTCAACCGCTCTCGCTTGAAGGGGGAAGGGGGACCCGAAGATACGGTCACGGCCTTGAACACGCTCTTCGAGACCTTGTACACCTTGTGCCGCACAATGGTGAGTGTGACATCTAGTGAAAAATAAAGGTTCCTTTGCTGATAGACTCAAAGTCCTCTTTCACACCCTTCATCACCGAGAATCTCTATCAGACTCTGCGGAAGTGCCTTCCTCCAACCAAGAAAGACAACCGCTCGATACATTTCGTGGACTTCCCAGCCGTCAACGAGAAATATTTCGATCCTGAAATTGAGCGTCAAGTACGACGAATGCAGGCGGTCATCGAGTTGACAAGGACCTTACGGGAGAAGTACCAACCGTCGTTGAAGGTGCAGAGGTTATTTCTATTTTGTCCGCTTTGGCTCAGCTAGGAACAGGTACCATTGAAGGAGCTTGTGGTGTTCCACCCAGACCAAGGCTTCTTCAACGACATCATACCCTTGAGGCCGTATTTAGAGAGTCAACTCAATGTACGGGAGGTCGTCTTCACTTCTGATGAGGAGAAAACCGGCATCAAATTCAAGGCGACAGCCGACTGGCCCACTCTGGGCAAAAAGCTTCGGAAGGACCTTGCGAAGGTCAAGAGTGGGCTATTGAACCTTACATCCAGTGATGTCAAGGCTTATGCAGAGACCGGCACGGTCGAGATCAACGGAATTAAGTTAGAGGCAGGCGACCTCGTTGTAAGCCGATATGTCGATCTGCCTGAGGAGCAAGGCTGGGCCACAAATACCGATGGAGACGTCGTCGTACTGCTTGACACGAAGACCTATCCTGAATTAGAGGCGGAAGGTCTGGCAAGAGAGTTCATCAACCGGTGTCAACGCCTGCGAAAGGAGGCGGGTCTGCAAGCTACGGACGACGTAGATATATTCTACGAGTTCGAGCCTGGTACTGGCATGGACATTCTCGCCGCTATCATCACGCACACAGAGACCGTGACCAAGACGGTTAGGAGCGCGCCCGCAGATGTCGTGAAGCGTCCCCCCAATGCTCCTGTCCTTATAGAAAGGAGACAAGAGATCTCTGAGACGACCTTCATGCTGTCGTTGGTCAGGCGATAGATAGCGTAGTAATTGCGATTCCATATATCTGTAGCTGTCCATTGGAGAATCATTTGCCACCGATACATTGCTGATGCCCTTGCATTTGGGCCTTGAGTGGACAACAAGCTCTCATTTCTTCGTCGTCCCAAAGCCGCTGAATCCCATCATGAGAGCCATGTCGTCATTCTCTGCCATCTCCGCATCGCCTGATTTTGCTAGTTCCATACGTTGTGCCTCGCGCAAGGCTTTCTTCTTGGCTTTGCGTTCTGCCCTAATTGCATCCTCCTTCGCCTTGATCTGGGCGAGGCGCTTGTCGAAATCGTAAGCCTTGGCACCTTGTGCTTCTCGGGTTTCCTCTCGTAGTCGAGCTATCTTGGCGCGTACTTGTTCGACCGTCGACTTCGCGATGTTGGTGCTCTGCCCAAGCATGCGCAGATCTAGGCGAGGGTGAGTGAAAGTATAAAAGCCTTGTGATAGCGCTACTTACGAGCTCTGCTATTGATATGATCGAGATAACTGTTGCTGTCTTTGTGGTTTCGGCTGCAGACCTCACAATAAAACCCGGGCTGGCCTGGCCCTCGTCCGCCAATACTGGTTACGACCATTGTCTTGTTCAAATTCTTGTCTAGCTCTAGCGAGCCTTCTCGTTGTTTCATAGTTTCCGTTGGCTTGGGCAAATCCTTCACGGCTGGACGCTTTCGTGGCTTGAGGCCTACAGGAGAGATAATTAATTTAAATGACCCTCCCCCCCCGGGTCATAGTTACTGGCCTTTCTTGGCGCGTTCTTCGTTTTCCTTTACCCGTGCCCGCTCCTCCTCATCCTTTTGCTTTGCTTTCTCTTTCCATTCTTCCTTGTCCCATGTTTTGCGCTCCTTTCCAGCTGCCTACGTGTCTTTCAATCGACTGTATTCATTGTCGGAGAGACTACACACCGCGTTCTGGTCAGCCATGAAGAGGCTGGTGTCAAAGCATAGGGCTGTCAAGGCTTCCTCCCCACCACGTCAGTTCGTTGTCTAATAACACCGTTTGCGTTCAGGCACATCATAACGACATATCAAAAGGGTGTTCAGTCGTACTTTTTTTTTGGCAATCTCAGTCAGTTCTCTTAAATTCGTTCCACGGCACACGACCTAAGCCGCTCACATTGGTATATGACCTTACTTTAATAGATTTCCGCTTTGCATATGGCATGAATATACTATGGATATCGATACAAAACCACCATTAAATACCGGAAATCAATCCGCGTCTGATCTTGCATTCTCCGCGGCCTTTCCTTTACCTTATCGCAGCCTTTTCTTAATCGGCGCAGGGTTACTCGGTTGGGCCACAAACCTCCACTTCCTGTCGCTTCTTGGGGTTGACACCGGTTATGCGCTCGAAATTCGACGTCAACGTGCGCTGCACTCTCCTCTCCCTTCCACGTTTCGTAACTCAAGTCATTTCCATCTCTTTGCACACCCTGGTTCCCTCTATAGACCCATATACCGAATTTTTGCGTATTACGCCATGTGGACAGTTTCGAGCTGGTTCCTCTTCCTCCTATGGACGGGCGCAAAGCCTGGTGTCATAGACGGATACAAAATTATGCCCACCGTAACGGCACTACTCGTACTTGCTGTGTTATTTTGCCCCTTCAATATTTTGTACAAGACCGAACGAACGACCTTCCTTCGGTAAATGAATTTTTTAGTTCATAGTCGACTTGCAGACTAATCAACCACCAGAGGTCTCATACGCTGCGTTGCGTCACCATTCCATTCGTTCGTCTATTTCCCGGACGTCGTTCTTGCCGATATCTTTACCTCCTATGCCAAGGTCATTGGTGACCTGTGGATTGCCGGGCGCATGTTACTTCCTGGAGGGAGTCTTACAAAAAGGCCAGATGAGCACGGATTACTTTATTGGATTGTCCCTTTCTTGATGAGGTCAGACATTCCTTCGTTCTTGCACCAAGATCTAACCGTCTCCTAGTTTGCCGTATATTGTGCGCTTCAGACAATGCATTGTGGAATACAGTGGCAGTAACGGCACATCGGCCCGATCATTGTTCAACGCGATCAAGTATGCGACAGCTTTCCCAGTCATCTTTCTCTCTGCTGCACAGCGGTTGGTTCTAGAAGATGCGGCAAAACCTAGCGGTCAACCCAACGTATGGCATGGAGAGTATCAACTATTTCGCCTCTGGTACGTATTGAAGTATCCTTTCGCAGGCCATGTAGTTAAAAGATGCACTAGGTTATTGGCAGTCTTCATTAACTCAATGTACTCGTTTTGGTGGGACGTGACAAACGACTGGGGCCTCGATCTTCTCCGTCCAGCAACCTGGTCACCACCCCTCTCTGCACACTCCCCAAATAACTCGATGTCTCCACCCAGGCCACTAGTCCTTCCCACACTACGTGCCAACGGAACATCTATGGGGCCTTCTTCAGCAGCTAGTGTCGACCTTACTTCTCCGCGGCCTCCGAACCACGGGTTTTCGTCGCATCATTTCGGACTAAGACGGCGGCTCCTCTTTGGAGACGCCCTCATCTACTATATTGCAATCCTAATTAACTTCATTCTACGATTCACCTGGTCCCTCAAGCTTTCCTCGCACCTTCACAACGTGACCGACATGGAATCAGGAATATTTGTGATGGAGGCGCTCGAGGTACTACGAAGATGGGTATGGGTATTCTTGAGAGTGGAATGGGAGGTGCTACGGAAGCAAGAATCCGTTACACCAAATGGACATCGTTTGAGTGAGAATCCAGAGGAGTTCGAATTCCTTTTGCGAGGTGAGACCAGCGACTCTAGTAGCTAGCGACATTGTCAAGTAATACGAATGCATCATCTTGTCCAATTTCATAGTCCCGCTACCATCTTTTCCAGTGACTTGATGTCGGCGATCTGATACTCACCAATACCCGCACTGGCAAGCTGTCCAGCTTTCTTCGTTAGTCTGCCTTGTGCGCGCACGACTGCCTTCATCTTTTGTTCGACCTTGCTCGTGTCCTCGCTACTCGAATCGTCCTCGGGGCGTCGACCGCGGAGTCTCTTGTGAACTTTGGTTTTTGCTTTTGCCGAGTGCATGTTGGAGGGGGCGTCCCTCAAGGCGAATGCTTTTGCAAGATGACCAGTGTGGAGGTTTTTGACATGGAAAATATGTTTCTCGTCAGCGGGATGCGTTGCATAAGCACGCATGTGTGATTGGAACGCCCGTCGTGCCATACCGGCATTCTAAAGGCAGCACTCAGCCAAGATGTGTAGTAAATCTAATGATAGAAAAACGAACCTCGGCATTCTTCAGGACCCAATGCTCGAATGCCAGCTGTACCTGAGTAGCACGATCTTCATACTCTGACCCCTCGCCACCGAATCCTTGTACTAGGACAGAATCAACCTCCACGGCCTCAAGTTTGGCTCCAGTCTTGGACCTGACCTGATCTCCTTTCATCCGCTCCTCTACCCAAGGGACCCAGTTGGCTTCACTTGGGCAGACTATAGACCATGCCTCTCCTCCTTTGCCAGCGCGAGCTGTCCGTCCTACGCGGTGTACGTACTCCGTCGTACCTCCCTCTGTTGGCAGGTCATACTGCACCACAGCCCGAACAAAGGGCAAGTCCAACCCTCGAGAAGCAACCGAAGTACAGAAAAGAATCGAGTTTTTCGTTTCCTTCTTATCACCTTTGCCTTTGTCGTTTTTCTTGTGAATGCAGGCAAACCCTTGTAGTGAGGCCAGGCGGGTAGCCAGAGGCAGGGAGCCATGGAGTCTGTAGGCTTTGGTTGATGGGAGTAGCGCGCAAGCCATTCCTACATCTCCTGAGTCGACCTTACCCTCTGCCTCATTGTTCTCCGCATCTTTCGTTGACATTGTCGCTTGCCCAAGTAATCTCCAGTGGAAATCGACAGAATCAGTGCAACTGAAGAACACGATGATCTTAACTCCCACGCCTTGGTGGTTGTTGAGGGCACTGCGAAGGAGGAAACGTAACAGTGCGACCAAGGTCACCAAACGCAGCTTCAAGGGTGTGAGTACGTATTTTTGGGACAGTTGTGATGGCGGAGTGAATGTCTCTGGCTGCTTCATTGCGGTTTGCCGGCCCATGGTCGCCTGCAGCTGGTTCTCCTCGCCCTCCCCACCCTTGATCACAATAGGGTCCTTCAAAGTAGATCCAGCAAGCTTTTGGACGTCTTCTCTGAGAGTAGCCGAACACAGAATCGTCCTTCGTTGTCGCCATTCCCATCCTCCAATACTATCTAGGCCTTGCCCCATCTCCGCTGCCCGTATGGCAAGGTTGCGTCGCCCTTCTAAACCTTTTAAAATAGCTGTGATAGTTTCCTCGAAGCCAAGCTCCATTAAACGGTCGGCCTCATCGAGGATGAGCCATCGACACTTCCCGATATTGAAAGATGTCGTATTTTGTAGATGGTCGAGTAAACGACCGGGTGTCGATACTAATATCGGTATCCCTTTTCGCAGGCGGGCCTTCTCATGGGTACGGGTTGCCCCTCCTGTAAGTAGACCCGAAATGAGCCAGCGTGTTCGGCGTGGCTCATCGTCTTCACCATCTGGGATCTCCTTAGTCGACCTAAGTCGCATCTGTAGTAGTTGTTCGAGAACCTCGGATATCTGCTTTGCCAGTTCTCGTGTTGGGGCTACAATGACAGCCAGAGTGCCGATTGACCTATCAATATACGAGAGGGAACTAAGAGGGAGGAGGTCCTGTATGATAGGAAGAAGATACGATAAGGTCTTCCCTGACCCGGTGTGCGCTTGGATCAGTACGTCGTGCACAGTTGCCCGAGTGTCGTGGGGGGATAGAAGAATTGGCAGGGAGGCACGCTGGATCGAAGTTGGTCTGGTTATGGATAGTTTCACCTCGATATGGTTAATTAGTAAGGGGTCGAGTCCCAGGTTGATGAAGGTTGATGAATCTGAAAGGGGGGCATTGCTTGCTACAACTTGGGAGCCCTTATGGAGGGAAGCATCATGGTCGCCTAGCTTCGGTAATACTGGATTGGAGGTAAATAAGGACGAAACGACCTGGCCCTGCGGACGAGTTGACTGGGGTTTTTCTTCCACCATTTTTCTTCGCTTCACCGGGCGTTCATCGCCGCGTTCACCTGGTGTGTGAACTAGAGTGCTTGTGTCTTGCCGCTTTCTTTTGACGGCATCCTTGGCCTTTACGCTTAGGAGGAGTTCAGGAGAAATCTAGATGGGAGAAAGTGCTGATGCTCACTTATCCGTCCGTCTTCCTCCTTTTGCGTGTGCAGGTTTAGTGGCGTACGAGGGAGTATCAAAAGCAATGTTGAGGACAATATCCGTCATGGGGGTCGTGGTAGCTTTCTAAGTTCTCTGTTTGGAATCGACCTCAAAGGTGTGATGTCGGCGATACACAGAGATCAGCCCTCGCTCTGCTTCACTGAACCTAGGCTAATTGGTCTCCCTTCATTCTGATTTTTTGACCCAACCCGTTGGCTCTGGACAGGAGGAATACCATCTATAAGCACCACAACTCTATCTTGCTCTCCCCGTCCGGTCAATCCTTCTTCACTTAACACCATCTTATCAATGAATGATGTCTCCCTCAAGTCAAACTTTCCCCCGAAGTCATGACCTCTGTTAGAGTTTGGGACATAAAACGCTTCCCTAACCTTATCCTCTTACCCCTACCTCAGATTCCTTGAAATGGCCTGTCACGTCAGAGTATCACAGAGCCGTCTGATCTTGGAATCACCGTGTTCTGGCTCATTCCCCCACCAAGGCGGTGGACCCTAAGCACGTTGGCTTTCGCCATCACACATACCTATCTGACATCCTATCCTATGATATCTGGGTCTTGGCAAGTTCGACCAAGAGAATGGCCGCGCAAACTTCCAGGAAACGAAGCGGAAGGTATAGCCTTCGTGACCATGGAAGTGATCAGCAGTACCCCATACAACACAAACGTCTTCGTTGGAGCTTCAACCATGTCACATTTCGAATCCATGCGAGATACCGTACATCTGTGTCAGGACGACACAAGGACTGGATGAAAGGAGTTGGTGCGGAAGCCTGGGTGTCGTCCCGTCACTCATGTGTCTAGCAGCCCGGGTTAACCCCGATTTTCTCATGCGGTCCAGCATCCACGCTCGTCCGGGCGTACGCACAGATATGTGAAGCTCGGGGCGGCCGGATTCCGTGTCGATGTACCGATTTCATTCCACACTAGCTTGGTTAAGACTGGGAGGATTCCGTTGGAACATTTAAAAGGTTATTTGGAACGTCTTGGCAGGTTTTTCGAAGACTACCTCCACGAGAGTTTCAAGAAGGCCAAAGGCGAAGACTTCGACCTCCGTCCGTCCTCTGACGGCAGTGTTATGCAAAATCGACCTATGGACACAGTGTAAATCAAGCACCCCTTAAGCGAACCGAACTCTAATATATTTGTCTTGGGACGCTGTTGGGAATCCTGAGTAAGGTACCACCCGCGCCACATCGAACTGATAAGTACTCTCAGAAATACCATAAACCTGTTAGAGATCTCGTCAACTCTCATTCTGGGCAGAGCTATCCCAAGCATACCCTTTTTTCGAATGGCTCCCCGTATGGACGTCCTTTGACGCACAAGAGTATCTCTGAGTATCCGGGCAGGTGTGCATTCCTTGGAGATATGGGGTTTGCGGTCCAAGCGAGGGCGCCACAGGCATGAGCCAATCTGGAGACTTTATCCGCATGAGGAAGCTGGTCTGGTTTGTCCTAAGTTAATGTCTAGCACCGGAATTGTCTCATCCTCCGCATCAAGTGAGCCGCCCATTATTTCGATTAATCTCACCGTTTGAGTTAGGTTCGGGTCAGAGATGGCGAGCTTGATAGCTTGTTATTGTTAGTAAAGACGGTGGCTGTGTGTTTTTCGTCATGTATCCACCAATGCCACTAGGTGTCGAACGAATGGAGGTTGGAAAGTATATGGTCAGAGAAAAGCCGAAACCCGATTAAAGTTAGTCCAAAGAAGAGGTTGCAATGGATGGGCCACATTTTAGTGTCCTACTCAGACCGTCAGAATCTCAGTAAAGAAAGGAACCGTGCGTTGACGAGTTCAAGGCGCATAGCCATTAAACAACCATAGCATTGTTCCAAATGGCATACATATTGATTTCGGATAGTTCCATTCATGTAAACCGTCTCCGGAAGTGCTTCCGCTGTTTGGCGTTCCACCGCCGCAAACTTGAACCGCAACGCTTTGACTAACCCGGTAAACGTGGCCCTGAGGGTGCTGCATATCGCCCAATGCTTCCACACAATGAAGTATCAAATCCTTTTGTACAAGTTGCCGTCGATGCTCGCCCAGAACGTGCTCTTCCGTCAATCGCAAGTGCGATGCGCGGCGAGCCTGCTTTGCGACAATCCCACCTGCATGGGGCCCTATCCAACGGGATATGCTTCATCAACAGGTCGTCGCCGGTGACCTAGCTCGCACGGCTATTTACCCCGGGGAGTTCCCAGCCCTTGGCCCTTGGTTTTACAGCCTCTCGGAGAGTTTGCAATACGTTAATTCAGCCGAGCATCTCTTTCCTGCATTCTACCTCCCAATCAACAGAACAGAAAAAGACCCGCCTAGCGATCACGCGGAAACAGGAACGGCAAGGATATGTTAATTCGACCAAAATTAGCATATTTACAGATGGGTGGAGTTTTCGCAGTCGCTCCCACTCATCACACGGGATACCCGCGCATTCCGGTATACCAGCGCTGGGAAGGCGAGGAGCACAAGGAAGTCGCTCGACGGTCCTTCTTACCGACACTTTTCTTATCTAGCACGTCTTGAAGACGACAAGCAACCGCGACATTCGACTAAAATAGCTCAAAATGGATCTGCAATAGCAGGGTGCGGCTGCACATTGATAAGAGATATACTGTACGTACGGGTGTGTA
>Ga0307513_10006651_pt1 | contig 15080 bp, 20 predicted proteins | sample 15_EM_MG_FD_202174 | JGI IMG/M metagenome (GOLD analysis project Ga0307513, IMG submission 202174) | Populus trichocarpa ectomycorrhiza microbial communities from riparian zone in the Pacific Northwest, United States - 15_EM | ecosystem: Host-associated > Plants > Roots > Unclassified | place... | reverse complement strand
CCGCTTTGTCCCCTTGCCACCCATTGATTGGCTTGACGCCGGTCACTACTTTTCACACGCTCAAATTTCTGTACTAAATTCAATCGACAACCTGTCACGACCGCAAATTACATCGACCGGGCTGCCTGTTCAACTTTCCCCTTGGCTGAAACTACACCCGTTCTCGCCCATCTCACGTGAGATCGAATATAGGGTTGACTACCTCTCCCTCACACTTGTCCTCGCATTCCTTGGTGGAGCCGGATTTGTCACTGTTGCCTCTATCCGGTGGTTCAACGGCGTCCTCGGGTGGGTGTTGCTTTTGCGCCATGCGGGTCAGGGCGGTGCCGTTCATTCGAGCGCTGACAAATTTGATGAAACAGGGCCACACGGGATCTATTAGAGAAGCAAGGAGTATACATTACCACTCACGGCGTGACTATCAGGATGAACAAGACGTACGATCAGGAACGGTATTTCGATGATACTCAAAGGTGCATATCGTGCTTTGGTCATTCATTACCCTACGTTGCCTCCATTAGAACCTCGATTTTGTTCGTTCCCGTCACCGAACCTACATCTACACTCATCATTCCACTCACCACATCTTCCGAGCCTTGAGACTAATTCCCACCTCACGTAGGAAACTTGTCGACGTCGTCAAAGCTTCGTCATTTGGTACAGATGAGAAGAGGCTGTTCCTTGCGGACCTGGTCACACGTTCGCATCCCGCACCTCAACTTCCAGGCGTAAAGAAGGGGCCATTCGGCAGGACGAAAGCCGCGCCGCTCCCCGCTCAGTCTCAATGATCATATTCACCTCTCTGTCTCAACTCCTTGTTTGTATATTATATCCTGGATGATGCGAGACGAAGGCGATGAGAGGCCGGAATATGGCCAACTTATGAATGCCCACTCAACCCATCCTCGTCAGTGGTGGTTCCAGAAATTCAATATGTACCCTGATCTCACACTGGACATTTCTGTATCAAGCAAGCCTACACTCGTTTGACAAACGGCCCTTTCCTCGCTCCCTTATCTATTACCTTTACATCTTTGCTATGGAGTATAAATATCCTTTATCTTTACCTGTTCCTCATGATTTAATATATGTCCCTGGTAGCCACAACCATAGCCCCTTCTCTATTAGCGCGAAAATTCAGGGGCCTCGTGAAGCCGCAACAAGCAATAAACGTAGTTCTCTCTCATAATCAATGTCTCACCACAAGAGCTGAAGCCACCTTGCCGAAATGAATTCCACACGTGAAACAGATAGTGATACTCGAATGAACGCACCAAGATGGGTGATATCATACCACCTAGGATATCGGGTGCTAGGAATGGGTTCGACGCATACGAACTTCTTCCCCTTCTCTACTATTTGCATCTCAGTTGGGGAGGTAGGGAACCGATAAGCCTTCTCAGCCCAGAATCTCCGTCGACTGTAAGCAGGCAAATTCCGCCGCGCCCATCAACATTGCGTCTCTCCTGCACTTCGCCGCTCAACTACCCCGTTTCGCCTGCGGGGTCTTCACGAAATATTTCGTATCCGGCTCACCCCTCAGATCACGCGTGCTAAGGCACTTGAGAGATATTCTCCTTTATGGTTAATATCGGAGGAGAGTGCGCTATTCCCTTCCGTCGAGAGCCAAGAGGTGAACATCGCATTTACAAAGTCGTCCGGGTGCTTGTTGCTGCACTCAATTTTGAGGAATTTGGCCGGGACTATATCCGCTGAGAGGGTTGGATGGGGCATCGTCGTACAATGAGCGGGGATCACCAGTGCACCCTTTCCCTTTCTCTAGCCACAGTGGCTAGCTAAAGAGGGATTCACCTTGCACAGGTAGACCTATCCAACCCAAGTCAGTACTCTCCACAAGGGAGGCGTGCATTGACTCGAGCAATGGGAGACATCCTATAGCTGAGGGTATCAGAGGCGAGATTCATTTTGCTGGATAAATTGGGGGGAACCCATTGGCGGATCGGCGAAGAGAGTTAGGGAGAGTCTGGAGGAATGTTGGGGGGTTCACGCGTAACCAAGAGGCGAGCGGGTGGAAACGCCAGAAAGACTGGTAAGGTATTTAAATCAGAATTTTTGTACGTGGTTGTTACTGTTTATTGGTAATTGGGATTATATCGCCATCCATGGCTTTGCGAAACTCATTTGCCGTGGATTTGCGAGGAGTCAAGCAATGGAGAGTATGTCCAACGTCGCTGACATTATCCTTCAAAGTGCCCTGTTTCTTGCTATTAGAACGATGGGCGAGGCGAGGATTCTCCATCATACAATTGGAAGTGGGCCGAGAACAGTTGCGAGCCTGCGGCCATAATATAAGCAGGCTTTATTCCTTCGTCGGGCCCCAAAATCGAAGAGCCCGCGATAGAGGTTACATATCTGAATGTTGTCTAACTCCGTGGTTCGCTGTCGAGCGTTCAGATCGTTAACATGGGTGGGTTCAAGCCGCCATAAGGCTGGGGTTGAATTAGAACACCAGAACGGCGGCCCCAACTTTGTACCAAGAACAGGTGGAAGTCAATATGCTTCGCTGAAAACTTGTGTCACAGCACGGCGTTCCACACTGGAACCGGGTGCGCAGTGAAGGCCTCAAATGTGGTCATGTCCAACTCGCGTATCGTAAATAAACTAGTTACACGAACGGGAATTTCAAATCCTGACATCCGATATACCAAGGTGGGATCAAAGGCGCCTCCTTTCACCCCAACCAACCTCGTCGCGGGCGGCCTCTCGCGACGCAATATTATACCAAATAGAATAACTATACCCCGGGCGCAATCCTGTTGTCTTCAAGTTGTCCAATGGAGTTGCTGGACCTCCCAGATGAGCTGCTACTGGCAATCATTGTACAAATCGGGGGCTTTGACATCCTTCTATGCCGTCTGGTGCATCTAAAAATCCCAGACTGAGACTTTGGTCGTAAAGGGACTAACCAACCCTCGGGACAGATATGCAAACAAGTGCAAGAGCTCATCGACCATAGTTCGGAAGCACAGCTCTCTATCGAGCTTGCATCCGAATGTCTCTCTCTTGCTCCTTGGGACAATACGCCTGCTGCCACGTTGCTTGACAGGTTGACGCGATCGCGGAAAGCCTGGCAAACTCTCGAACCTACGCGCAACGAGACTCAGTCCCTTCGAGGCGATATTTATCTGACGTACGAAGTATGTGGACACATGTTCGCTCAAGGTAAACCCTCTCAAACAGGGCCCCAGCCCATGGATGACGATCCGTTTGGGACGCGTATGCTGGAATTCTGGGAGATGCCGGTCGGTGGAATAGCGGTGGAAGGTGATAATAACCAAGGTTGGTACCGCAAGTACGAGGACATGGGAATGGACATCGTAGACTTCACGTTTGATCCGTCCCAAGACGCGCTATTCTTCGTAGAGAAGCAAGAGTTCGTCAATTTATTTTTCCCTCTTCTTGACAGCCTCTATAACTCACTCCCGAAGGTCAAGGTACGTTTTCCACCTGCGGACGCTCTCCGGCAACCTGCACCATCCGGACGCCAAAATGGTCGACATGGCAACAGAGGGCCCCTCACAACTCGCCCGATGTGATTTACAAATTAGAGATCGCTATATCGCAGCCCTTATAGTCTCTCAGGAGATAGACGAAGACGAAGACGATGTTTTCACCATGTGGGACTGGAAAAGCGGTGACTGTGTACTCGTCAGTTCCTTATATTATGGATTACTATCTCTCCCTCTCACACAACCGCCGCTAGCATGAAACCCATGTCTGCTCCTACACATTTCTCGATTCGTGCACCCCCCTATTGGTCGTAGTAATGGACGATCGAATAGCGTTCACCACGCGTTCCCTCCATAGATCGGAAGCAAAATCAAGATACCTGATGTTTCCTGACCTCTCTGCAAGTGCGTTATACAGCCATTCAATGATTTTTCACGACAGCAAGTTACCAAGACCGGAATCCTACCCTCCCACATCGACTTCGTTCTCAAGGGCCACTATTCCCGCAAAGGCAGATCATGGGCTCGTTGCCTTGTCAATTTGTACAATTAACATTGAGCACGGCGCACCAGTTCGGTACCTACTATTTTTCCTGCGTGAGGCGCTCGTACGTCTATTCCGGCAAGAACCGACTCTGGAGGAGGATGGGAAGTCTTATGTTGATTGGGCCAACTGGGGACCCGACGTGAGTCGTTGGTTCATCGCCCCAAGCTTCGAGCAATGGCGATGCTCAGTTCATGGATATCGATTCGTCACTCTTGTCACTCGACTGGAGGCGTCCGTCTACATATCCCCCACGTTTCTTTTTATCAATTCCTCGACTGTCGAGGAGCCGGACTCCCCTTTCCATCTGCTCGTTTTCGACTTTAATCCCTATCTACACAGACGGCATTATTCATCGATGACCAACCCTTCCGGCAATGCCGTAGTAAAAGCTCCCTCCGATGTCACATTCGACGATTGGGAGAAGCGATTCAGCGAGGACATCGTTGGGCGTCTGGCCTGTCGAATCACCCTAATGGAAGAGTCTGCAGATTATGCCGCACTAGCAGCGTGTGAGGACAATGTCATCGGGATCCAGGTATGTCCAGCCACAAAGCGGCCCTCAAAGTTGTTGCTGAATAAATTTATGATAGACGGTTTCTGGACAAAATGATACGGGTGGTCTTGCTCATATTCGAATACTAACCTTTTGAAGCGATGGACACTATTAATTATTCGGCTTCTGTTCGAATCGGTTTTATTTTGGATGTTCTCGGGATTACCCTGCATTACGGGCCATACATTCCAACCGGGCTAATCTAACCTGTGTAATTGAGTGGCACACGAATTATGATCCTCTTGTTCCCAGCGGCGGCATTCGAGCACAACGACCTTGTTTTATATTTTGCGTCCTGACTGTTGTTTATATGGTTGTAAACCTTAAAATTTAACATGTCTGAAATATAGTGGCTATCTCTATTTTTGGGGATTTTATTGGGGGCTGGCCCCGGCGATACTGACTCACATATTGTCAGGTACTAACGTCGCGCCTCTCCAGCATTTCTTCAAACATCCACCCAAGATTCTCCCTGAGTCAAACCCCAGTACGTTCTGTGATTTCTCGGCTTACGAACAGGCACCCGCGATGTTGAAATTTCGGGTGGGCGGGTTGCGTCCTCAACCATGACTTAGAGACTGTTTTCGGCTCTACTGTACGTACCGAGGGGGAAGGTGTCACAAGTGTTCTGGAAAAACTACCTCGAAACAGAACCGGGGACGCGGTTCTCAGGAGATGGGTGGATAATCTCATTAAGGCAGCAGAGAAAGCGTTTGTGACTGCAACTGTACGCGTGATTTCACGCGTTCGACGTGTCAAACTCACTGCTGACCTAGTTTCAATGGACGCCGATGCCGCTCTGTTTACCCAAGCACCTGTCCGTGGATACATCTGGACCTGTTGAGTCGATTACTCCTCACCCATTATCGGTCCAGTAGCCCAGTGGTTAGGGCACTGCTGCTAGATTCGCAGAGACCGGGGTTCGATTCCCCGCTGGGCCATCTTTTCTCTCCCTTCAAAACCGGAGTCCCCTGAGCGTGCTGTCCATCGTTCTGAGATCGATTGACCACGGAAACACTCGACCAAGGTGCTGAATAAGTTGCATACTTGTTGGTGTTGGCTCTTCGAGTGGCATGGCGAATTTGTCCTCGACGTCGGGATCTTCGAGAGCACTTCGAGAGCACTTCCCGACCGCTTGTTCCGAACGGTTTAAAAACTTGACCGTTTCTACAAGGGGACCTACTGAAAATAAGTAGCTGATACGGATATCGAGAGGGATCGTGGCGCTTGCTGTGAAGAGATTGGACAGCAAATAGTATGGCAATAGACCTCCGCCTGCTGGTGTATGCCGGCCAGGTCCACAGCCCGCACTGGTTGATTTATTCATAGATCCAAGTGACTGCTCCTTGGAGTTTTGTTATAAAATACTCCTCTGACTTTTGCTCAACACCCGAATGATAATTATCTATTCAACTGCCTTTACATTGAAAGTCCCACGCGCTCAATCAATGTCAATGTCTGAGTCAAAGTCTGAGTCAAAGTCCGAGTCCGAGTCTAAGGGTCTAGAATCATCCAAGACGTTGGCATTGGAATGGAAGCTTGAATGCATCACCTTCATAAGTACCAACTCTAACACATCCTCTTCTTCAATTCCACCCCCGTTGGGCAAGCGCCGAGATTCTACACCTGCCCCTCAAGCGCTGAACTTCCCCGGGGTCGATCTCTGATTCCTCAACCAACTCCAACGGGTCCTCTTCATCACTCCTCGTCCATACGCGGAGCTTTGGAGAGAGCAATTCGAATGCGGCCTTGATGAGATAATGGACAAAAAGTCCGGGATCAGGTCAAAATGCTCACTTGTTCGCAACCAGCGACGATATTTGAGCCCAAATCGCCTCAGCAATGGACACAATGGCGCAACCCATTCTCCAGTAGCAGATATTACACTCGGGTTGTTTGTGTGGACAGGCCGTGCGATAAGGGGCTGAAGGACCTTCGGTCGAAGTGAAGAGGGTCGTGCATTGCCAATCACCAATTCCTCCAAATGTGGCATGAATGTTAATGCGTTCATCCAAGCCTCGTTGGTGGCATCAATACTGATATGGAGAATCTGCGGTGCAAGTCGGCTCTCTCCCAGCACTCGACTAGAAAACGAAACCAATTGCCGAGCCCCCCGTCTATTAAAAGCACCGGTAGATGTCGCAGAGAGAAGAGCTAGTTTTTGTGCTGAGACACCACCAAGTACATCGAGAGAATAGCCTTGAAATATCAAGTGCTTGCAGTTTGGGAGGGTAGTACTGAATATGGGCAGAATACGGTGATGGAGTGGAAAGCTAATAGTGCATCTCTCCAGAACACCAAAGGTCCTGCCACTCATCCATTGAAGTGAGACAGCTCTGAGTGTGAGATGACGGAGGGTGTTGACAAATAGTAAGTTAATGTCATGCGCATAGATGGGCAGGGGGAGATGTGAGGCGGTAAGTGTTTCCAGTTGGTGTAGGTGAGGGAGAAGGTCGACTGGATTGTGCATCCCCGAAGTATCAAGGAAGAGCACTTTGACGGAACGAAAGATAGGGGAATATACAGGGACAAGGAATGATATGACATTCGCTGAATTTATTTCCACCGTGGTAAGCTCCGCACTGGCTGTGGTGCCAAGAATGCGCAACAGGCGGTCTAGGAGGGGCGACATCTCGCAAGCGCACTTGATCTTGAACGACCTAAGGCGGCAAACGGTAGCGTTAGGGCATCGTTGGAAACCACGGTCTACCAGATGGTCAGGCAAATCAATCTGCCCTGGGAACGTCTGGACTACCAAGCTTCGCCATAGTGAGGTGGCTCCGATGGCAGCGAAAATACCCTCGTAAGCACCCTCTAATGGGGTGAAGTCACCACGGTCGATCTCCGTATCAACGACTATATCCAGAAACCGTGGAATCCTTTCCAGCTTCTTTGTCACGGCGTACCTTGGGGTTCTTGTCCCCAGGCTGAGTGATGCCCAAATACCGGCGACGACGCTATACCAAGGTTTGCATACGAGCATCAACGCCAATGGTGGACCACTTGCGTCGTCGATGATGGTAGATAAAATTGATTGGAGCAACTCGAGTGGAAGGCGGGTGACGGGTACAATAATCTGGATTAACCACCAATGTTCGGAGTGGCGCCATAGATTACGTGCAAGCCAGCGACGATGGGGGGAATCGATGGAGTCTATGATGTCCTTGATCCTCAAATCTGCAAATACTTCGTGGTATGTAGGCACATACCGATGCGGCACGATCGCCACCGGCGGCCGTATGCACCCAACCTGGCGCCGTATGCACCCAACCTGCGCCAGTGCTCGTAATAGTGCCTGCATCCGCCCCTCAGCTCTCCCGTCGGCCTGTGCCCGCGCCGCCGACACCTCTACTTGTGCCCGCGCCGACCTCTCCATCCACCTCGGTGCCGCTACTTCCGCTTGCGACCGCGCCCACACCTCAGGTTGCGCCTCGGCCTGTGCAGGCACCCGCTCCCGCATCGTCTCCGATTCGGATTGCATATCACCGTGTAGTCAAGCGAAGATCCTAGGATCCAGAGGACACTGACGGTGGTCCAAGCAACGGAGAACAACTTGTAGGGGTGAAGATGTTTCCTCACGTTGTAAACAGGTCGTAGCATGTGCACCCTCAGGCAGACGCACCATTCCCACGCCACGTGTTTGACTCTGGCAAACATGCCCTGTTTCCTGTCGCTGCCGGCCATTATCGTGGCATGCCCGTACACCCGCACCAACTTCACCGAATGGGGAATTCAGGTTATCTCGTTCTTCGCCGGTGCCGCCGACCACGTTCGTGTGATCGAGCAACGTCCCAAACTTGTTGATCCGACGCATCCTTCTGTTGCTGCCGACAGGCCCATGTGGGGTGCCTCCGAACGGGCCCTCGGCGTCATCATGTCTACCGCGTCGAAGCTGCACCGGGGACTCTGCAAATCCGGCGACCACGTGTATAACACTGGACGAAATACCCACGCCGCTGCCATCAAGAACCTCGTGGCTACACCCAACGCTGGTCTCCCCAGGTCCAGCAGAGGCCCTGGTAGTCAATATAGCAGCGGTACTGGTGTCAGAGGCAGGTGTGCTCCCTTGGGCAGCATTGACAGCCTGGCCGTTGTTCCGGCGGTTGCGACCGCAGGCTGTGAGAGCTGGGATTGCTGGTCTATTCCTTACTGGTACCACAGGCACCGCTAACAAGTGTGATTCGAGCTCGATGAGTGGCCATCGCACTCACGCGCAAGCACATATCCCCACAAGGGTGGAGATAAAGACCAGTTCTGTCACAAGTGCAGTGGAGAAGGCCGTCCTGAACCGACCAGAAGTGGCTGTCCGTCCTAGGCCCGTCATCCTTAGCAATGAGCAACGTCTAGCCGTGAATATCAAGTCCGCAGATACACGGTCCATGTTACAACTGCAACTATTTCGTGCTTCGTGCTGAGGAACGACTGCAACACCACGACAGCAGTTCTGTATAAAGTTGCTGCGAGCCAGTATCTTGTGGTATTTGGACATCATTGACTGACGATACATATGAGAATGTCCCTGTGGCCGCTTGGGCACGCCTGAAGGACCACCCTGAAAGCTCGGGCGTTGGCTGTGAGTGTTACAAACGGGTTTTGGATATGGCGTTGACACTCTCGCAGATGCTTGCCATCAGATATTCTCCGCCTGTGCCAATTCTATGGCCGACGAACATAACCATGTCCACAATTACATCGTTGAACGGCCCGCATAGGAACGGTTCCTTCGACGAGAGAATGGTGGCAGAATTCGCCAAGATTCAAGACAACGAGACTCAGCGACCCGTCACTACCCTCAGACAAATACCTAGAAATAACGAGTTCACTCAATCGCGGACAAGCAAGCCTACTGACTCAACTACCCACAGGTCACGCCCCTATCAACAAGCACCTCCACAGAATACGAAAAAGCGATACGCCATACTGCCCGCAATTCACATGCGTACAAGCAACCAGAGACATCCGCCACCTCATATTCACCTGCCCAAGATAGATTCAAGAAAGATATCACCTCACTCAGAGAATCGGCAAGAAAGATTTCTCTACCTCCAAACTATTCACCGACAAGAATATCATCCCCCACATGCTCACCTACCTCAAGAAAATTGGACGTTTCAAGCATATTTACGGAGATATTGCACCAGTCTAAGAGAGACATTTGAGACGTTAGCGCAACACACTTTGCTTTCGAGCAACTGTAGCCAACACACAAACTACTATAGTACTACCACCACGAATGCCCTAGCGGACCACGTCTAATTCCTTCCAACAGGGAGCAACGTGAGTCTGCTAGAAGCATAGATACTACACATCCGACGAATCATGTAACATAGACTATACTAGTTCTTAGCATGTAAAATTGGATTACAAAAAAGAAAGAAAGAAAAAGGAACGGGTCCTGCATCCCCAAACTGAGGCTAACGAGGTTAGTGAAGAAGAGTACTCCGACTGGGAGAACTTCTAGGTTGGTGCTTGTCTTATTATACTGGTGTTATATGCTTTATATTGTAAAATACAAAATTTCGTAGCAAGCCTTAGGCCAGCCCGTTTAATACAGGCCCGGGAGTTTGTCGCCGTGTCCGAGACCGCCCACCAAGGGGCGCACATGGGGCACGTGAGAAACTCTTCTTTCTCCTCAACTGCGTTCGAGTCAAATTGCAAACCCTCACTATCCATGACCCCTCGAGTGTCTGTGCCAAAGTAACGCAAAGAGGGAACCTACTTTTCGTAGATTGGCCGTTTCGATTCACGCGAAGGCATGCTTCAAAGCGGCTTTCGGACCTTGAGTCGGGTGGTCAAACAAATCAACTAGATAGATCTGGTCGGTGGATATGTATGAAAATATATTATATATATATGCTAGCATTCTACGACCCAGACGGTGATCCGGATCTCCCGGTATAAAGGAAACACTCGAAGACGAGACTTGCAACCGCAGATCTCCGTCCAGCACGTAGCAGTGAATATTTGTGGTCCTTTTCAGCACTCCAAGCATTTGTACGTGCCAGGATTTGTTTCGGGGCGCGCGTGCGTGCGCTCTTGTAAGCGCCTGCGGGCTTCAAGGGACAGCAACTGCTGACCCATGAAGTTCACTGCTCCCTTTCGTAAGTCCCTTGCATGCTTTTTGCGGGGGCTGCGTAGTCAGACAAGGGTCAGCCGAAGGCATCGAGGACCGGGAAAGGAAATCGCGACTATACTCGGTTCATAGTGCACTGTAGAGTATAATGAGACAATAGTACATTTCAAACCATGGAGAAATCGGAAAAAAACAGATCGTGCGAGGAGTGAGAGAACCAAGGGCCGGCACAAAAATAATGGACGAGGCCAAAGGATCGCCGGACACGAGTCAGATGTGGTCGGGCCCAACTCGTATGATATAATGTAAACTAGCTAAACGGGCATACAGCAGTCTATAAATACGGGGAAATCTCAAAATCCTGAGAGCAAGGGCAAACCTGAACCTGAGCAGGGTGATCCCCTCTGAAGGGGGTTTATTTTACTGTGTTTTGCAGGGCATGAGAGGCGCCGGATCCGAGTGCCCGAGGTCCCTCAGGGGTCTTACGAAGTGAGCTGAATTCCAGCCATGCCCCGATGAGGTGCGTCACGCCACTGGCGCAGGCTGCAGATTTTTGTCCAGAGTGTATACACCGCGATAATGGCCAGTCGAAATGAGTTCGGTCGCAGACATGGCAAGCGGCGGATGATCGAGGATCAGAGGACACGGGTACAAGAGATCGAGGGAGGGATGCTGTGTTGGGCAACTCGACAGGAGTCACAAGCTCTTATGCGTAGGAGAGGGGCGGGCTCAGGTGATGAGGGGATGAACCGTGAAGGTTCCCTAATTGATCGTACGCCTTTGTATAATAAGGTGCATCGTAGGTTTCTCCTATCTGCGTCATCACCCAGTGGAACATCGGTCAAGCAATCATACAAACATGGGATAAGAAATAGGGAAGCGTCATACCTTCCAACAGTATCGGGTGAACTAATCAGTCATGGTCCCAGTGAAGCCGATGTGACGAGAAATACGGAGGCGAAGCAACTGGCATTCGATGTTATCATGCAAGCGATCCTCGAGAGATTACCTCAAGATTAAGGGGTTCAAGGTCAGGAATTGGGTCAGTCAACCTAATGGGACTTATTGGGTGCACACCGCGGAGGTTATTCATTGAAAGTAATATGATAGAATACCTCGACCATCCTCGACCATCACTATGTCCTGACAAGCCTCCGCACCTCGCGGGAAACCGAAGGCTCGAACAACCGCCCTCCCCGAAAGTGCCAGCATAAGGCAGCCGACGATTCGGTGAGCGAATGACACAGTGATTCCGCTGATCGCCTCGCCCCTCCTCTCGTCGAGACAAAATGGGTACTGGTGTTGGGCCCGGACGAAGATGAAGAGAAGAGCATGTTGTCGTTTGGCCATTGTCGTTTTGCCAGGACAATGGGAACCAAAGGGTGAAGAGAAGCGGGTTTTGAGGTTGGGGGCGAAGGGTCCACCGTAGCCGCACCTTCTCGAGAGAGGAAACAGGGCATTTTTGCAAGACTCGAACACGAGGGAATGGTCCGTTTGCCTGATGAGATGAGGATGCACCTATGCTGCAATCTCTTTATCACATGATCACCCTCCACAAGTTCTCCATTGCTCGGATGACCGTCAGTGTTCTTTAGACCCTAGGATCTTCGCCTGAATACACGGAGATATGTTCAAATCAGGAAGAAATGAGGGTGCGCGAGTGAAATTCGTGTGGATCCCCCCCGCGAGGGCAGGAGACGATGCGGGAGTGGCCGCGGGCACAGCAAGCGGAGGTGTGAGCGGGGTGCGCGGAGGTGTGGCCGCGGGCATGCGTGAAGGATGATAAGGTCATGTGGACGTGTTGAAATACTGCGTTCCATACAGGACCCGCACACGCAGTGGATAGTGGTGATTACAAAATGAATTACAGGGTAAGTATATTTGGTATATGTACTTGCGTGATTGATACAATATGGTGCGAGAGGCAAGTAACCTATGCACGGATCCTAGAAGGCGGATGTGGGATGAGGAGACATGCAAGATATAGTTGAGACACGCCGAATTGTCAGTGTAAATGTGATGCCGATTTGATATATGCGAAGAATCCGAAGTGCTGCAGGACTTGATTTTTGAGGCGACGAAGAATTGTTGTGAATCAGATATTCATGTAGAGCGGGCAAGGAACAGTTGAGCAGCTTCGTTCGAGTCCAAGATTTCTGCCCTCTGAGCGTTGGAGTTTTCAAGGCGAGCGTCTGTAGATGAGACGGAGAGGTGACTTCGTCTCCTGTGCACTCATCAGATGTGGCCCTTAGGGTGTATTTGGACATACCTAGAATACGAAGGGGGTCCCACCATTGGCCGCTCGTCGAGGTCGAGGCATAGACACGCGGCGACACTGAAAGCCTATCTCGGTAGAAGTCAGTACGCGCGCCCATATCACGAATCACGATCTAAAACAACGAATACTCACCGCGAGCCACTCGAGGGTCTCCGGGTGCGAGTTGATCATGAACTGCTGGCCGTCGGCGCGGATGCGGAGGACGAAGTAGCGGCGGAGGTAGTCGTGCGGACGCACGCACGTTGCGCCGGTCAGGGCGTACTGCCGCACCAGCGCGTGTGTGCGCGCGCCCGGGCCTGCCCCGCTCGCGCGAAGCGGTTTGCCACCGATGACGAGGGGCGGCGCCGGCTCGCCTCGTCGAGTGACTCTCGCGCGTTATCGAAGGGAAGCTTGGGCACCGGCGGCGGCGACGATGACGACGGTGACGGTGGTGGTGATAGAGGTGGTGAGGGGCATGAGTGGCGGTTTGTGGTGTGCGTGAAGGAGACGGAACTCGATACAGACTCGTTTGGGTGGGCGCAAAGCCCGTTTAGAGGCTGTGTAGCCGTAGATCGAGAAGAGGACGAAGCTGAGTCGCTCTTTTTTCTGGCCGCGGTTGCGCGTTTGTGCTCCTTGAGACGTGCAGCGCGGGTGTCGGCCTCGCATTTGACGTGTGCCTCGAGCTCGCTGCGCATTGGCTTGTAGAGGTTGAGTGCGGTACCAGAGAGGACAAGCCAGTAGAAACCCCAGGCGCGGGTGCCCTTGCGTGCGGGGACGTTGGTTGCCGTGTACTCGAGTGTGCGGCGGCAGAGAGTGACGAGGTGTATGGAGTTTGAGTAGGCGGGGAGCTCATCGGATTGGTCTGGATATACGTGCGGGGGCGGAGAGACCGTCATAGCTCATGGTTGGTGTGGTGGTGGAGGAGGAGGGGAGTCGCTAAGGGGCTGGGGAAAGAGCAGGTACTGCATGCACGATTGGAATGATGACGCGTTGCATTCTGACTTGCCCGTGCCGAGAACCCGAGAACAGGCACAAGCGACCACCAACATTTCTTCGGGCAGGACGTCAGTCACGTCCCCCCCGTTTTTTTCTGCAGTTTAGTAGCTGCGCATGTGCGTGTCTTTTTGCTCGCAGCAGGCCGCAGCAATCGGCCCTCCTCCACCAGGCTCATTTGGAACAGCCCCAGTGACTCGTATATATAGCGAGACCTTGAGTCGACATTCCTCCATCCTCGGAGCGCCCGCGAAACCTGCCCCATCGTCAAGATGTTCGACATTCAGATTCAAAAGCTATGCCTCAGGCCCAAAACCGCCGACCCCAACAGGGACCGCTCGTGGGGTCTTCTGTCCTCAACAGAGACTCGGTTGTGGGGAGGATCCCTTCTCTCTCTGCCACGGCTTCGAGGCTTTCGAGGCACCACGCGCCCTTGCGACGATGATGGAGAACGTGGACAATTACTGGTCTAGAAGATGATTAGAAAAGCTCGCCAGGTGTCTGTAAGGATTCAGAAGTCAATGGAACGTGTAATGGTGGACCCGGTCGGGTTGCAAGAGGTGGCCGTCCGTGACAGACAGCCACATACCAGCGGCGAAAGTAGTTGGGCTCAGCCCGGAGATGCCGCCGACTATATTCACAGCCCCATGGAAATTTCTTTTTACGCCTTATTAATAGTCCTATTCGCATAAGGATCGCGCTTCGCCTCCTTGATCACCGGCTGTTATGAGAATGCCCAAGATACCAGAACACCTGGACGAACGTGGTAGTCACAAGTGGGCTTGTCTACCTACGACCTTTTGACTCGTCCCTGGATTCAAGGCGAGGTTCCAGCCCCTGAATAAGATCCATGATGCAGTTGTTTCCCGAGCTGCCGCTCCAATACCGCCTATTAGCTACCCCTAATCCACACTTGAGTACATTGAGGCCCATTAGAGACTTTACGACTTTCCATCGCGACAGGAATTCGCCTAGGCCGAATTGGGACAAAGCCTTGCACCTTGAGCGGAACCCCACCACGGACAGGATGGACTTCGTCCGACGCAGGCTGCCCCTCTTCTCACCGGGGCGACATGACGATCCGCGTAGACTCACATCGAAGACCCACATCGACATGGTGGACCACGGCATCGTCGGAGTCGGGTACGGACCACCAACCACGGCTTCATTCAGGTAGCAGAGAAACC
>Ga0307513_10006650_pt1 | contig 15082 bp, 22 predicted proteins | sample 15_EM_MG_FD_202174 | JGI IMG/M metagenome (GOLD analysis project Ga0307513, IMG submission 202174) | Populus trichocarpa ectomycorrhiza microbial communities from riparian zone in the Pacific Northwest, United States - 15_EM | ecosystem: Host-associated > Plants > Roots > Unclassified | place... | reverse complement strand
TTGGAACGCTTTACCTTCCATTCACTCTGCTGCTTCTGCTTCTCGTCTTCCTCGACTAATATATTGTGCCATTCGTTCGGATCCATCGGGGGACGTTGTAGAAAACTCGTTATATGCTCTTGTAGCAGCATGCCTGTCGAAAGTCTTAGGTATCGACAGTGTAATATAATATTAGAGTTTCTCACCTATGGTAATAAGGGCAGTTCCATCGAAAGCACGGAACATATTCTTATGATGCGCCTTGTCTGTAGTCGGCTCAGGGGCCACTTCTAATTCACCATCACGATTGCCACCCATTTCGTCCTTATCGTGACGCGTATCCGTTATAGGTGTTGGTTCGGACTGGGTGTCACCATTGTCCTTTACTCGCTTGAAGCATGACCGATCATTAGGGTCTCGAGGTCCTTGGGCAGCATCATATAGCATCCTCCGATCCGAGTAGTACTCGCAGGCGAACCAGTGTATCCTCTTGAGAAGGTCCTGGCACAGGGTGAGGGAAAAGATTGATCATAATGGCAAATGGATACTCACAGCGGTCGGCTGTTCATTCTTAAGATGAAAGCTAGCATTACCTGCACCCTCTGAAATGTCTAGATAGGGAAGAATGCCAGGATAATATGTGCGCTTCTTCTTCCTCGGGGGCCCAGAGTCAAGTGCCTCATCATTTGTATGTAATACGGCAGGTTCTCGTGGTTCTCCTTGAGCGAAAATTTCCACCTCGACCGTCTTACGCTTTCTCTTCCTGAACGGCGTTGTCGCCAAAACATTCCCTCTCTTGTCAACCGTTCCTCGAGCTTTACGTCCAAATACCGGTGTAGAGGAGGTTTTGGCCGTCTCTCCAAAGAGATCTATTCGTAGACTAGCGAGGTCGTGCGCCGTGTGATCTCGTCTCGACATCAAAAGCAGAAGTGGTAGAGTTCAACCTGCAACAGGGCCAGCATCTCGGATATATGCTGAAGACTTACACGAGGGTCGCTCTATTTCGTACTGAAACCAAGTCAAGTCCGAGCAGGCCACGATTTAATAATAGATAGGGCATTGTCAGGATTTAGAAGTTCCTTTGATAGTGTGCTATTGCAGATAGTTTATGATATACGAATTGGACCCGACCACATCCCCTGACAGGTTCACCGGAAGTACCGGGAATAATCTGGCGGCCATTAGAGAAATGAAGCGCCTGAAAATGTACAATACACGTGAATTCATATAAAAATAGCGTGGTACGACGATCATACCATAAGGAATCGGAGGGACTAAACTATTACCACGCTGTTTTCAGCATTGCATGACTGGAATTACTAATGAGCCTGTTTAAAATCACCTGCTGCATGGGCAGTAGAATTATAGTCTTTAATTGTAATGAAGAAGTACTGTGTGATATGAATAGAGCTGCGTTCCACGCTTGAAAGGGGAATGTATACAATGAGTCTCGGATATGTCAAGAGGTTCACGGGATGGAGCAACGCAAATGAACGAGTCAATGTGCAAGAGTCAAATAAGGTGCTATGTGGTACTATTGTCATAGCAGTCCCAACGCTGCAAGCCACCGAGCAAGAATACGAGGGATGGACAAAATATGGAGGGGCATCTCGACAGACATGTCAAGTGGCATAGATACCCCGTGAATAAATTGTGTAGACGGAGGCCTCAGCCCCTTCATGGACACCAACCTGACGCAAATTGCGTGACCTAGGTAGAGGAGGCGACTTCGGCGTCTGCCCCCGCTTTTAGATGATGAAGATAGGAGATGGTGCCGGCGTCCAGAACGATACGGCGGGCACAGGCAAGTGCATTCCAGAAGGGAGGCGACTCCAACCCGAGTTCATCGGCGAGGTTGAAGATCTCATCGAGGTACGTTAAAACATTGACGATCTCTCCATAGGCATGTTCTTCCTGTATCTGAACAGCGGCCCTCCTCTCGGCAATAGGGAGGGCCGAGATGGTGCGCGGGGTGCCCTGATATATTTCTTCAGTACAAGTCGAAACTTGAGGGAAGACTCGATCGCCTAGCAGAGACCTCAAGACGGTCTCGGGGTTTTGTTCGTAGACATAATCGAGCAGGAATTTGTACACGTCCGACTTTCCATTCGAGACGGCAAGGACTGGGAGCCATTGGCACCGGACCAGTGCAGTAGAGTAGCCATTGGGGCGAGAGACGGTGACACTTGAATTGAGTTTGAGTTTGGGGCCAAGGTGAGCGAAGAAGGCAGCAAGGACGCGTCTATGGACAATGAAGGATACAACCTTGGTTGAGAAGCTGCCTGTAGAACCCCACTCCTTGCGACAAACGCGGATTACATCGGTTGGGAAATTCTTGACGGCGAGAGGCTGATCAGCACTCAGTTGGATTTCCCAAACACCAGTCGCAGGATTGGCCCGGTGATTCCCATTATCGCCTTCGATCTGGTGGTAGCTACAAATAATGTAAATGCAATGCTACCAAACCAGATTATGGATATGGGTAATACCTATAACCGCCTCTCTTCAACTCCGCGCGATGTGCTTCCAAGGACTCTCTGCTTTCTCCAAATGAGGCAGGGGTGGGAATGGTGTAAGAGCGAAGGGGGACAAGAGGACAGCGGACCTCGGCGCAAAATGCTTTGCGGACCCTTTCGTTCACAACCGCTTCGCCAGATTGAATCAAGAAAGGAGGAGGACGGGACCACGAGCACGGTTCGATAATCGGACGAGTACTCGGGGGGAAATTGAAAGCGGATACCTTAAGGTCCGCGTACTTTACAGAGTCCCGCACAATATTAGGGGTGCCTTTGTCTTTGCTGCCAGTCTCCTCGAGCGAGAGGGTGTCGGAAGGTAATTGATCCGGGAGAAACACTTTTATGTCCGGAGTAGGCGGGCGTGAATCAGGGAGCGGGATGAGGTGAGCAGGGACCAGCACTGTTCCTGAAGCTTGAGGAGAGGGTGGAGGAGTAACTATGAAGCATTCTTAGTCAATACCGGCTTCTGAGCAAGTATATTCAGAGGGACAACGTACCAAGGGTTGATGACATCTTTGGCGCACACGACGACAGGAGGACGTAGCTTAGTACTCCACCTGGTTGTGAGGGAAACAAGGATGTAGCTGGGTTCAAGAAGCGTTGATGAGAAACAAACGCGTTCCTGATGTGTCGGGGAGAAACTCGGGGTGGATGGTTGACCTATTATTTACGGTTAAAATAAGCGCCAAAGTGTATATTGATGGTCCACGATTGCCCGTGCGGGACACTTTGACCCAACTGCTGCCAGTCTTCAGACAGGTGATGAGTGCGGGCTATCTTACCCTGAAAGACGGTCTGAAATAATGACCATAGTAATTTGGTGTTCGTTGTAAGAAGGTGATGGCATGTCGGATTGGGTATGCCACATGGCGGACGTATGGCCATTTGGCCATTCACTAGGAAAATTGGGCTAGCGGACAGTGAGTACGGTTCTCGTTGAAACTCCACATTATAATTTCCCAACACGTTAATTTACCGCACTTGACTCGCGTTAACTGCGTGCCAACAAGCGGAGCAGCATAGAGCGCGATTGAGAGCACCCTTGAGCAGTAATGGAAATTAAAATGGCTTTACGAAAGGGACGATAAGAATGGAATTGACAGATGCATACGAGGGAAGCGGCGATTATGGGAAAGGCGGGGTTACAAACAGGCGTTAAATTGTTACCAAGGAGCTACTGATGTACTCTATAGGTAGAATGAGTCGCTGCAGTCGTCCAAAAACATTTACATTGCCATGAGAATTAATGAGGGCGCCAGGTAATTTGCGATTCCGCGAGATTGAGCATATTTGTTAGAAAAGAAAGAAATGACCAAGCCAGGAATAGAACCCAGATCTCTGCGTATCTAGCAGCAGCACTCTAACCACTGAGCCACTCGACCGTTTTTAGGTGAGGAATCCTCAACTCAACAATATTCGGACACAATGATGCCCCAAGGACTATACATTGATGTATTACGCACGATATAACCTTGAACTGCATCCCCGAAGCACCTCGCGGACTGTGATGAGGTTGAGTCAGGCTGAGGATCGACTCTTTCTGATTTTCTTAAGAGAAAAGTGGTCAAAACAGATTTAATTGTCCACATAGGTCTTGTATCTGGGAAATATCAGGTTTTCCGTTCATAATTTCTCACCACTACCGTTTGCAACTCCGAAAGGGCTGCCAGAAGCCTGGTGGTCGGATACAGGTCAAGATGGTATATCAGTTATTTCGTTCCCACAGGCGAGGATATCAACGCGCTGGTAGGGTAGAGTCCAACCGGCAAAAATCGGAAACATTTCGGTTGGGCGCGTGGCGTGTGGCGCTCGGCCTGTTGGCAGCCCGTCAGTCCTATATTACAATGGACCTAGTCACCAATCAGCGTCTATATCTCATCCGGTACGTCACTCCTTCGGAGCCTGACGATCCGCAGCCGTCCTGGACCGTATATCTCCTTCCGACAGCATATTCACCAGCCATATCATGGATGTACCTCCTTCCAACATTCCAACAAGCGAACCATATATGCTCTGCGACACCAGCTCGAAATGCAAAGAGGCAATGCAAGTGCTTCGATCCTCACCAATCCTCATACTTGACTCTGAGGGGCGGGACCTTGGACTTGTTGGGGGCGCCCTGTCGATTATCACCCTCCGCACAACCGCCGCCGATCCACAGACGTACCTCTTTGACGCCCAGTCCCTCTCTACCACTGCTCTCAACGATATATTCGGTCTCCTCTCCTCTCCAAAGATCCAGAAGATTGTCTTCGACGGGCGAGCTGACTTCAGCGCCTTCTATCATGAGTACGGCATCGAGCTGTACAACGTCATCGATATGCAGCTGGTTGATATCAAGTCGAGACAAGCCCGTGGAGAGAAGTCAGACGAGCAGTTGAAAAGGCTGTGTGGGGCGTTTGCTCCTCGAGAGGTCTGGAAGAACAGAGATTTGTACGGGCAGGTGCATAAGCTGTCCAGTTTGGAGAAGTGTCTTCGAGAGCATCAATGTGTGGGGTCTGAGGATGGGGGCGATTTGCGTCCTAAAGGTACGAGAACCTCGTTCTTGCCCAGCCACGGCTGACAGACACCCTTGAAAGTGGACCATCAAGACTGGATGGAGCGGCCGCTCAGTCCTGAATACCTAAACTACGCCGCGAAAGACGCCCGTCTTATCCACATCCTCTTTGATAGCTTCACAGCCGCTGGGTGGACTAAGCTACTCTCCTTAGAAGAGAGCATGCGCTATGTCACCTTTCACAAGCATTCTCAACCAAAAGGCGAAGATCAGTATAAGAACCACTCGTTACTTCCATTGGGTATCTTGAATCCCCTATTTAGGAAGTGTATTGGTTGTGAGCGGCAACTCCCATTCGAGTCTTTCGCCACGACAGATTCTGGGGGACAGTGTTATGTGTGTACGGCTATCACGAGACGAAACGAGGCTCCGGTTCGTTCTAAAGGGAAAGAGGGAAAGAGCTCGGATGGAGAGTTTCAGATCATCCACAGAGTGGCCATGTCTTACTAGGTTCATGGAAAAATAACAACAACAATAACACAGCGCAAATACCTTGTGCGACAGAATGCTCGCGAACATTTTAATAACACTCGAAATATCTGCGCTAGGGTGCTCTAGTTTGCCACCATCCTAAGAGATTATCGTCGAGTCACCGGACTCGGTGTCCATTTGACCTTTGCTAAATCTCTTCTACCAGCAGCTGCACCAGCCGCACCGCCCATCGAGAGCTCCCTGATTGCGGGGGTCGCACCCGCCTTGGTACTTCTTTGCAGCAATGCCCTAGCTGCAGGGGTAAGGCCCTCGACCCGTCTAGGCGTCGCAGCGCCACCAGGTGTAGGAGGCGGCAACATATCCCCTCTCTGCCGTCCGGTCCCAGAGCGTAAAGCGGCCTTCTCCTTCAGGCTCTTGCTCGCTTTCGCGCTCAGTCGTAAACCCGCTTGTTCGCGTCGACTCGGTGCGTTGATCCTAAACGGCGTTTGTGGACCGGCTACAGGTCCGCCGAGTGAGGTATTCCCCGCGAGAATGCGCGGCGTGGCAAGAAGAGTACCAGTCGTCATAAGACTTGGAGCGATGTCTTCCGCGCGTGGCGTGTGAAGGGTAGGTACGTATGCAAAACCGTTTTTCCCTTCACTCTCAGCCTCGGAAGGCTGGTATGGCATGCCTGCGATCGCGGCGGGCGATGCGTGAATGGGCCGGACTTGGACGTTTGGGTTTCCGGACTGAGGTGGTGGCGATGGCATACGAGTGGCCGAATGAGTGATTTATTTGGTTGCGAGGGCGTGAGGGCCGTAAAGGTGGAAGGATCATAAGGCGACTCGTTGGCGTCGGGGATAAACATGAACGCATTTCGAGTCTGGGAGAAATGTTATATCGTTCGACTCGTGTAACGGATCCGGGCGCCACCCACTTTGAATTTCCAGCCTGGAATGGCGGCTCGAATATCCTTAGTGGGTGCCACAACGCCACGAGAGTCTTTGGAGACTTGATTGTCTTCAGATTCTGTACGTCCTGGCGGTTTGGCTGAGACAACAAGCACCTTGCCTGCGTCCTCTGCCGCTTCGACTGCCTGCGCCTCTTCATCGTGCGGTTTGGGGGCGTCAATGAGTTTTCGCTCCTCCCCACCTTCTGGTCTCTCTATCGTTAATCGACCTCGTATGCCTGTTGGTCCGTGTTCGCCGGCTTCGCCTCACGTTAACAGCATAATCTCGCGGGCTCTTGTCTCCTTTTCTTTCCAGCTAATGACCCTCCTTTCCGCATCGTACGCCCACTTGTACCTCTCCTTCCTTTGGGTGTTCTCGTCGAGAATAGAGGTGAAGGACGCGTTGTCCTCAGATGTGTACCGTGCTTGAAAGTCATCAAGGGACATGTCCGTATTGACCTCTCCATCTTTCTTCTCTAGCTTCCGTTTCTTCTGAGCTGGACCTTCATCATCGTTACTAGGAAAATACGGTGTATTTCCCGGACACATGAATGGCGTATCTCCTAGTTGGAGCGGGGGCCTGCTGCGTGGGAGTGTCTGAGAGTCCTTCAGGTAGCATTTGCGACTCTAAGTACTCTGTTCCAACGAGAGAAGGGAAGAAATCCCGAGCGATGATTTATTTGGCTGAGCGCTGAGGCATATTCATCTTCATCCAATACTGTTTGATTATTCAGAGATCGTTGCTGAGTAGGATTGGAAGACTCTTTCAGGGTAGCTGTGAGTGCCTGTGGGTCCATGATGTCTGTGGTGGGGCCCAAGTTGACTCTTGGAGCTGACGCTGACGGTACGAGAGAGAAAATGCATAATAACGAAGAAATGGAACGAGAGTTGACTAAGGTGATCGAAGATTTCGACCTTCCCTGGGATCCCTGAACTGGTTCTTCTCCGGGTACTCGGTGGGATCTAATCACGAAGCACGCAGGGGTCGGCCCCGCGCGGTCCTTGATGGGCGACTATCTTAGTCTCCCGTGAATACGTTCATTAGCAGATATCGCCAGTGGACTGTTTTTATGTAGTTTATTCTACGAGGTGAGTCAGGTCCTTTCTGATGAGCAAGGTTCAAAGCCATTCGTTCCAGAGGTTATCGACTTTTTTGTCAACACTACGCGCTTACTCGCTCCAACTTCCTTCAAGGACGAATCGTCAATATCTAGTACCATCCCACTCCGGATTTCGGTCCCGACTGGACGCAAATCCTCAGGATCAGGGTAGAGACTTGCAACCTGGGAAACCGGCTCTACTCACGGTCCTCAACGGAGACGCAGACGAGCAAGCAAAAAGTACATCTTCTCACCCTTTCTGTGGATCTCCTCGGCCGATTCGCAGAAATGTATAAACTTTCATCGAGATATACGCACCGGTTTTAGACGTACTTGAGCAAGTACAAGCTCAAAGTTGTCACGAGGTTTTCAGGTCAGTCATTTAGATGATGAGTTGGCGTAAGGTCTGAAGCGAGATATAGGGTAAACTGACTGGCCAAATCAATATCCCCACTCGCCTTCTGCGGTTCTCACTCGAGGGCCATCGGCCTCTCCTTCTCCAGGCACACAAGCCCATTCCTATTGCGACCTACATTCCTAAATTCGAATCACGGTCATCGTCCTCGTACCTCCACCCGAAGGACCCAGACTCGGACAGAGCTGCTGCTCAGAAGCTGCGTGCACAGTATCGGCAAGAGAAGAAGGGGCAATGCGGGAGTTGCGGAACGACAGTCGGTTCCTTGCGCCGTGCACAGATTCCGCTATCACCTCGCAGACTTGGACCAACGGAGATGTACGCCACTGCCATCGTACATTCCGCCAATCGGCGGTTCGTCACTGTCGTCGGAGGTTGAGAGTATATCATTTAAATTGCTCCCGCGAGAATAGTCCCTCCTGGGACGGTTCCAATACGTTATGTCGTGCAGGAAGGCAAGTTGAAGATTAAGGTCTATCGGACGGCGCACCTAAGGGCGTTGGTGGAAGGGTTCATAGTCGCCCTTTGCTTGGTGCCCGCGGAGTAGGGTTTGTTGTCTTCTAACGCGCGCAGGGAAGTAGTGCTACTCATAGTTCCTGCGTCATGCCATATTCCTGAGGGCCTACTGCGACGTCGACATCCTCTTTGTCCACCTCCGGCGCCTTCGTAACCACGAGTCTATCCAAGAATCGCCACTAGATCCACAGATCACTGCATATGCTATCGACGTGATACAAGGCTGTTTAACTTTGCCAAAACGCGAATGCCGATGACAATTTGAGTACTACACTCAGAAATCCAACGAACCCCTTTCAAGCGGTAGTCTTCAAGTCTACCCCAGTGTCAATGTGCACCCCGTTCGTCTCCCTGAAGAGGTGCAATGTGTCCTCCCAGCCTCCCTCGAACAACTCACGCTCCTCCCTCTGAGTGGGTCTCCAATAAGAGCTCCAACCTTTGCCCGCCCTTTCTTATCTTGCCCACGCGAGACGGCACATACGACCGCGCAAGCAGCCCAGCCTCGCTCGCACGCTCTATGTCAACGAGCAAGGCCACGGCACCCCGCGCGTCTCCCGTCTGCCAACAAGCCGGAAAGGCGATAATATTCAGCCCCTTGCCCTGAGCCAGGCGACCGACCTCCTTGACCGCGCTTGTATCGCCCATGGCGAGTCCGAGCAAGAAAAGCGCTCCAACATCTCCGGCGTGCTCATACGCCCGCTGAGCTGTCGCGAACTTCCAGTTTGACAGCCCACGATCGCCCACTGCCTTCCACTTGATTTCGTTCGACGGCGCGGGTGTCTGCTCAGCGATCGAAAGCCCGATATCCAGCGCGTCGAGGGAGAGAGCAAGGTCGAACCGGTGGTCGGCATCGGTGGAGATTTCGAGCGCGAGTTGTTTCAAGTCTACGTCCAGCAGGGTTCGGAATTATTCCATAAAGATTGTCAAAATAGGTTTACCTTGAGCCTTCAAGAATCGCGCGACCTTGTTCTTGTGCTTAGCTGGGACCTCCGCCAGGAGCTCGCTTGCGGCGTCCATATCTCCACGTAGAACAGCGGTCTGGTACTCTACTACCGCTAGCGAGAGACCGCGGGCGTATACGTTGACGTCCTTGTCGACAAGATAGATTTTATTATGAACCAGAATGTAACCAAGCAGATACATGGGGCTGTGGCGCATTAGGAAAGACTGGTATACATAGATTCGTACGACTCACGTATCGAAATGGGTAATGGTATTCGTTTGCGTGCCGACGCGATAGTTCAGTCAGTTGACTGAGCTGGCATAGGTGAAACAGTCGCCTGCGCACCTGGCAGTCTTGACACTGTAGGGAGAATGTCAGCAAGCAACTTCAATGAGCATACAGAGACGCACCTCTCCGACACTTCTGCGACGACCTCGAATGCAGCTACGACGCCTTCGTCACCAATTTCCACACCAGAGGCGAGTGCGTCATTGTATGATATAGAATGAGTCCTCTGGGATGATAGCGACAAGGGTACCAGTCCCGGACCAGTATATCTGCGGGACCCGTGAGCACAAGGTGCCTTGGAAATGAGACAAAAACTGACATTGGTAGCCTCGACATCAACCCCCCCGTCTCCCAATCTTAGAAGACAACAAAGCATCCTCCACAGGCACCGAGCAGCGGACCACCATCAACTCCTTCGATGCTAATATGCACCAACACCCTTAGGTGCGCCATCCTTCTTTTCCCTAAAGTTCCGATAGACCTTAATCTTCAACCTGCCTTCCTGCACGGCATACATATTGAATCGTCGGCCCAGGCGAAACTGTTCCCTGGTCCAAACGCCTTGTTCCTCCACGCGAGAGCAGTATAGATGATATATTCTCCATCTCCGACGACAGTGACGAACCGCCCATTAGGAGAATGGACGATGATTGGTGACCCAAGTCCACGCGGTGGTAGCGGAATGCGTGCGCTTTCGGGCGTCGCGTCCTCTGCGGCAGTTTGAAGAGTGGATGTGAGCACCTCGCTACCGCGGGTGAAAACGAGTTTGCCAGAAGGGCCTATAGAGTACGAAGGCTCGTCCCGGCCGAGCTCGAGGACGACAACACCATCGTCAAATCCGACCGCCACCTCGTTCGTCTCCCTGTGCAGCACCACGCACCACGCACGCTCGAGCGCGTAGTTGAGTGTGTTCTCGAAGCGGTACACCAGATCTTGACTGTCCCGTCCTCGGACCAGAGACTATGACCGGTAACGTGGGGTGGTACACGGCGAAGGAGACGTTAGATGCGTGTCCCTCGAGGGTTTGGATGCAGTTTTTCGAAAGGTAGTCCCAGACTTTGATCTTCTCATCGTCGCCAGTCGTAATCATGTATGGCTTGTCGTTGCCGTAGTAGTATTCGACGAGGTTCACGCACCCTTTTTCGTGGGCGTCGAAGCTGAAGTTTGGTGTCGGCATTGTGGCCGCTCCATGCAGAGTTTCCGATTGTGGTACACCTGGAAACGACGTGGAGCGCAGCCAGCTGATCACAAATGCCACTCTAGAGGCAGCGATATTGATCAGAGTGCATTTACAGAGACCGCTCTTGACCAGGCCGTTGCCTCCTCGGAGTTGGAGATAGACCAGACTGTGACGGTGCGGTCGAGGCAGGCGGTAGCAAATGAATTAGTGTCTTTCAGGTTGATAGAAATATCCATAATGTAGTGAGTGTGGCCTTGGAAGACCTGGAGGTCGGTCAAACACTGTCTAGGAGAAACGTGATGCAGAAACGGAAAACCGACTGTGCGGTATAACAAATGAAATCTATTAGGATACCTGTGTTGCCATGTTGGCTATAGTACGAAAGAGCATCCCGCGAGGATGAAGACCTATGGCGTTGGAAATTTCGTAGCCAGAATTGAGATGCTGAGAGCAAAGATGGGCTATACTAGTCCCCGTATATCGTCGCATGAAGTATCGCGTAGAGAAACCTGATAAGTATGGTGCGTTCCCGCCTCGAGGGACCGAAATTTGTGCCCCAAAGTCGCGCGAAGAGCTCGATCGGGGCTCAGGAGAGTACCAACCATAGAATATGATGAGAATTACAAGTTAAAGGACTCACGTTGGCGCATTTCCAGCTCTTGTCCCAGTCCCAGGATTTGATGGTTATGTCGTCGCTGCCAGTGAAGACGAATAGATGGGTAGGATGCACGGCTGTGCATCGAATATAGTCTGGATGGGCTTCAAACGCTACGACCTTGTCATGTGTGTTGTAGTTGAAAACTCTAAGCTGGAAGTCGTCTGAGCGGACCTGTTCATTCTGTACAACCTGCCAGCGGTGCCGGAGGGCGACCTGGAGGCGTTCCTCGGGAGCCTGGCGATGGCGGGAGGGCGCGCTATAGGCGCGGGGCGGTTGTCGATCTCGTTAGTGCCGCCCAGGCATTGGTCCGCGATTGGAAGAGCGGACGGCTGGCGTCGTATACGCTCCCTTCTTCTTCCTTGGGCAAGCAAGAGGGGGGCGGAGAGGGGGAGGGAACCGGAGACGGAGAGGTGAAGGTGGACGAGAAGCTTCGCGCGACCTATGCGAGGGATGAAAGGTGCTTGCTGCCGCGGCCGTCCTCCCCCGGAAGGAGATGCGCAGGATCCGTGGCGGGCTCGTCCAGCTCTCCTGTGGGAAGGTTGATGAGCGCACGGTGGACTTGGAGACCACCGTTGAGGTGGAGAGCGAAAGCGATGAGGAGGCGGAGATCGCGTTTGAACCCAAGGTCAAGGGTAGGATCTTGAAGGCATACAAGGGGAGAAAATGCAGCCTGAGCCCGAGAGCGAGCACCAGGTGTCCAGATAGGGATCCACTTCACTGTGTGGTTATCGTAAGCATCACTTTGAGTTGTCCTCAGGTAATTGCGATAGCTCAAGTGACTCACTGCAAGGGATAAAGTTGACGAGCCAGAGGTGCGTGGATGCCTCGCTCGTTCGTCGTTGTGCTTGTTTACTCGCCACAACCAACTCGTCGATAGCACGCTGCGATAACGCATCCGCATAAGCGGTCTTGATGAATAGACCGCTGAGTGCTCTGGAAAACGATGGGTTGAGCGACAGAAACGCCAGTTTGTGGTTGGATATGGCTATGCAGTCGTAATAGACCTGCTCGTTAACAATTTCCTCCGGGTGCCCTTGAAAGCCGGCCACTGTCGCGACAAGACGCTGTGCGACATCTTCCAAGAGGGGTCTGTAGGACAAAACGGCGGTATTGCAAAGGCCCTTCTGGATCATGCCTCGGCATCTCCAGAGCTTGCTTCCTGGTTGGAGCATGAGAAGGTTGAACCCCCGCCAACCCATCCTGGACGTGCGTCAACAAGAAACAGAAGGGTAGCACAAGGAAAGGGTGGAAGTACGGACACGTCCCCGATCATTGAAGAATCGGGTCGGTTGCTGTATGTGGAGCCACGTTTGGTGAGGAGATCATTCGCAGCCTTGAACGAACTGAGAATGATGATATGGTCTCCTAGCACGTAGGCATAGACGATGTTGCCTGGTTCGAGCGAGTGAGAGATGTGCCCTGTTTAGAAGAGACGAAAAATTGATCGTCAGAAAGTACCCACCGAACCGCTTCTACCAAGAACAGAAAGCACTGAGACATCCACTTTGAGGAAAGTTGTGTAGGTTTCCGAGAACGCGTAGGCGGTCTGGTCCAGGAGGAAGGCGTAGGTTGGGCCGTTTGGCAAATGCGAGGAGACGGAGGAGAGTAAGAAGCGCTATGAGCCCTGCAATAGTGTAGGCTGTTTGATTTGTATGAAACAAGGGAGTGAAGGAGAGCACGGACAACGGACTGGATGGGAAGAGGTCCATAGTATAGTGGGAGGGCGCTGGTGAACGAGAGCAAGCCAGAGATCACTCAAAAGAGTCGTTGTAGGCGCAATCACTCGTGACGGACTTGAGGTTGCGGGTTGCGGGGACATCTGGTCGGTGGGTCAAGGTGGGTAGAGAGGAAGCATCAGGTGGCGTTAACATGCCACGGAGTAAATTGAACACTCCTGTTCGTCCTCACTAGTAATATTCATGACGTGAAGATACCGTAAATTTATGTTCGGTTTACATTGGATTCGTGGAAGAAGGTCATGTTATAAGGCGAGTACGGCCTATTGGCGGGGAAGCCGCGATAGTCTCCAGTACAGTGCTACTCACGAAAGAGTCTTTTCCAACGCATAATGCACTGGCGCTATCCTTCCCGGTTTCGAAGAATTCCTGAGCAGAGCCGCCCATTCGCTCGTATTTGAGAGCAGGTTCTTTGCCTTCTCCATCCCCTTCCTCAATTTTGTCGTCGTCATCATCGTATTCGCTACCATCAGGCTCGTGATCGTCATGGCTGCGTGAATGACCCGACTAGGCATCCTCGTCACTCTCGCCAGTCTCGTCAGCATACCCAGCAGTTGTATTAGATCCGGATCCGTTCAAAGGGCTGTCATATTCCACGTCGTGTCGATTGGTGTGTTCGTCCTCTATCCTAACTTGGAACACCGTGATTAGATGAAGTCGTGTTCGTGCAGCAGGCCCCATACCTCGATTTCCGTTTCCTATAGCATTATTTGGTCCATTCTGGGGCATTTAGATGCGCGTCGAAACGGTGGGTCAAATGGGGACGCGGGGGTAGGGTTCAAGATGGAAAATAAGCACCGATGGTTCCGCCGTAAACAACGGATGGGAGAACGCAACAGCCGACATAGGAGTCTGGTACGCTGGCGGTAGTAGGCGAAACATCGCGATGAAACTGATGAACCACGAATCAAGAATTGCATCCAACTCGCGAGCAGAGTTAGGAGCCATATTAGAAGCGCTTAGACAAAACGAAACAGACGACCTAGAAATAGAATCAGCCTCACTAACCAGCCTGAGAGCAATATGCTCCCACTCGGAAAAGTACGAAGATCTAAACTGGCAAGGGATTCAGAACGCAGACCTGCTTAAAGGTATCCTGATCAGATTGAGAACCAGGCCGGCCCGAACAGCCTTCACCTGGGTAAAAGGACACGAAGAAAACTATGGAAATATCAGAGCCGACGACCTAGCAAACATTGGAAGGGAAGCCGACTCACAGATAAGGATGGACGAAGACAACTGGATCGATAATCACCCCGAGCGAGACTCCAAGCTCTAGGAAGTAAACGAATATACGACACGATAGTTGGACGGCAGTCCAAGAAGAACAACCCCACGAAATACCTAGAAATACTGAACGACGCAAAAATCAGAGTAGGAGAAACACCGGACTAAGACCCACGAACGAAACATTACTGAAAAGCTTCAAAACAATGAAAATCCCCCGACGCATCAAAGATCTAATGCGATACATGATCGTCGGAAGATAAAATGCGGAGCTTACTGGAACAACATACCTGGCTATGCCGAAAGAGCGCATTGCTCCTTCTGCAAAAAGAAAAACGACGAAGAAATAGCGGAATCCGAACAACAAATGTGGCTAGATTGCGAAAACAATGGTCAATTCTTAGCGTGGGAAACAACCAAGAAGATCTGGAGGAAGTGCACACCGAGACCATGGCCCAACCTGACGATAGGATTAATTAAAGAATCCCCGGCACTAGCATTCGAAAACGATTTCAACAAAGACTCAGAAAGGCTACGAACCCTGATAGCCATGACAATATGGGCGATATGGAAATCTAGGAATAAAAACGCAATCCTTAACCAAGAA
>Ga0307513_10006649_pt1 | contig 15083 bp, 13 predicted proteins | sample 15_EM_MG_FD_202174 | JGI IMG/M metagenome (GOLD analysis project Ga0307513, IMG submission 202174) | Populus trichocarpa ectomycorrhiza microbial communities from riparian zone in the Pacific Northwest, United States - 15_EM | ecosystem: Host-associated > Plants > Roots > Unclassified | place... | reverse complement strand
GCCGCAATCGCAGTGATGGCGGCGGCCCTGCTCGAACGACCCGACGAGACGAGCGCGCTGCGTTACCGACGAATCGATGCGGCCGGTGCGCCGGCGCATGCGTCGACACCTGCGCCGGCGCCCGCACCCGCGCCTGCACCGCTCGGTCTGCTGGCTTACGGCGTGCCGGCGGCCGACGGCGGCCTCGGCCTGCGCGTGCTGCAAGGCCAGGCCGGCCGGGTCGATGCCTGGCACGGCGGCGTGCTGGCCGTTGCCGGCGAGACGGGGCCGGTTCGCTGGCGCGACGACGGCCACTGGCTGTTCGGCCGCATCGACGTCGATGAAACCAACTTCGCCGACCTCGCCGAAGCCGCCGCCCACGTCTACCGCCACGTCTTCGGCACGCTGCGCGAAGCCGGCCGGCCGCACCTGCTGCGGCTGTGGAACTACGTGCCGCGGATCAACGCCGACGACGCCGGCCTCGAACGCTACCGCCGCTTCAACATCGGCCGCCAGCAGGCCTTCATCGATGCCGGCCGGGATGCCTTCGAAGGCGCGCCGGCGGCCTGCGCGATCGGCAAGCGAGACGGCCTGTTGAGCCTGCGTTTCCTGGCCGGCCGAACGCCGCCGCGGCCGCTGGAGAACCCGCGCCAGGTGCCGGCCTACCGCTACGCCCCGCGTTTCGGCCCGCGCAGCCCGACCTTTTCGCGTGCCGCGCTGGTCGACGCCGCCGGCGGCCAACTCGCGCTGCTGGTCTCGGGCACCGCCAGCATCGTCGGCCAGGACTCGCTGCACGCCGGCGACGTGTGCGCGCAGACCCGCGAGACGCTGGCCAACCTGCAGGCGCTGCTGGCGGCCGCGCGCGAGCGCTGCACGGCACCGTTCGAACTCGGCGGGCTCGACTGCACCGTGTACTTGCGCCACGCCGCCGACCTGGCCGCCGTGCGCGCCGAGTTCGAGCGCGCGACCGGGCCCGGCTCGCGGGCGCCGATCTTCATCGAAGCCGACATCTGCCGCAGCGAACTGCTGGTCGAGATCGAAGGCCAGACGATGGCGCCGGGCGGGCTGCGATGACGACGCGCTCGTTGCGCGCCGCAGGCGGCCTGGCGCTGGTGTGTCTGGCGGTGCTTGCGCTGGCGGCCCCGCCGGCGCACGCCGACCAGCCCTTGTGGGAGCTTGGCCTCGGCGTCGGCGGCTTGAGTCTGCCGCATTACCGCGGCTCCAACCAGAGCAACAGCTGGCTGCTGCCGGTGCCGTACTTCGCCTACCGCGGCACGATCCTGCGCGCCGACCGCGACGGCACGCGGGCGATGCTGTTCGACAACGAACACATCGACGTCGACGTCAGCCTGTCGGCCAGCGCGCCGGCGAAGAGCGACGACGACATCGCGCGCCAAGGCATGCCCGACCTGCAGCCGACCTTCGAGATCGGCCCCAAGCTGAACTGGCATCTGGCGCGCGGCGCGGACTGGAAGTTCGACCTGCGCCTGCCGCTGCGTGCGGTGCTGACGATCGAATCGCGCCCGCGCAGCGTCGGCTGGACCTTCGCGCCGGTGCTGAACCTGGACACCCGCGTCAACGGCTTCGGCATCGGCCTGCAGGCCGGCCCGCTGTGGGGCGACCGCCGGCTGAACAGCCACTTCTACGAGGTCGCGCCGGCCTATGCGAGCGCAGCGCGGCCGGCCTACGGCGCGCCCGGCGGCTACGCCGGCTGGCAGGCTACCGCGGCGCTGTCGCGGCGCAGCGGCCGGCTGTGGACCGGCGCCTACGTTCGCGCCGACAGCGTCGCCGGCGCGGTGTTCGAAGGCAGCCCGCTGGTGAAGAGCCGCCAGCAATGGTCGGCCGGTTTCGCGGTCTCGTGGGTCTTCGCCGTCTCCGGCGAACGGGTCGCCGGATCCGACTGATGCGGCGGGTGCTGTTTCCCCTCGCCTGGGCGGCGTTGCAGGCGATGCTTCTGGTGCTGGGTCTGATCTCGCTGAGCTGGAACCTGGCCGCGACCTTGCTCTACCCGCTGCTGCCGCGCGCCATCGGGCGCCGGCTGGGGCGGGCGGCGATCGCCCACGGCTACGGCCTGTACTGGCGCTTCGCGTCGTTCACCGGCATGCTGCACCTGCACTCGGCGGCGCTCGACGTGCTGCGCGACGAGGCGGGGCTGATCGTCGTCGCCAACCACCCGAGCATGCTCGACGCGCTGATGCTCGTCGCCCGGCTGCCGAAGAGCGCCTGCGTGATGAAGGCCAGCCTGATGCGCAACCCGTTCCTCGGCGCCGGCGCGCGGCTGGCGCGCTACATCCGCAACGATTCGCCGCGCAGCATGATCCGGCTCGCGGTCGAGGACCTGCGCGACGGCGGCCAGCTCGTGCTGTTTCCCGAAGGCACGCGCACGACGCGCTGGCCGGTCAACGTCTTCCGGCCCGGCTTCACGCTGATCGCGCAGCGTGCGCGGGTGCCGATCCAGACCGTCTTCATCGACACCGACTCACCGTACCTCGGCAAAGGCTGGCCGCTGTGGCGGCTGCCGCCGCTGCCGATCGTGTTTTCGGTGCGGCTGGGGCGGCGCTTCGAGCCGAGAGCCGACCATGCGGCGCTGCTGGCCGAGATCGAGGGCTACTTCGCGGCTGCGCTGGCGCCGCAGCGCAGCGCCGCATGAACGGTACGGCTTCGACGACGCGGGTCGTCATCATTCCGAGCTACAACACCGGCCCGAAGGTCTTCGAGACGGTGGCCGCGGCGCGCGCGGTATGGAGCCCCGTCTGGGTGGTCGTCGACGGCAGCGACGACGGCACCGCGGCTGCCTTGCAGGCGCTGGCGGCCACCGACCCGGGGCTGCGCGTCTGGGTGCTCGAACGGAACCGCGGCAAAGGTGCCGCGGTACTGCACGGGCTACAGCAGGCCGAACGCCAGGGCTTCAGCCACGCGCTGACGATGGACGCCGACGGCCAGCACCCGGCCGGGTTGATCCCGGCCTTCATGCAGGCGTCGGCGGCACGGCCCGAAGCGATGATCCTCGGCCGGCCGGTGTTCGACGCCAGCGCGCCGCTGCTGCGGGTGCGCGGCCGGCGGATATCCAATGGCTGGACCAATCTCGAAACGCTGGGTGCCGGGGTCGCCGATTCGCTGTACGGCTTTCGCGTCTACCCGGTCGCCGCGCTGGCCGCGGTGATGAGGGGCCAGCGCTGGATGCGGCGCTTCGACTTCGACACCGAAGCCGTCGTCCGGCTGGCCTGGCGCGGCGTGAAGCCGGTCAACATCGACGCGCCGGTCAAGTACCTCAGCGCCGAAGAAGGCGGGGTCTCGCACTTCCGCTACGGCCGCGACAACCTGCTGCTGACGTGGATGCACACCCGGCTGATGGTCGAGTTCGTGCTGCGGCTGCCGGCGCTGCTGCTGCGCCGTGCTTGGCGCCGGCCGCCGTTCCAGCGCTGAACCCGTTGCTCAGCGGCGCAGCCGCCGCCGGGCGAGCAGGCCGAGCAATCCCAACGCTGCAAGCACGGCCGTCTGCGGTTCGGGCACCGGGACGAACACGGTGATCGGTGTCATCGTGCCGGTGAAGTCGCCTGCCGCGGTGAACGTCAATCCGGTGATGAACGCCGTCGCATTGGCCGGGTCGAGGTTGGCCGAGGTCTCGATGCCGGAGACGCGGAACGCGCTGACGCCGGTGCCGCCGAAGAAATACTGCGTGCCGTCCTGGACCTGCTGCGAGTGCGCGCCGCCGGCGTCGGTGAATTCGAGCGTGAAGACGCCGTCGCCGATGTCGGGCAGCACAACCGACGCGAAGTTCGGGTTGCCGCTGCCGACTGCATAGTCGTAGCCGATGGCGACGAAGGGATCGATGAACGTGATGTTGCTCGGGCCGACATTGGTGACGCTGAAGTTGTAGACGCCGTTGACCACGGTGGGTAGCGCGACGTCCGGCGGGCTGGTGCCGGTGAGCGGCGTGAAGGCGAAGAAGGAACTCGATCGGCGCAGGATCTGGGCGTTGTTGTTGGTGAAGGGCACGTCGCCGCGGGTGTCGATCAGCTGCAGGTTGATGGTGTAGTTGCCGCCCTCCTGTAGCGACAGGCCGCTGCTGAAGGTGGTCGGGATCTGGTACGAGGTCGAGTTCGCGGCGATGGCCACCGAATGCACGATGTCGGCCTGCCCGTTCGGCAGGATCTTGCTCTTGTCGAAGACGTTGACGCGAAAGCCGTCGGGCGCAAACCCGCCCGGAACCTGCCACGAGATCGTCGGCGTCAGGCCGCTGCCCGACAGCGTGACTGATACCGGAAAAGGAACAGCCGCCTGAGTGCCGGCCAGCGACGGCCCGGTGAACAGGCTGGTATCGGCACCGCGGGTGAAGCGGATCGTCCACGGGTCGATCTTGTTGGCATCGAAGGCCGTTGTGCGGGAACAGAAGTTCGCGTTGACGGCAAGGGGGTTGCAAGCGAACTGCGACACCGTGAATCCGGTGGGGTCGTAGGTTGCGCCGAGCGATACGCCGGCCGAGCCGCCGACGATGTCGGCGCCGAACTGGAATCGATCGCCCTGGCCGATGCCGACATCATTGGCGCCGCGCGTGTCGCGGAACATGTTGAGCGTGTTCGAAACCAGCGTGATGGGCTGCGCGAGCGCGGCCCCGCCGGCGAACATCAGCAGCAACGACGATGCTGCAAAGCGACGAATGCTTGCGCCCATGTCTTGTCTCCGTTCTTTTATCTGCGCAGGCAGATTACGCCGGTCGAGCCGGGGCCTCGTCCTCCTGGTGACGGACGGAAAGCCGGATCCCCGCGGATCGGGGATGGGCAAACCCTGAAGTCTGGAATCAGCCGTTGGACGCCGAGTCGAACAGCATCGGCTCGTGCGGCACGACCACCGCGCCGGCGGCCGCAATCGCATCGCGCAACGCCCCTCCGTCGAGCGCCGGGTGCTCGCCGAGCGCGCGCTCCAGCAGCTCCGCTGCCAGCGCATGCAAACGCTCGCTGGCCTGGCGGATCCGCTGGCGGAAAGCCGCGTCGTCGAGCCGGTCCTGCAGGCTGCGGTTGAGTTCGGCGAACCACGGCATGGCGGCCTGGTCGAGCATCACCGGCGGGTTGCGCCGCCGGCTGAGCGCCGACCAGTCGCGGAAGAAGCGCTGCACGGCGACGTTCAGGCTCTGGCAACGCGCCAGTTCCTCCCGCAGGTGCGACAGCGCCGCCAGGTCGGCGAGCCGGTTCTGGAAGAACAACTGCGCCAGCACGCCCCAGTAGTAGGTGTAGTCCCAGATCACCTTCACCGGCAGCACTTCGGGGTCGCCGAACAGGCCGTACTGGTCGGTGTACAGCGCCAGCGTGCTGTCGTGGAACGAGCGGAAGATCTGCTCGAAGACCTGGGTGTGCGCGCCTAGCCGTTGCCCGGCGCGGTCGCGCGCGATCAGCTCGGTGATGTAGGTGTTGCCGATCGCGATGAAGTCGCTGCCCGGCGAATAGAACGGGTCGAGAAAGCGTCCGGCCTCGCCGGCCAAGGCCCAGCGCCGGGTCGAGAAGACCTGCTTGCAGTCGTGCGAGAAGCGGCGGAGATAAGCGAAGTCCTGCAGCTTGTCGCGCTGGCCGTCGAGTTCGTCGAACAGGCGCGGCTGGTGTTCCCGCAGCCAGTCCATCGCACCCTCGAATGTGTTCATGCGCTCGAGCGGATGGGTTCGCGGGTCGGCGACGATGCCCACCGAATGCGAGCCCGACGCGAGCGGGATCAGCCAGACCCAGTAGCCGGTGCCGCACAAGTGGTTGGTCGACAGCCAGCGGGTCGGCGTGGTGCAGCGCGTGCGCCAGGCCGGGTCGTCAGACCAGTCGTCGATGACGATCCGGTTGCTGATGCGAAACCACACCGCATGGACTTGATGGGCATTGTCCTGTGCCAGCCCGAGCTGGCGCTTCAGCAGGCCGGCTCTGCCGCCGGCGTCGATGACCCAGCGGGCCGTGCTCTCCCGCATGGTTTCGCCGGGCCGCTGCCAGTGCACGCGGTGCGGGCCGTCGTCGTCGGCCAGCTCGACCTTGCGGACCACGGCGTTGTCGATGAAACGAACGCCGCGCGACGCCGCTTCTTCGGCCAGGAAGTTTTCGAACAGCCCGCGGTCGAGCTGGTAGCTCTGCACCGGCAGCGGCCGGCTCGCGCCGAGTTCGGTGACCCGCTCGATGTCGCGCCGGCCGTCGCAGAAGAAGAAGCGGAAGCCGAACTTGCGCAACTGCTTCTGCTGCAGGTGCTCGCCCAGGCCGAGCACCTGCTCGAAGTAGTGGGCGCCGATCTCGACGCTCGATTCGCCGACCTTGTGGCAGGCCAGCGGCACCGGGTGCGCGCGGCGTTCGAGCACCAGCACGTCGATGTCGGTGAAACGCTGGCGCAGCTGCAGCGCCAGGGTCAGGCCGGCGAGGCCGCCGCCCATCACGACGACATCGTGAGAAGTCTCGGCGAAGGTCATCGCTAGTAAAGCCCGCCGTTGACCGAGATCACTTGGCCGGTGATGTAGCTCGCGTCGTCGCTGGCCAGAAACCCGGCCAGCGCCGCGACTTCGTCGGGCCGGCCGGCGCGTTTGGCCGGCACCCATTCGGCGATGCGCTTGGCGTCGAAGGCGCCGGTCGCCATCGGCGATTCGATGACCCCCGGCGCGATCGCATTCACCGTCACGCCGCGGCTGGCGACCTCGATCGCCAGCGCCTTGGTCGCGCTGTTCAGCGCGCCCTTGGCGGCGGCATAGTTGACCTGGCCGCGGTTGCCGGCGAGCGCCGCCACCGACGAGATGTTGATCACCCGGCCCCAGCGCGTGCGCAGCATCGGCAGCATCAGCGGCTGTGTGACGCGGAAAAAGCCGTGCAGCGAAACGTCGATCACGCGGAACCACTGCTCGGCGCGCATGCCGGGGAACACCGCGTCGTCGTGAACGCCGGCGTTGTTGACGATGATCTGCACCGGTCCGCCGGCCAGCATGCCGGTGGTGGCCTCGCGCGCGGCGCCGTCGTCGGTGAGGTCGAAGGTCCAGCATTCGCTGCGCCCGCCGGCGGCGGCGATCGAATCGGCCAGCGCCTGCACCGCTTCGGGCCGCGAGTTGGCGTGCAGCAGCACGGTTGCGCCGGCCGCCGCGAGCCGGCGCGCGATGGCCGAGCCGATGGCGCCGCTGGCACCGGTGACGAGGGCGCGTTTGCCGTCGAGCATCACGGCCCCGGCTTCGCGCTCGGGTCGGGCAGCGGGCTGTTCAGCACCACCGTCGCGCGGCCGTCGACGAGCAACGTGCCGTCGTCGGCGTGCAATGCAAAGCGGTACAGCGCCTGCTGCGTGTCGCCGGCCAGGCGGACCGCGTGCACGAGCAGCGGGCCGGGTGCGTCGTCCAGCCGCGGCACGAACAGGCGCACCTGGCGGGCGCTGGCCAGGAAGCCCGCCGTCGGCGCGACGCCGGGTGCTGCGGCCAGTGCGCCGTGCAAGGCCATCGCCTGCGCCGCGTATTCGATCGCGCACGGCGACAACAGGCCATCGGCGCCGCGCAGCGGGTTGCCGGGGTCGGCGTGGCTGATGGCGCTGCAGCGGATCTCGCCGGCGTCCCAGCCGAGCAGGCGGTCGAGCAGGCACATCGCGCCGTGGTGCGGAATTCGCGCGGCAATGCCGGCGTGGTCGAGGACTTGCGGCGGGCTCATCCGAGATCGAGTTGCAGCGCCATGCCCGGCAGCCCTTCGAGCACGATGCGCCGGCTGCACTGCGCGGCCAGGGCCTGCAGCAGCGGCAATGCGCGTGCCGCCGGGATCGTGCGCCGGAGCTCTTCGAAGCCGGCATCGTCGCAGGCGGTCGCCGGCGCGTCGGTGCCGACTCGCAGGGCCAGCGTGGCTAACCGTGAGCTGGCCGTACCGTCGATCGGCGCGACGAGCAGCGCCAGCCCGAAAACATCGGCGACCGGCCGCACCCGGTGCAGCGGTTCGGGGTAGGGCACGTCGCAGGCGACCAGCAGCACCGGCCGGCCGCTGCTCAGGCACTGCGCCGCGGCTTCGAGCAGCCCGGCGCTGAAGCTGGCGTCGTAGGCGCACAGGCTGGTCGACGGCTGCATCGAGTGGGCGCTGATGTGCCAGTAGCCCGCCGGCGCGTTGTGGACCGAATTCGTGAAGCGCGTCGGCGAGACCAGGCGGTCGCTGCTCGCCAGCGCTTCGCACAAGGCGTGGCAGTTGGCCGGCTCGCCGGTCGACGACGTGAACACGGTCGGCAGGCTGGCGGCGTCCAGGCCGGCGGCGGCGACCGCCTGTTCGGCGACGACGATCGATGCCTTGACGACGACGCCGGCCCGGCGCCGTTCGGTCGCCTGCAATCGCGCGGGGGCCGGCACCACCGTTGCCGTTCGCCGCCAGCGGGCCGGCTCGCGCAGCAGGGCCGCGCCGCCGGCCCAGTCGGCCAGCCCCGGGCCGAGCAGGCCGACACCGCGGATGGCCACCGAGAGCGTGCTCATCGGGCCGCCCCCATTGCCGACCCAAGTACGAGGCAGGCATTGCTGCCGCCGAAACCGAACGAGTTGCTCGCCACGACCGACAGCGGGCCGCGCAGCGGCTCGCGCAGATAACGCGCCTTCAAGGTCGGGTCGGCCCGGCGCAGGTTCAGCCCGGCCGGCGCCAGCCCGTGTTGCAGCGCCAGCATCGACAGCGCCGCTTCGACGGCGCCGGCGGCGCCCAGCGTGTGGCCGGTGAAGCCTTTGGTGCTGCTGCACGGGAGCCGGTCGCCGAACACCGCATTCACCGCCAGGTCCTCGGCGGCATCGTTGTTCGGCGTGCCGGTGCCGTGCAGGTTGAGGTAGTCGACATCGCCCGGCTGCAGCCCGGCATCGGCCAGGGCCGCGCGCATCGCGGCGATCGCGCCGGCGCCTTCGGGGTGCGGGCTGCTCATGTGGTGGCCGTCGCTGCTTTCACCGGCGCCCAGCAGCCAGGCGGCGGTCTGTTCGGGGTCGCACTCGAGCAGCGCGAAGGCCGCGGCTTCGCCGATCGACAGGCCGGCGCGATCGGCGTCCCAGGGCCGGCAGATATCGGCCGAGATCAGCTCCAGCGCTTGGAAGCCGTGCAGCGTGGTCATGCACAGGCTGTCGACGCCGCCGACCACCGCCGCATCGACGATGCCGAGCGCGACAAGCCGTGCCGCGACCGCGAAGACCTTGGCGCTCGACGAACACGCGGTCGACACCACGTAGGCCGGCCCGGCCAGGCCGAGCGCGCCGCGAACGTAGCGCGCGGCCGAGAAGCTGTTGTGCGTCTCCGGGTAGTGCAGGTCGGCCGGCAGCGCGCCGGTCACCGGGTCGCGGCGGCGGTAGGCGAGCTCGGTCTGCAGGATGCCCGAGGTGCTGGTGCCGAGGAACACGCCGACCCGATCGGCGCCGTAGCGGGCGGCGGCGCGGCGCGCGTGGTCGCCGAAGCCATCGCTGCGCAGCGCCAGTTCGGCGAGCCGGTTGTTGCGGCAGTCGAAGGCCGCGGCGCCTTCGAAAGCCGCCGGCCAGGGCAGCGCCTCGATGCCTTCGACGACGCCGATCCAGCCGTCCAGCCGCGCCGTTTCGAAGTCGCGCCGGGCCAGGCCCGTGCGGCCGCTGCGCAACGCTTCGGCATGGGCGTCGCGGCCGTGGCCGAGCCCGCTGACGACGCTGAAGGCGCTGATCGCCAGCGGCTTCAAGGCGCGGCCCGATTCAGGTCGGCGACCAGCAGCACGTTGGCGAACGGCGTGCCGCGGCTCATCGGCACCGGGCGCACCGTGAAGCCCAGGCCTTCGAGCAACGCGACCCAGTCGACCAGCCGGCGGCCCCAGGTCGGCGGCAGGCGGTGGCCGCGGGTCAGCGTGACGACCCGGTCGACCCACTGGCTGATCGCAAAGGGGCGGCGCCTGGCCGCGTCGCCGACGCGCAGCAGCAGCCGCCCGCGGGGCCTGAGCGCGTCGCGCACGCGGGCCAGCACGCCGACCTGCGCGGCGTGGTCGACGTAATGCAGCACGTCGAGGATCACGACCGCGTCGCAGGCCGGCAGCGGCGCGTCGCGCATGTCGCCGCAGACGAAGCGCGGCGCCAGCGGCAAGGCCTGCAGCGCTCGCTCGGCGCGTTTCACATCGCGCGCCATCAGCTCGATGCCGGTGTAGGCGACGGCGGCCGGCGCCGGTGGCCAGGCCGCCGGCCACGGGCCCGGGCGGTGCCGTTCGTCGCAGGCGTGCAGCAGGCTCGCGAGCAGGCCCTGGCCGCAGCCGATGTCGACGACTCTTTCGCGCGCCGCCAGGTCGCCGCGTTCGAGCAGGGCGCGGAAGACCGGGTCGTGGGCCAGCTTGCCGCGCGCGAAGTACCAGGCGAAGTGCCACGGGAGCCAGGGCATCCAGGCGAAACGGCCGCTGCCGCCGTACGGCGCGCAGGCCGCCTGGTGCAGGCGGCGCCAGGCGGCATCGGCCAGCGGGCCGCGCGGCGGGGTCGTCATGGTGTTGCGTGGCGCGGCGGCAGCGCGTCGCGCAGCGTGACGGCACGCAGGCCAGCCGCGCGGCAGCGTTCCAGCAGCGCCGGCAGCACGTCGAGCAGCACCGCGCGGCCGGCTGCCGTGCGGCGCGCGTGGCCGTCGTGCAGCAGCAGGATGTCGCCGGCCGCCAGCCCCTTGGCCAGCCGGGCGAGCACGCGCTGCGGGTCGGCCTCGCGGGTGTCGAAGCCGCGCCGGGTCCAGCTGACGAGGTTCAGCCCCAGCCGGTGCAGCACCGGGTCGAGCATCGGGTTGCGAAAACCCGCCGGTGCGCGAAAACAGAACGGGCGGACGCCGGTGATGTCGGCCAGCGTGTCTTGCGCGGCCGTGATCTCGCGCTCGATCGCCTTCGGGCCGAGCAGCGAAAAGTTGTGCCGGTGGACCTGGCTGTGGTTCTGCACGCTGTGGCCAGCGGCGACGATCTCGCGGACCAGCGCCGGATGGACGCGCGCGCGTTCGGCGATGCAGAAGAAGGTCGCTCGCACGCGGTGCTCGGCCAGCAGGTCCAGCACCGCCGGCGTGACCGCCGGGTCGGGGCCGTCGTCCAGGGTCAACGCGAACTCGCCGCGCGCGGCCGCCGCGGGCGGCAGCCGGGTGACGTTCGGGCCGAGCAGGCTGCAGCGCGGTGACAACCCGGCGGCGGCCAGTGCGGCATGGTTCAAGACGATGGCGCCCAGAGCCCACGCTGCTGCGTCCGGCACCAGCAGCGCGGCGCCGGCTGCGGCGGCGTGCACGCCGACGCTGGCGCCGAGCCAGGTCGGCCAGGGCCAGCGGGTGCTGGCGGCGGCGGCGGGGAGCGGGGCCATGTCGAGCGGGGCGGATTTTGTCATAGCGGCTTGCGCGCCCGCGGCACGAACGAGGCGGCCAGCACCAGCGCCAGCAGCGCGCCCGGCGCGACGACGCGGCCGATCGCCGACAGCGCCGGGATTGACGACAACGCGATCAGCCCGAACGACAGCACGGTCGTCAGGTTGGCCAGCAGCATCGACGCCAGCGTGTCGTCGTCGGGCGCCGCCTGCCCGCGCAGCAGGTCGAAGAAGAGCGCGTAGTTCGAGCCCACCGCTACCACCAGCAGCAGCCCGACCAGGTGCAGGATGCCGAGCGTGACATGCAGCGCGGCGAGGCCGCCGAGCGTCAGCAGCACCGCCAGCAGCAGCGGCTGGCAGACCGCGAGCACACGCTTGACTGAGCGCAGCCAGAAGGCCATCAACAGCACCACGCCAAGCGCGCCGAACAGCGCCTGCGCCTTGGCTTCGTCGAGGTAGCGCTGGTACAGGCGGCCGAGCTGCTGGCCGATGTCGAGCAACTGGGTGCCGGGCAGCCCGTTCAGCGCCGCCGAGACGGCCGCTGTGTCGAGCGTATCGCCGGCCGGCTGCAGCGGCAGCAGCGCCGCCCAGCTGCCGTCGCTCTGCTGCAGCAGCAGCGCGCCGAGCAGCGGCGCGATCGGGCTCTTGCGCGCCGACTCGGGCGTTTCCGGCGCCTGCCGGCGGGCGCGTGCGACCTCGTCGACGAAGGGCGTCAGCCGCTCGGCCTTCAGCGGGCCGCCGCGGGTGGCGTCCGCCAGCGCGGCGCGCAGTGCCTCGGGCTCGGGCAGGCTGGCCAGGCGGCGCGCTTGTGTCGCCTGGCTCGGCAGCAGGCGGGTGATGCTGTCGTAGCCGCCGAGCACGCGGCGCTCGACCAGGGCGTCCAGGCGTGCCGTGAGGCCTTCGACGCGCTGCAGCGTCGTCTCGGCATCGGCGCCCTGCACGACGACCAACGCGCCGCCGTCGCTGGACGTGAGGTCGGCGCGCAGGCTGGCGTCGAGCGCCAGCGCCTGCGCCGGGATCGGGCTCAGCGACGACAGGTTCGCCTCCCAGAGTTCGCCGCGCTGCCACAGCAACAGCGCCGCGGCGGCGCCGAGCGCGAGCCAGAACCACTTCAGCCGCGGCAGCCAGGCGAGCGCCCGCCCAGCGAAGCGGCCGAGCTGCCGGCGCAGGCCGACACCGCGGGCGCCGTCGGGCATCAGCACCGGCAACACGAAGCGGGTCGCGAGCGCGGCGCCCACCAGGCCGGCCATCGAGAACACGCCGAGCTGGGCCAGCCCCGGGAAGCCCGAGAACGCCAGCGCCGCGAAGCCGCAGACGGAGGTCAGCAGCCCCAGCCGCACCGTCGGCCAGCCGCTCAGCAGCCAGCGCTGCCAGCCGGGTGCCTGCGCGGACGTTCCGCCGCTGCCGCCGCGGGCCTGGATCAGGTAGTAGATGGCGTAGTCGACGGCTTCGCCGATCAAGGTCGAGCCGAAGCCGAGCGTCATGCCGTGCACGGTGCCGAAGCCGAGGCTGACCGCGGCGATGCCGGCGATGACGCCGGTGGCCACCGGCAGCATCGCAACCGCCAGTGCGACCGGCGACGCGAAGGCCAGCAGCAGCAGCGAACTCATCACCCCGGTGCCGACGATCACCAGCCACTTGACCTCGTGTTCGATGCGCGCGCGGCTCTCGACGCCGAACAGCGGCGCGCCGCTGAGCTGCAAGCTCAGGCCGTTCGTGGCCAGCGGCGCGAACGCGGCGCGCACCTTGGCGATCGCCACCGCCTGCGCGTCGAGGTTCGCGCCCGGTGCCGCGGTCGCGGCCATCAGCAAGGCGCGGCCGCCCTGGCGCGACGCCCAGACGCCTTCTTCGGTGCGCGGCGAGCGCGCCGGGATCAGCGTCTCGGCGATGCGCTGCGTCTCGCCGGTGGGGTCGCGGTCGAGCAGCGGCTTGATCGCGTTGCCGGCCGGCGTGCCGAGCAGCGACAGCGTTTCGTCGATCGCGTCGCGCAGCCCGCCGGCGCTGAAGCGCTCGGGCGCGACCGCCGGGCTCAACGCGTAGCGGCGCTCGAACAACCAGGTGCCGACTTCGCTCCAGCCTTCGCTCTCGCCGTTGTTGACCTGCTCGAAGAGCCCACTGCGACGTAATTCCCCCGCCAGTGCGCGCGACGCCGCCGCGCGCTGCTGCGCGCTGCCACCGGCGATGCCGATCAGCAAGGTGCGCGCCGGCAGCCCGCTCTTCAGCTGCTCGATCAGCACCCGTTGTTCTTCGTTCGGGTTCGCCGGCAGGAAGGCCGAGAGGTCGGCGGTGAACGAGGTTCTGGCAATCTGCGCCAGCCCGGCCAGCACCAGCACCATCCACAGCAGCAGGACGGTGACGCTGCGCCTGCGCGACAGCGGCGCGGCCGTCATTTGGCGGGCGGGTCGATCAGCATCAGCGAGCGGTCGCCGCCGGCCAGCCGCAGCGCGATGCTGCGCAGGTCGGGGCCCTGGCCGACGATCTCCAACTGCTGCACCTGCGCGGCCAGGCGGGCGTCCAGCGGCGTCAGCAGCAGCACCCACTTGGCCGCGCCGCCGCTGACCTCCGTGCGAAAGTGCTTTTGCAGCGCGCTCGCATCGCCGCTCAGCGTGCCGCGCAAGGCATCGACCAGCGCCGCCAGTTCGGGCACCGCGTCCAGCGTCAGCTGGCGGGTGCGGCCGCCGCGACGCAGCACGAGTTGGTTGCCCTGGACCTCCATCGCCTCGGCGCGCGGCTCGGTCGTGGTGCGGGCGAAGCGGTCGGGGGCGGTGAAACTTAAAGTGCCGCTCGAACGCAGCGGGCTGTCCAGTGTCGAGACGAAACGCTCTTCGGTGAAGCGCGCCTCGCCGCTCTTGCGCTGGGCCAGCAAGGCCATCAGCGCGGCCAGGTCGAAGGCGGCCCACGCCGACGGCGCCGCCAACGCCAGCACGGCGGCGGCGAGCAGCCGGCGGCGCTCAGGCCGCAGGGTCTTCACGCCAGAAGTCATGGAAGTTGAACCAGTTGTACGGTGCCGCCCGGCACAGCGCTTCGAGCTGTTCGACGTAGGCCCGCAAGGCCGCGTGAAGCTGCCGTTCGCGGTCGGCCGGGTCGGCCGGCGGCGTGCTGAAGTCGGCGAGCAGCTTGAAGCGCAGTTCGTAGCGGTTGCCGCCGAGGTACAGCGCGACCATGAAGATCACCCGCCGGCGCAGCAGCATCGCCAGCCGCAGCGGGCCGTCGGTGAAGCGCGCCGGCACGCCGAGGAAGGGCAGCTCCAGGCTGCCGCAGCGCGCCGATTCGGCGGGCAGATAGCGGTCGCCGAGCAGGCCGACCAGGCCGCCGTCGTCGAGCCAGTCGCGAATCGCCAAGGTCGAGCCGCTGCGCCCGATCGGGATGATGCCGAGCTCGAAGCCGGGCGCGATCGCCTGCAGCACGCCGTGGATCAGGCGCGCGTTGTCGGGGTACATCACCATCGCGACGCGCAGCCCGGGGCGGGCGGCGCCCAGCGCGTGCAGCGCTTCGAAGCTGCCCAGGTGCGCGCCGAGCATGAACACGCCGCGGCCTTCGGCCAGCGCCTCGTCGACCACGGCCTCGTCGATCGTTCGGAACTCGAATTCGGCCATCCGGTTGCGAACGAAGTAGACCCGGTCGAGCACCGTCGATGCGAACGCGTGGATGTGGCGGTAGCGGTCGCGCCAGCCCGCCGGGCGGCCGAGCGCGCGCGCGAGGTAGCGCGCCGACTGGCGGCGCGCCGCCGGCGCGAAGAGCAGGAAATAGAGCGCGATCGGGTGCAGCGCCAGGCGCGCGATACGGCGGCCGAGATGGACCGCGACCAGCGCCATCAGCCGCAGCGCGAACGGGTTGCTGCGCTCGC
>Ga0307513_10006648_pt1 | contig 15086 bp, 29 predicted proteins | sample 15_EM_MG_FD_202174 | JGI IMG/M metagenome (GOLD analysis project Ga0307513, IMG submission 202174) | Populus trichocarpa ectomycorrhiza microbial communities from riparian zone in the Pacific Northwest, United States - 15_EM | ecosystem: Host-associated > Plants > Roots > Unclassified | place... | reverse complement strand
CGCGGCGCTACGTCGCCGGTGAGGTTCGCCGCTCGCTCGATCGCGACCTGAAGGAAGCCCAGGAGCAGGGTCGCGAGTTCCTCGCGACGGAGATCGCCGCCGTGCGCCGGCAGGCCAACGACCTGGACCGCCTCGAGCGCATGCTGGCGGTCGACGGGAAGGCGAAAACGTGGGACTACAACCCGAAGACGATGGCCACGCAGGCGTACCTCGAGGCCGTGCGCCGGCTGTTCCACGCCGACGATGACGACGACGACGAGTTCCTCCGCGCCGTCCGTGAGCTCGACGTCGCGCGCGACGAGGATGCCGCACGGGCTCGCGCCGCCGAGGCACTGGACCCCGCGCGACCCGACGAGGCGGACTGACGCCACCTACGGCGAGGCGATTGCCGCGATGCTGGGCCGCCCGTGGATTCCGCCGCAGCGCTACATCGCCGAGGTTGCCGGCGAGCTGCTGCCCAGCGGTCACTACGCATACACGACGATCGTCTTGACCATGCCGCGCCAGTGCGCAAAGTCCACGACGTCGTACGACGTCGCGCTGGGTCGCGGCCGTGCCTACCGCGACTACCGGGCGAAGTACTCGACGCACAAGGGCACGATCACCTCCGACCGCTACGCCGACTGGTTCCTCGAGCTCGAGCGCGTCCCACGCGTCGCGGCGGACATGCGGCTGCGCCGGTCGCGCGGCACGGAGGCGATCGGGTGGCGGCGCACCGGGTCGTACTTCCAGGCGTTCCCCGCCCGCGACGGTGCGCTGCGTTCGGCCGCGCTCGACATGGTCGTCGTCGACGAGGGCCAGGAGCACGACGACGTGCTCGGCGAAGCGCTCAAGCGCACGATCACCCCGACGTTCAACACGCGGCCTCGCCGCCAGCTGTGGGTCGTGTTCACCGCCGGCACCGACGCGTCGACGTACGCCCGCCAGTACTACGACAAGGCCGTCGCCCGCGAACCGGGCTACGCGGTCTTCGACTACGGGTGCCCCGACGACGTCGACCCGCTCGCGCGCGAGCTCTGGCACACCTGGCATCCGGGCCTGGCATACGGCCTGACCGACTACGAGGCCCTCGACATGGCGCTCGGCGACGGCGTCGCCACGTTCATCCGCGAGTACGGCAACCGGTGGACCCGCACCGCAGCCGGCCGCGTGATCCCCGAGGACGACTGGCGAAGCATCCAGCACACCTCCGACATGCCGGCCGGACCGATGTGCCTGGCGCTCGACGTCTCGTTCGACCGCTCGCACGCCGCAATCGCGCTCGCCGGTCCGCGCCGGCACCTCGAGGTCGTCGACGTGCTGCCCGTCGACGAGGCCACCGAACGTGTGTTCGACATCCACCGCCGCCGCGGCCTGCCGATCGCGATCGACAACCACGGCCCGAACGTGACCGCGCACGAGGAGCTCGAGCGCGCCGGCGCCCAGCTGCTCACCATGACGTCGTACGACGTCGCAGTCGCCGCGGCCGGCTTCCTCGACTCGGTCAAGGCCCGCAGTCTGACCGTGTGGCCACACCCCGCGTTCGACGAGGCAGTCGAGGTCGCCGGCACGCGACCGCTCGGCGACGGGTTCGCCTGGTCCCGGCGCGCCTCTGCTGGGTCGATCGCCCCGCTCGTCGCAGGGTCAGCGGCGCTGTGGGGCCTCGAGCACCTGCCGCCGGCGAAGCGCGCACCGGTCGCCCGCACCTGACGACGCGCCGATACCACGGATATCTGACCTCACTGGCCCGGATGTCAGATCCCGGCGGTTCGATGAGCCATGCAGCACGGGCCGACCCGCGTCGACTTCAGCGCCGCGACGAACGTCGCCCGCTGCACCGAATGCTCCTGGTTCGCCGAGTCGCCGACCCGTGAGCGGGTCCGCCAGGCCGCCCGCCAGCACGCCGCCCTGGACCACCACGACAAGCGCGCACGGTGGGCGCTTGACCAGGCCAACCACCGGGCCCGCATGAGCGGCCGTGGCGCGTGAAGATCGCCGACCTGTTTACGGGCCGCGCGGCCGCGGCGTTCACGCTCGAGCCGGCCGCGACCACATCACCGGTCGCCGTCATCGGACCGAGCTCGGCCGGCGCCCGAAGCGTCACCCGGATCATCACGAGCGCGCAGGAAGCCCAGGCCGCCAACCGGTCGTTCGCCCTGTCGATCCCCGCGGTGCGCAAGGCCCGCCACGTCATCGCCGGCACGATCTCGACGTTCATCCTGTCCGCGTGGGCCGGGCAAGCCCGCCTGCCCGCCGACGACATCCGCAGCTCGTGGCTGCGTCAGCCCGACCCGACCGCGACTCTGCAGTCGTTGCTGTTCGGCACGATCGACGACGGCATCTGGTACGACCGGGCCGTCTGGAAGATCCTCGACCGCAACGTGGCCGGCATGCCGGTCAAGTTCCGCCGCATCGCCCCGTCCCGGATCTCGACCGTCCCGAACACCCTGGACCCGGACAGCGTCGACACGTGGATCATCGACGGCACCGAGGTCCCCCGCCGTCAGCTGGTCGTGCACGACTTCGCCGGCCTAGGTGGGCTGCGCCGCTGGGGCGCGGACCTGCTCGCCCTGTACCTGGACCTACAGACCGCCGCAGGCCGCTACGCCCGCGCCCCGCACCCCATGGCCATCCTGAAGAACCACGGCGCCGACCTGACCCCGGCACAGATCACGGCGCTGCTCGAGGAATGGGAGGCCGCCCGCGAGACGCGCGCCACCGGGTACCTCAACGACGTCGTCGACTACGACACGTTCGGCTGGAACGCCGCCGAGCTGCAGCTGACCGAGGCCCGCGAGTACGCCGCCCTCGAGGTGGCCCGCATGTTCGGGCTACCGGCCCGCGCCGTGGACGCATCCGGTGGCGACTCAATGACGTACGCGAACGTGGCCGAGTCGCGCCGCGACATCCTCGAGGCGCTGCGCCCGTGGATGACCGTCGTCGAGCAGACCCTGTCCCTCGACGACCGCGCGTCACGCCCGTCCGGCCTGTACCTGCCGTCCGGGGTCACCGTGAAGCTCGACGTCGACGCGTACACACGCGACGCACCGGGCGACCGGATGACCACGTGGGCGACCGCCCTGTCGGCCGGCGTCCTGACCATCGAAGAGGTCCGCGCCGCCGAACCGCTGGCCACCACCGCCACCGCGCCGCCGGCGCCGGCGCCCTCAGCCACGCCGGCGCCGGCTCCCCAGGAGGTACCCGCACCATGACCACCCGCACCGACGTCACGTTCATCACCCCCGTCCGCGCCGCGCTCGCCGAGGGCGACGAGCCCGCCGCCCGCACGATCAGCGGGCTCGGCGTCCCGTTCGGCGTCGAGTCCGCACCCGACTCCGTGTCGCGCTCGCGGTACGTGTTCGCGGGGCCGCCGGCCAACGTCGACGAGCTCGTCGACGTCGTCCGCGAGCACAACGGCGACCAGGTCGTCGGTCGGCTCGCCCAAGCGTGGGAAGCCACCGACGACGGGCTGCCCGCCGCGGCGCGGATCTTCCGCACTCGCGACGGGGACGACGTCCTCGAGCTCGCCCGCGAAGGCGTGCTGGCGGGGTTCTCGATCGCCACCGAGATCACCAAGTTCACCGAGGCGCCCGGCGGTGCCCGTCACGTCGCCGGCGGCGACTACACCGTGCTTCACCTGGGCGTCGTCCGACGCCCAGCGTTCGAGTCCGCCGCCGGCCTGACCGTGGCCGCTGCATCCGCTGCACCAGGAGGAACCGTGACCACCACCACCGAGGCGCCCGCGCTCGTCGAGCTGCCCACGATCGCCGAGCTCGCCGCGCAGGCCGCCCCGGTCGTGGCCGACCTGCTCGCCGAGATGGAGCGCACCAACCGGCACCCGCTGGCCGCGTTCGCCACCGAGGCCGACTTCGTCCAAGCCGTGATCCACGCCGAGCCCGAGGAGGCGCTGCGCCTGCAGGCCGCGTTCGCGGTGCCCGACCAGCTCACCGTCGACAACCCCGGCGTGATCCCGCCGGGGTGGCGCACCGAGGTCAAGCTGAACCTCGACGCCCGCCGGCCGGCGATCACCGCGTTCGGCGCGATCGGCCTGCCGGACGCCGGCATGGAAGCCAACTGGCCGTACCTCGACCCGACCCTCGACCTCAAGACGATCATCGCCGAGCAGCTGGAAGAGAAGACCGACCTCGCCGGGGTCAAGATCAAGATCCTCAAGGCCACCGAGGACATCAAGACCGCCGGCACCGTCTCGGACATCAGCTACCAGCTGCTGCTGCGCTCGAGCCCGTCCTACCTGGCCGCGTACCTGTCGATCTGCCAGGCCGCGTGGGCCGTCTTCACCGAGGCCGTCTTCGAGGCCGCGGTTGCGCAGGTCTCGACGCTCGACGGCACCCTGCCGCCCGCCACGGTGGCGGGCTGGTCCGCAGCGCTGTTCGCCGCGTCCTCGAAGGTCCGCTCGGCCACGGGAGCGCCGGCGAACATCGTGGGCGTCTCGACGGACGTGTTCGCCGTCCTGGGCGCCCTGCCGTTCGTCAACCCCGCGTACGGGACGAACAACCAGCAGGGCACCGCTGGCGCGAACACCCTCAAGATCAACATCAACGGCCTGAACGTCGAGGAGTGGCCGCACCTGCCCGCGAACACCGCGATCATCTCCAACGACCAGGCGGCCAAGTTCCCCGAGTACGGCCCGCAGGTGTCCACCGCCGAGGACGTCCGCAAGCTCGGCCGCGACGTGGCCGTGTGGGGCATGTACGAGGACGGCGAGGTCTACTTCCCCGCCGGCGTCCGCAAGCTCACCGGCGCCCCCGCCGCAGCCGACGAGCCCGCCGACGAGCCCGCCGCCGAGCCCGCGAAGTCGACCCGCAAGTGAGCGACGACGCCCAGCCCACGGCGCCCGCACCCGTGCCAGGTGCGGCGCCGTGGCCTGGCGTCACCCCGATCACCCCGGTCGACGTCAAGGCGTGGCTCAAGATCCCCGCCGACGACACCGACGACGACCAGATCCTGCAGAGCATCTGCGACGCCGTCATGGTGTGGGTGTCCGCCCTGCCGTACGTCGCCGGCCTCGACCACGAGTTCGACTGGCCGGCCGACGTCCGGCAGGGCGCGGTGCAGCTCGCGGCCCGCTGGTACCGGCGGCGCCTGTCGCCATCCGGGATCGACGCGATCACCGACGCCGGCGCCGTGTACGTGGCCCGGTCCGACCCGGAGATCTCCCAGCTGCTGCACCTCGACAACTGGGCCTACCCCCGGATCGGATGACCGATGTCGATCGCGACCGCCACCGCCGACGTCCTGCAGAAGCTGCAGGACGTCGGTGTGCGTGCCGTGGACGACGCCCGCAACATCAACCCGCCGTGTGCCTACCTCGTGCCACCGCAGGGCAACCTGCGCTTCGACCGCGGCCACGCCGACGTGACCTGGTCCCTCTACCTGGTCACCGGGGACGCCGGCGCCCGCCCGTCGACCGCGGCTCTGTCAGACCTGATCGACAAGGTGGCCGGGACATTCCCGTTCACCACGTTCGAACGGGTCGCGCTCGCGGTGCCGCAGGGCGGCGACCCGCTGCCGTCCTACCTGCTGACCTGGAAATCACTCATCCCGATTGGAGCATGACGATGGCAACCACCGCTGACGGCACCGGCAACCTCGGACCGGGCACCCTGTCGATCGGGATGACCGGCACCCTCATCGACGTGTCGTGCCTGGTGAACGACGTCCGGATCGACCCGAATATCACCGCCGGGGACCAGAAGAAAATGCTCTGCGGTACCACGAAGTCCGCACCCGACGAGATCGAGTGGGCCCTGTCGGGGAACGTCGACGTCGACGCCGGCAACGTCGCCGGGTTCTTCGCCCTGTGCAACGACCACTGGGGCGAGGTCGTCGACTTCACTTACACCCCGTCGACCGCGGTCGGCACCACCGCCACCGGGCAGCTCAAGCTGCACCCGCTGTCCTTCGGGGCCGACGCCCAGGGCGACTATCTCAACTCCGACTTCGAGTTCGCCCTGATCAACTTCGACCCCGCGACCGCCTACGCCTACGGAGACGCCGCGCTCGCCCTGGTGGACGCATGAGCAGCTCCTACCAGATCCAGGGCGAGGACCGGCTGGCCGCGACCCTGAAGGCGGCCGGCGACGAGCTCGGGGATCTGACCGCGATCAACGCCCGCGCCGGGGACACGGTCCTGGCCGCGGCCCGCACCCGCGCCCCCGTTCGTACCGGGCGCCTGGTCGCGTCCCTGTTCACCACCGTGGACGCTGCCGGGGTCCAGGTCGGTGCCGGGGTCTCCTACGCCCCGTACGTGCACGCGGCCAACCCGTTCCTGACCGACGCACTGACCAAGTCCACTCCGACCGTCATCGGGTACTACAGCGACGCGGTGAACGCTGCCGTCGACGGGGTGACAGGCGCATGAGCCTGGACACGGTCCGCCAACACTTCCGAGTCATCCCGTTCGAGGGCGAACCGTTCGAGGTGTGGACCGCCGTACCCGACTACCGCGTGCAGGCGTTCACCTGGAAACGGCATCCCGAGTGGCCGACGCGCGAAGAGGACCCGGTCGGCAACATCGCTTTCATGGCGTGGGCCGCGGCTCGCCGGTCCGGTGAGATCGCGATGGATGTGAAGTTCGAGGCGTTCGTCGAAGCGACAGCCGACGTGCAGGAGCTCGAGCCGGAGAAGGTGGTCCCTACCGGGCCGGCACCTGGGGCCGGCTGATGAGCGAGCTCGCGGTGATGACCAACACCACCCCTGGGCAGTGGTGGCGCGAAGACGAGCAGGACGTACTGACGATGCTCGAGGTTCTAGAGGAGCGGGCCAGAGCGGCGAAACGGAAGAGGTGAACCGGTGGCCACAGCGAAGCTCAGCATCGACATCGTCGGGGATGCCTCCAACGCGACCGCCGCGTTCGACAAGGCGTCCGCGTCGGCCTCGAGCACCGCCGACAAGATCGAGAGCGTCGGGGACAAGTCGGGGACCACGGCGACCGGCCTGTCGGCCCTGTCCGGTGCGCTGGACGCCGCGGGGTTCGGGCCGGCAGCTGACGCGCTGGGGCTCATGGCGACCGGCCTGGACGCGGCTGAGGGCTCGACGATGCTCTTCAAGGTCGCCCAGGAGTCTCTGTCGCTCACCACGATCAAGGACACGGCCGCCCGCATCGCGAACACCGTGGCCACCACCGCCGCGAACGTCGCGACGAAGATCTGGGCGGCCACGCAGTGGCTGCTGAACGCGGCCCTGTCCGCCAACCCGATCGGCCTGATCATCGGCCTCGTCGTCGGCCTCATCGCCGTGATCGTCCTGATCGCGACCAAGACCACGTGGTTCCAGGACCTGTGGGCTGCGGCCTGGTCGGGGATCAAGGCCGCCGCGGCCGCGGTGTGGGACTGGCTCAAGACGGCCGGCAGTGTCGCGCTCGAGGGTCTGCTTGCCCCGATCAAGCTCGTGCAGAAGGCGTTCGACGCCGTCGTCGATGCGGTCAAGTCCGTGATCGACTGGCTCAAGAAGATCAAGCTGCCCGACGCGATCGGGAAGATCGGTGACTTCGTCGGGGGCATCTTCGGCAAGTCCGGCCCCGGAGGTTCGACCGCCCCATCGGTCAGTGCCCAGGCGATGAGCCGTGCCGCCGGCGCCACAAGCGCGACCACGATCCAACTGTTCGTCCCCGAGTCCTCCGACCCGGTCGCCACGGCCCGCTACCTCAAGGCCCTCATCCGCCGCGGTGAAGCCGCCGGCGTCATCTTCGGGACCCCCTGATGCCCGCCATCACGACGTACGGCATCGACCTGCTCGTCGAGCTCGCGGTCGGGCGGGCCGCTGACGCCGGCGTGTGGGGCCGCTCGACGTGGGGCCAGACCCGATGGGGCTCAACCGACACGACCACCGGCGACTGGATCGACGTGACGTGCGACGTGATCGACGGGCTGCGCATGACCGCAGGGTCGAACACCGACGACGGGGTCACCCGCCGGTGGGAGTCCGCGTCGGCCGCGTTCACCCTGGACGGCCCCCAGTGGGACCCGTGGAACGGGCCGCACCGCGACGTCCTGGGCGACCGGACCCCGGTGCGGATCTCGTGGCGTGCAGCGGCCGGCCTGCTCGAGCGGCTCGCCCTGTTCGGTGTGCACCCGACCCCGCACACCGGCGGGTGGGTCGCGGCGTTCACGGGGTTCATCGCGACCCGCGGGTACAGCTGGGACCCCGGTACCCAGCAAGCCGAGGTGGCCTGCGTGGACGGCACCTCGGTCCTGGTGTCCTCTGACGGGGCCGCCCAGGCGTTGCAGGGCGCCGGGGAGACGGCCTCCGCGCGGGTCTCGCGGATCGCGACGGCCGCACTGTGGCCCGGTGGGTACGACATCACCGCCGGGGGGACCACGGTGCAGGCGACCACCCTGGACAAGTCCGCCTGGACCGAGCTGCTCGAGGTCGCCGACACCGACCTCGCGCTCATGTGGGTCAACAGGGCCGGTGTGCTCGCCTACCGGCCACGTGGCCGCGTCGGGCAGGGTGTGCGCCTGTCCGGGCGGCTCGTGGTCTGTGAGGCGACATCGGGCGACGTCGCGGTCATGACGATGGGCGCGAACCAGCCGTCTATCAGCCGGAACCGGGTCACCGTGGCCCGACGCAAGGACGACACGATCCCAGGGGACACACCCACCGTGGTGACCCTCTCAGACCGTGAGTCGATCACCCGGTTCCAGGCCCACGACTACAAGCGCACCGACCTGTGGCACACCAACAACGCGTGGTCGACCACGCTCGCCCAGGCCCTGATCGTGGCAGGCGCGTGGCCCTCACCGGCACCAGGGCAGGCCCTGCTCGACTCGGACACCGGTGACGAGCTCGTCCCGACGATCCTGCTCACCCTCGAGCCCGACATGACGTTCGACGTGATCGACGACGGGGGCCGCGCCTACCGCGAGGCCGTCATCGGGTGGGACGTGCAGGTCAGCCACGACGGCATCGAGGGCATCCTGCACCTCGAGGACGTCACCCGCTGGTCCTCGATGGCCAAGTGGGGCACCGCCCAATGGGGCATCAGTCTGTGGGGAATCGGAGGGTTCTGATGGCAACCGGACGCAAGACCGTCGTCGTAGGGCAGGTGATCGACCCCGTGCAGTGGGGCAACCCGCTGTGGGACCAGTCGATTCAGACCTTCGCCAGCGCCGCCGCACGGACCGCGCAGTTCCCCGCACCCCTACAGGGCGCGGTGACCTGGCTCGAGGACTCGAAACGCCTCGAGGTGTTCAACGGGACCGCCTGGGTCATCTCCCTGCCACCGGCGTCGATCGCCGTCTCAGACCCTGGGCAGACCGTTCCCGGGGGGTGGGCGACGTTCCTACAGATGAACCTCGCCACAGGCATCTACGACTTCCAGGCATCGGGCACCGCCGAGTGGTCGACCGCGGGCGCCCCCCGCTACCTGATCCGCCTGGTCGTCGCGGCCACGAGCGTCGAGCTCGACCACACCGAGGTCTACACCACGGCGCTCGGTGGCAGCATCCCGTTCTTCCTGCAGGCCAACTACATCGGGGTCGGTGGCGTCGTCGCGTTGCAGGCCTACCAGACCGGTGCGACCAGCGGCACGACCCAGCTGAAGAACCTGAAGATGAAGGCTAGGCGGACCGACTCAGTCACCGTCCAGACCCAGCCCGCATGAGCGCCGTCCAGCAAGACGGGGCCGTCCGGCACATACCGGGGCGCCTGGGAATCCTGCTCACCTTGATCCGGGCCCTTGTCGGCCGCCGCGGGTGGGCCCAGGTCACCTGGCACGGGCAAGGGTTCACGTACACGCTGTACGCGGTCCGTGACCCGTACGCAGACCCCGAGGCGATCCTCATCGACGCCGACGTCGACGAGGACGGCCTCGGGGGCGACCGCGGCCCGTTCCTGGGTGACCTGGCCCAGCTGCTCGAGGTGGAACCGTGAGCCTGCCCATCGCCCCATACACCGGGGACCGCGCGATCCAAGAGGCCCGATCCAGGGTCGGAGGTGAGATGCCGGCCGCGGGCTACTGCCTTCAGTTCGTGCGCGAGTGCTACGCCGTGCCCGCCGTGTACGCGTCAGCGCTCGACGCCGCCCAGGCGTGCAACACCCCGCACCCCGGCGACCGCAACCCACCACCGGGCACACCGGTGTGGTTCTGGACGAGCTCGGTCTACGACCACGTTGCGTTCTTCGTGGGCCCGCACGAGGTGATTTCGACGTTCAACGAGGACATCCGCTCGTTCGACGGCATCGGGGGTATCGAGGCCAACTTCGACGGCACCTACGCCGGCTATGGGTGGGACCTGAACGAGCACCAGGTCTACATCCCCACGGGCCCACCTGAGCCGCCCACGCCACTACCGCAGGAGGACGACATGCCTTGGTTCATCCGCCGCGTCGACGGCGCGATCGTCATCGTGGGCCCGACCGGGGTCCGCACCGTCACCGCCGTCCAGTGGGACGTCTACAACAACCTGGGCCTGGCCGTGTTCCCACCCGGCATGGGCGCGATGGACCCAGGCCCGTTCAACGAGGTCGTCAACTCGCTGGGCGGCATCGTGGGATGACGGCCTGGACGGTGGCCCTCATCCTGGCGTCCCTCGCCGGGGCCGGGTGGGCCGTCGTCGCGATCCGCGCGATCACCGCGCGCCGCACCGGCCGCGCACGGCACCGGCGCTAACCGATCAGGCGTCGCAGCTCGCCCGTTGGCACCAGCCACGCCCCGTTCGGGCCGCGCCGGTAGCCGGCGAGCTCGCCGGCGCGGAGCATCTGCTCGAGCGCGTACCGGGTCACGTGCGGCGCGAACAGGCCCAGGACCTCGTCGAACGTCCAGAACACCCGCCCACCGACTGGCGACGTCGCAGCGATGTCGTGCGATTGCGCAGGCGCAGCGACGGGTGCGATGTCGCGCGATGTCGCGGGCAGCGGCTCGGCGTCGGACGGGACCAGCCACCCCTTGCCGGGGCGCTCGACAGCACCGGGGAACCGGCCCTGACTGCGGTAGACCTGTGCCTGCCGTACGGTCCTGCCGCGCGCCTCGGCCCACGCCCTGAGCGTGATTAACGTGCTCACTCCGCCGCCCGGACCATGACGTCGTCGCCGAGCGCGACGCGCATCGGCACCTCGAGCGTGAACGTGAACCCGTGAGGGCCGACGGTCATCGCCACGACGTCGTTGGGGTCGACCTCGAGCTCGAGGAACACCTTGGCCAGTGCCATCTCTATGCGTCGCCGTGCTGCCGCGTCGGGCTGCCTCATGCCGTTCCCTTCATTGGTGAGACCACAAATCTGCTGGTTTGTGGTCCGGTGTCCGGTCTGAACCGGGACGCCGCCACGAGGCGCCGCTTGGCGTCGTCGGGCAGCTGGACGTAGCGCAGGGTCGTGGCCGGCGACGCGTGGCCCATGAGGTCCTGGACGGCGAACACGTCGTGGTCCTCCGCGTAGCTGACGGTCGCGAACCTGTGCCGCAGCGTGTGCGTGGTCCACCCGGCGGGGAGCAGCCGTGAGACGAGCTTGCCGACCCACCACGGCGAGAGGTGGCCGTCGATCTTGCCGGGGAAGGCGTAGCCGGCTGCGTCGAGGATCGCGTCCGCGACGTCGTCGGCGAGCGGGACCTGCCGCTCACGGCCACCCTTGCCGTGCACGATCAGCGAGTAGCCCAGAAGGTCGTGTGTGACGTCGCGCGTGTGCACGACGGCGATCTCCGCGCGCCGCAGGCCGTGCTCTCCGGCGAGCCGGATCATCAGCGCCTCACGGTCGGTCGCGACGCCGAGCGCCGCAGCTGCGTGACGGTCCGGGAGCGGCCGTGCGCGCGGCGGTGTGCGCCGCACCTTGGGCAGCTCGAGCGCAGGATCGATCTGGACGAAGGATCTGTGGTGCGCCCACGCGTAGAACGACCGCAGCGAGCCACGGTGTGCGTGGCGCGTCTCCGCCGCCCAGGCGTGGGCGCCGAACCACGTTAGAAGATCCTCGCCCGTGACGGCGAACGGGTCGCCGTGGCCGCCGCTGCGCGCGAGCTGTGAGACGTGCTGGCGCCGGGTGCGCAGGGTCGTCTCGGGTTGTCCCGCGGCGCGCAGGCTCACGAGCCATGCATCGATCGCGGTCGCCCAGTCCTGTGTGAGGTTCATGGCCTTACTCATCGGCCGATCGGATCCCAGGGCTGCGGATGCATGTCAGCGGGATTGGGCCAATGGCCGTCCGCCATGTCGTGCAGCTGGTCCCCACGGCCGCGGAAGTAAGCCGACCGGTACAGATGGATCGATGACGTCGCCTGCATCGTCATCGCGAAGCCGAGTGCGCCGAACGCTAGCGCCCACACCCTGCCGGTCGCGATGAACCCCGCCAGACCAACCAGAGCGATCCCCACACCGGGGCCGTAGTTGAGCACCAACCAGCGTCGCCGGGCGCTCATGCGGCCAACTCCCAGGACTCAGCCCACAGATCCGTAGGGCTATGGTGGCCCCATGTTGCGCAACGCACTGCTGAGAGCAGTCGGGCGGTTCGCCGAGTGGTATGCCTACCTGCCGATCCGGCGCCGCGTCGGATAGACCACAGATCCGTAGGTTGCAGGTTCGAGTCCTGCCGGGGGCACAGCCAATCCAGGGACACGCCAGTGGCCATCGCCCAGGCGACCAGCACCGGGCGACGCGGGGCAACGTTGCCCCGCTCGTAGTTGCTGACCGTGTTCTTGGCTACGCCGAGCTCGAGCGCTAGCGAGGCCTGCTCGAGGCCGGCCTGTTCGCGCGCCTTCCGCAACCGGTCCGCGATCGTCCACTGCGGGATCACACCTTGCACCGTGATGGTCACCATGGGCGCAAGGTTACCCACCAATGTGCAAGTTTGGACCGACACGCCGCCGCTGGTCACACGAACGAGTTGGGTGTAGTCCTAACTTTCGCGCATGGACACACAACCTGACCTCATCGGTGCGACCGAGGCCGCCCGCATCCTCGAGGTCACCAGGACCCACCTCACGCGGCTCGTCCGCGCCGGCTCGCTGCCCGTAGCGCTGAAGCTCGACGGGAAGACCGGCGCGTACCTCTTCGATCGGAGCGCTGTGGAAGACCTCAGATCCGCCCGAGACGGAACGAGGACGGCGCCGTAGCCGCGGCGCCGTCCTCAACGTCCAACATGAACAACCTGAACGCTAGTCCAGACCAGGGCTGGCTTGGGATCACCCGTAGGCGTGGCGCCTAGTGGGCGCCCGGAACGTCGGCGCCGCCATTGCCATGTACCCGCAGCTCGAGCACCGCGCCATGCGCCTGCTCCTGGGGATGGCTCTCACGGCACTGGACACCCCGACCGCCCTGCGCCCCGCGCAGCGGTACTTCGGCGGTCGCGACGCACTCGCGGACATCCTCGGCTATCGCCTGGCCGCAGCGCCCGACGAGTCCGACGCCGCTCGCCGCGCACGGAAGTCCGCATACGAGCAGGTGCGCCGCGCGCTCGCCGAGCTGATAGCCGAGGGGGCGGTCACGCGCACCGTCACCGCTGAGAACCGTTTCCGCAGCGAGTACGTGCTCCACGTGACCGTGGGCCCTGTGGACAACGACCCCGCCCAGGCCCACCTTGACGGTGGGTCTGAGGCCCACCCTCACGGTGGGTCTTAGGCCCACCCTCACGGTGGGTCTTAGGCCCACCGTGAGGGTGGGCCCAAGGAAGTACAGAGGATTACTGAGGAGATACGAGAGAGGAGATACCGCGTCCACGTACTCGACTACAGACGCGCGCGAGGCAAGAAACGCCCTGGCGGACCGGCCTCCGGCCGGACTCAATACCCGGCCGGCTGCCGCCGGCAAAGGCGCCCAGACGAGGAGAGGCGGGCCAGCCCGTGGTCAACGACAAGGTTGAGGCGACCATTCACCCGAGGAACGCGAACGGGTACGTGGTGCGCTGCTCGAAGTGCGACCCACCCGATGGCGCCGGGTTCCGGTTCCTGTTCCGTGACGTTGCAGAACGGTTCGCAGAGCTGCACGAGGACACCACAGGACACCAGACCGAGGTCGAAGAGGTGAAGCCCGGTGCCTGACGACCAGGACGAGGAGCTGCAGGACGAGGAGCTGCCACCGCTGTCGGTGCTCGTCGACATGCTGGACGACGTAGTCAAGCAGCTGGACACCGTCGACGACTTCGTGATCCGCCACCGCCGCGCGGCCGGCGACGACCACATCACCATCGAGCGCCTGTCGTACGCCACGGCCCGGATCGGGCAGGCGTGGACCGGTGTGGTCCTTGCTCGCAAGGTGCTGCGCTCCGATGGTTGACACCCTGTATGTCGTGATGTGCGGCACGTCACACCTGCAGCTCGACGAGCTCACCACCGACGAGGCAGCCACCGCAGCCGCCCTCGAGCACGACCGGATCCACCACTGCTCACCATGGGTGCAGTACCCGCTCGAGCACGTCCACCAGGAGGAACCGTGAAGCCCGAAGAGAACACCCGCCTGAACCGCGACGTCGTGATCGCACTGTGCGAGGCCCTCGGCCACGACCCGAACCGGGTGAGCTCGATCAACCTGTACCCGGACAGGGTCACCGTGACCTACGACCACTTCATCACCGACGTGCAGTCCGATGACCGCATCGACGTCATGGGCTCAGCACCACGATGGGCGACGTGACCCGAACGAACGTTCGAGACAAGTCGCGCATCCGTGTCAGATACTGGGTGCATGCGGTACGGGCAGCGCGAGTGCGAGCACGGGATGCCAGGTGGCACCCCGGCCACGTGCGCGCTGTGCCGTGTGCTCGCCGCCCGCGTGGCCGAGCTCGAGCGCTGGCCCGACGTGCGCCAGCTGGCAGCCGCCGACCGATGAACGTCCCGGCACTGGCGCCTCGGTGTGCCCGCTGCCGCAACCGGCACCTCGTCGCGCTCCCCTGCTGGCGAGGCCGGTACGTCCAGCGCATCGCCCGCGCCGTGCTCGCCGAGCACGGCGACAGTTGCGTGCACTGTGGGCGCCACGGTGCACGCAGTGTCGAGCACGTGGTGCCCCGCAGCTACGGCGGGCTGGACACCCTGACCAACTGCCGGCCCGCCCACCTGCTGTGCAACCAAGAGCGTGGCGTGCGGCCGATGCCTGGGTTCGCCCTGCCCACCAGCTCGAGGGTGTGGTGACGTGGGCTGCGTTTTTTTGGTAGCACCCCGGCCCCGGAAGC